>Ga0209754_1002648_pt1 | contig 13749 bp, 11 predicted proteins | sample MesohylBB_FD_187295 | JGI IMG/M metagenome (GOLD analysis project Ga0209754, IMG submission 187295) | Host-associated microbial community of the marine sponge Aplysina aerophoba from Gulf of Piran - sponge mesohyl, lysed by bead beating... | ecosystem: Host-associated > Porifera > Sponge >... | reverse complement strand
AGCCGATGCGCGGCCGCTCGGCATCGTCGCTGCCCGCCGAGGAGCAACTCGCCGCGCGAGGGAACTGAGGGCGCTCACGCTGCCACCCGCCACCACCCCACGGGGAGCGTCGTGACCACCGCGCCGGAGCGCACCGCCGTCGCGCCGCGCATCGGCGTGCTCGCGCTGCAGGGTGACGTGCGCGAACACATCGAGGCGCTCGCCGCGCTCGGGATCGAGGGCGCGGAGGTGCGCACGCTTGCGCAACTCGACGCCGTCGACGGACTCATCATCCCCGGCGGCGAGAGCACGACGATCGCGCGGCTACTGCTCACGTTCGGGATGCACGAGCCGCTTCGTGACCGCATCGCCGCGGGCATGCCGGTGTGGGGCACCTGCGCCGGGGCGATCCTGCTTGCGGAGCGCGCGGACCTCGACCGCCCCACGCTCGGGTTGATGGACATGCTCGCCGAGCGCAACGCCTACGGGCGTCAGGTCGACTCCTTCGAGGCCGACCTCGACATCGCCGGGCTCGACGGCGGACCGCTGCGTGCGGTGTTTATCCGTGCGCCGCGGCTGGCGGAGCCCGGTCCGGGCGTCGAGGTGCTCGCGCAACTCGACGACGGCTCCATCGCGGCGTGCCGGCAGGGGCATATGCTGGCGACGGCCTTCCACCCGGAACTCACCTCGGACGGCCGGTTGCACGCGTACTTCCTCGCGATGACCGAGGAGGCACTGACGGCGGCGAGGGCCTAGCGATGATCGGCCCCAGCGACCTCATCGCCTTCGTCACCTTTGACGGGCACGTCTACGCCAACCAGGCCGTGACGCGCGAGCGGCTGGGGCAGCCGCCCGAGTCCGCCCACGCCCTCAAGGCCGCGCTCGCCCACTGGATGCGACGCCGTCACGTGTGGCTCGATATCGAGGGTCGCCGCATCCAGGGCATCGCCACGGCGCGCCCGCTGTCGGCGCCCACCGCGTGGGAGATCGACACGCTCGTCGACGCCGGCGAGCCCGGCGCCGAGGCGAGCGTGGTGCGCGCGCTGCTGGAGCAGGCGCAGCAAGACGCGCTGCACGACAAGGTGACGCACCTGCTGGTGCGGCTCCGTGCGAACGCCCCGGCCGCCGTCGGTGCGCTGCGGGCGGGCTTCACCCAGGCCCTCGGCGAGCAGCTCTGGCGCGCCCCGGTCCTCCGAGGGCTCGCCACGCCCGCGCGCTCGATCACCGTCGAGGAAGCTACCGACGCCGACGACCATGACCTCTTCATGCTCTACTGCCGCGCTGTCCCCGTGACCGCGCGCAGCGCGATCGCGATGACGCAACGGGAGTGGCTCGCCACGCGCGAGGACCACTGGCTCGGCCGCCGCTCGCTCGCGCTCGTCGCGCGCTCGCAGGGACAGGTGGTCGGCATGGCGCGGCTCTCGACGTCGCACGGCAGCACGCACATCGAGCTGCTGGCCGCGCCGGACGCACCCGGCGTCACGGGCGCTCTGCTCGCAGCCGCCGCGCCGCGCTGCCCCGGCGGGCAGCCCGTGCTCGTGCTGACGCCGGCCGTCGCCGGCCCCGTCGCGGGCGAGTTGCGCGCGACCGGGTTCGAGCCGGACGACGAGTACGTGGTGCTCAGCAAGCGCATCGCCCGCCCCGTCGAGGAGACGGTGACGGTGGGCGCGGGCGTCGTGGTGTCGGGAGGGTAGCCGGTGGCAACGGAACCTGTGGTCGCCCCGGGCGAGGAGACCCTCGTCGACCTGCACGAGATCGAGCTGCTGTTCGAGGCGCTCCCGGTGCGCATCGCCAACGCGCTCCGTGAGACTGCGCCCCACGACCTGCTCGAGGTCGTGCTCGACCTCGGCCGCGAGCCGACGGCGCGCCACGCCGACCGCGAAGTCGTGCTCAGCGAGGACGAGGTGACCGCGCAGGACCTCGACCATGTGGTCGCGGCAATCTCGGAGTTCGCCGACGACAACCGCGCGGGCATCCCGCGCACACTCCACCGCATCTCCGCGATCCGGAACCGCCGGGGCCGCATCGTCGGGCTGACGTGCCGCGTCGGCCGCAGCGTGACCGGCTCCGCCGGCGCCATCCGCGACCTCTTCGAGGCCGGCCGCAGCGTGCTGCTCCTCGGCGCGCCGGGCGTGGGCAAGACGACGATGCTGCGCGAGGCGGCGCGCGTGCTCTCCGACGACCTCAAGCGCCGCGTCGTCATCGTCGACACCTCGAACGAGATCGGCGGCGACGGCGATATCCCGCACCACGCCGTGGGCCGAGCCCGCCGCATGCAGGTGCCGCACCCCGAGTTGCAGCACCAGCTCATGATCGAGGCCGTCGAGAACCACATGCCCGAGGTGATCGTGATCGACGAGATCGGCACGGCCCTCGAGGCGACCGCGGCACGCACCATCGCCGAGCGCGGCGTCCAGCTGATCGGCACCGCGCACGGCAACACGCTCCACAACCTCATGCAGAACCCGACGCTCTCCGACCTCATCGGCGGCATCGAGTCGGTCACCCTCGGCGACGAGGAGGCGCGGCGACGCGGCACGCAGAAGACCGTGCTCGAACGCCGCGCGCCGCCCACGTTCGAGTCGCTCGTCGAGATCCAGTCGTTCGACCGTGTAGCGGTGCACGAGGACATCGGCGGCACGGTCGACAAGCTGCTGCGCGGCTTCGACGCGGAGTCCGAGGTGCGCACGATCAGCGCCGCCGGCGAGGTGTCGGCCGCGACGCGCGTCCCGGTACCCTCGGCGCAGGGCGAATCGCCCGCCCCTCGACGCGAGCGACCCACGGAACGTCACGAGTTGCCCCCCGCGCCGGGCGGCCCGATGCGGCGCATCCTGCCGTTCGGCGTGAGCCGCTCACGGCTGGAGCAGGCCATCCACGAGACGCGCTCGGACGCGGAGATCGTCGACCGCGTCGGGGAGGCGGACGCCGTGATGACGCTGCGGCCCTACTACCGCCGTCGCAGCGGCCCGCTGCGCGAGGCGGCCTCGCGCGGCATCCCGGTCTACGTGCTGCGCAACAACACGATCAGCCAGATGGAGCAGTCGCTGATGCGCATGCGGGGCGACGACGACCAGCCCGACCCGACCACCTCGGCGCTGCGAGAGGCCGAGGAGGCCATCGCGGCCGTCAACCTGCGCGGCGAGAACGGCATCGAACTGTCGCCGCAGAACGCGTACATCCGCCGCCTCCAGCACGAACTCGCCGCCCGCCACGGCGCGACCTCGGTCTCGCGCGGTCGCGAGCCGTACCGCCGCGTGATGCTCACCGCCGGCGACGGCTCGTCGCGCGAAGCGCGCGCGGTGCCCGCGCTCAGCGAAGCGCTTGAGGACGCCGAGTAGGCCCGGTGGCTGCCGGCGCCGGCTGCTTCGTCACCATCGAGGGCGGTGAGGGCGCCGGAAAGTCGACCCTGCTCGACGCGCTCGCCGAGCGGGCGCGCACCGCAGGCTTCGAGGTCGTGACGTGTCGCGAGCCGGGCGGCACCGCGCTCGGTGAGCGACTCCGCGAGGCGCTCCTCGGCAGCGGCGGCCCGGCGCCCGACGCGCGCGCTGAGCTGCTCGTCTTCGCCGCAGCACGGGCACAGCTCGTGGCGGAGGTGATCCGCCCGGCGCTGGAGCGGGGCGCGCTCGTCCTGTGCGACCGATTCGCCGACTCGACGACCGCATACCAGCACCACGGCCGCAGGCTCCCTCGCGACACCGTCGACGCCGTGAATGCCGCGGCGACGGACGGCCTCACGCCAGACCTCACGCTGCTCCTCGACCTGCCCCCGGCCGCGGGCCTGCGCCGCGCGGGCCGGGCCGGCGACTACATGGAGCGCGAGGACCTCGCGTTCCACGAGCGCGTACGCGCGGGCTATCTCGACCTCGCCGCATCGGAGCCGGATCGCTGGCGTGTGCTGGACGCGTCGCGGGTGGCGGCTGAGCTAGCGGACGACGCGTGGGGCGCGGTGCGGCGGGCCGCCCGAAGCTAACGCTGTCTCCAGACGACCTCGGCTCGTGGATCCTCGTACCAGCGCCTCGTGCGAGACTCGTGCACCACGTCACAACCGACCCGTAGCCGCTCCCACGGAGGGTCGACGATAAGCGAGCCGGAACTGCCGGAGGGGTGGCCTGACGCGTTCGACGAGGAGGCGCGCGACTACCTGTACGAGGAGGCCGGAGTGGCCTTGAGGGAGATCACTGAATTCGCCGGCCAGCAGCAGGACAAGGCCCTGGGCCTACTACGGCTGTCGTTCGTCTTGATCGCCGTGGGTGGGATCTTTGGCGACCTCCAGTTCGAACAGAGCGCGCTCGGCGTGCTGTCCGTACTTGCCATTGCTTGCTCGGCGGGGGTCGGAGCGATCGGGCTCTGGCTACTCTTCCCGCGCAACTGGCGGACAGGCGCCGACATGGGATGGCTCGCGAGATGGCAAGGTGCGACCACCCGCGACATGAGGGACGCCGTGTTGGAGTCATCTGTGCAGGCCATCCAGGACAACACACGGCTGAGTACGAAACGCGGGATGCTACTCACCGCGCTCGTCGTCGCCCTGGCGTTACAGACCGTGTTCGTGGTGCTAGTGCAGGTCGCTTCAGCTATCGAGTGACTCAATCGCGACTAGCGGCCCCACTTCTCGATCCTGATCGGGGAGCCAGGCGGCCGAGGGGGCGAAGACGGCTTGCCGTCTTGCTTCGGCGCATCGCCGGCCGCGCCACCTCGTGGCGCGGCCCCTGCGTCGGCCTTGCTCCCGGCCATCGTGGACCTCGCTAGTTGATGCGCTCGAAGATCGAGGCGATGCCCTGGCCGCCGCCGATGCACAGCGACACCATCGCGTAGCGACCGTCGATGCGCTCGAGCTCGTACATGGCCTTCACGGTCAGGATCGTGCCGCTCGCACCCACCGGGTGACCGAGGGCGATCGCGCCGCCATTCGGGTTCGTCTTCTCTTCCGGCAACTCGAGCGCGGCGCTGCATGCAGCGGCGACCGAGGCAAACGCCTCGTTCAGCTCGATCGTGTCCATGTCGTCGACCGTGAGTCCGGCCTTCTCAAGCGCGCTCTGCATCGCCGGGATCGGGCCCGAGCCCATGATGCGCGGCTCGACGCCTGCCTGCGCGCGGGCGACGAGGCGGAACTTCGGCGTGAGGCCTAGCTCGGCCGCCTTGCTCGCCGTGGTCACGACCACCGCGGCAGCGCCGTCGTTGATGCCCGAGGAGTTGCCCGCGGTCACCTGGCCGTCGGGCTTGAACGCCGGGCGGAGACGCCCGAGCGACTCCATGTCGGTCCGGCGCGGGTGCTCGTCCGTGTCGAACGTGGCGGTCTTGCGGCCCTGGCGGACCTCGACCGGCAGGATCTGCTCCTTGAAGTACCCAGCCTCGATGGCCGCGAGCGCGCGCTCCTGGGAGCGCACGGACACCTCGTCCTGGGTCTCCCGGGAGACCTCGAACTGCTCGGCGAGGTTCTCGGCGGTGATGCCCATGTGACAGGACTCGTAGGGGTCCGAGATGAGGTGCAGGAGGTTGTCCTCGACCGCGTCGTGGCCGAGGCGGTACCCGGAGCGGCCGCGACGCAGCAGGTACGGCTGCATCGTCATGTTCTCGGCGCCGCCGGCGACGATGATCTCGGCGTCGCCGGTCTGCAACCAGCGGGCCGCCGTGTTGATGGCCTCGAGGCCCGAGCCGCAGATGCGGTTCACCGTGTAGGCCGGGGTGCCGACGGGCAGGTCTGCCTTCAGCGTGGCGACGCGGGCGATGTAGCCGTCCTCGGCCACCTGGCCGACGCAGCCCAGGATGACCTGGTCGATCTGCTCCCCATCGAGCCCGGCGCGCTCTACTGAGTCGCGGATGACGGCCGCACCGAGGTCGGAGGCGGGCGTCTGGCTGAATGAGCCGTTCATCGTGCCGATCGCGGTGCGCACGCCGCTGAGCAGGACAATGTCTTCCATCGGAAGCTCCCTACGGTCGATACTCGCTGGCCGTTCGGCCACCGCCGGTACCCGCATTCTGTGTATACAAGTGTACGGCCCGTCGCGCTAGCGGGTATGACCGACTCGGCTCGATTACGGCAATTTGAGCGAGTTCGGATCGACTCGTGACCTCTTCGCGTGCAGTGAAGGCCCCCTCGCGCGAATCTCGTTGCCCGCCCCCGGACGCGCCCATACACTCGATCCATGAGCGCATCCAGCGTCGCCGTCGAGGTACCGGCTACCTCCGCCAACCTCGGATCGGGATTCGACAGCCTCGGCGTCGCGCTCGACTGGACGCTGCGCCTGCGCTTCACCCTCCACGACGACCCCCAACCCGCCCCCAGCGACCCGATCGCCCTCATGGCCGGCCGGGCGGTACTCACGCTCTACAACATGGCCGCCATCCCGCCGCCCGCTGGCCTCGAGGTCAGCGTGGAGCCTGAGGGGCCACCCGTCGGCCGAGGGCTCGGACTGTCGGCGGCTGCACGGGTAGGCGGGGTGATCGCGGCCAACGCGCTCACCGGCAGCGACTACGACCCCGAGACGCTGCTCCCGCTGGCGGTGCAGCTCGAACGCCACGCCGACAACGCCGTCCCGGCGATGTTCGGCGGGCTGCAGGTGGTCGTGGAGCATGACCTCGACGGCGTGCTGCACCTCGGCCTCGACACGCCCGAGGAATTGCGCCTTGTGCTGCTGGTCCCCGACCTGACGATGGCGACCGAAGAAACTCGCCAGAAGCTGCCGCAGCGCGTCTCGCGCAATCACGCCGTCCACAACATCGGCCGCGCCGCCCTGCTCATCGCGGCCCTGCAGGAGCGTCGCTACGACCTGCTGCAGGCAGCGACCGAGGACGTGCTGCACCAGCCCGCGCGCGCGACGATCTTCGAGCCGATGTACCCGATCTTCCAGGCTGCCCGCGACGCCGGCGCGCACGGCGCCTACCTCTCCGGCGGCGGCCCCTCGATCGCCGCGCTCGCCACCGCCCACTTCGAGGAGATCGCCGGCGCGATGCGCGCCGCGGCCGCCTCGCACGGCATCGAAGCCGACACGCGCGTCTGCGCCACCCGCACGGAGGGCGCCGTGCTGTTGCCCGACGAGGCGTAGGGCCGGCCTATGGCGCTCGTCGTCCAGAAGTACGGTGGCTCGTCGGTCGCCGACGCGGAGAAGATCCAGCACGTCGCGCGACGCATCATGGCGCGCCACTCCGCAGGCGACCGCGTCGTCGCGGTCGTCTCGGCGATGGGCAAGACCACCGACGAGCTCATCGCGCTGACCGGCCAGATCACTTCGACCCCCCGGGCTCGCGAGCTCGACATGCTCATGTCCACCGGCGAGGCGGTCTCCTCGGCGCTGCTCTCGATGGCGCTGCACGAGCTGGGCGTCGACGCGATCAGCCTGAGCGGGCCGCAGGCCGGTATCCGCACCGACGCGGTCTTCGGCCGCGCCCGCATCTCGGGCATCGACACGGATCGGATGGAGCGAGAGCTGGAGCGCGGCCGGGTGGTGATCGTGGCCGGCTTCCAGGGGGCGTCGGACGACTTCGACATCACGACGCTCGGGCGGGGCGGGAGCGACACCACGGCCGTCGCGCTTGCCGCGGCGCTCAGTGCCGACCGCTGCGAGATCTACACCGACGTCGCCGGCATCTACACCGCCGACCCCCGCGTCTGTCCGGCGGCGCGGCCGCTGCGCGATGTCGGCTACGAGGAGATGCTGGAGCTGGCGACCACCGGCGCTCGGGTGATGCACGCGCGCGCGGTCGAGATCGGCGAGCTGTACGGCGTCGCCATCCTCGTCGCGAGTACATTCGACCCCGAGGCGCCCGGTACGCTGATCCACAAGGAGACGACGATGGAGCAGGCCAACAAGGTGCGCGGCATCGCGCACGAGTCGAACATCGCGAAGATCACGGTGCGCGGCGTGCCGGACCAGCCGGGCGTGGCGGCGCACCTCTTCGGGCCCCTCGCTGCTGCCGGCGTGTCTGTCGACACGATCGTGCAGAACGCCAGCGTCGAGCAGCTCACCGACATGACGTTCACCGTCGACCGGGCGGAGCTCGACGGCGCCGTCCGCGTGGTCGAGGAGGTGCTGCCACGCATCAACGCCGCCGAGGTGGTCGCCGACCCCGACTTCGGCTCGGTCTCGATCGTCGGCACGGGCATGTCGAGCAGCCCGGGCTACGCGGCGCGGATGTTCGAGCTGCTCTACGAGCACGGGATCAACATCGAGCTGATCTCGACCTCGGAGATCCGCATCACCTGCATCGTGCGATCGGGACAGGTGGAGGCGGCCGTGCAGGCCCTGCACGACGGCTTCGCACTCGATCGGGAGTGAGGGTCAGCCTCACGGAAGGGTGTAGCGCATGCCTAGCCGAACCCGCAGCCTGAGCCAGACTCGGGAAGAATACTGGGCCGCGTTCGAAGAATTCCTGCAGCAGAACAGGCACGACCTTGAGATCCAGCGGTGGGGGAGCCAGAAGCACTTTAGGTGGTCGCCAGTAGAGGGTGTGGACAAGAACCACGCCCACTTCGCAGCCGTCGCAAGCCTCACAAACAGCGGGATCCGCAGAGCAGGTAATCGAGTCCAGCTCGTCCTTCAGAAGCCCCATGCTTCGCACTACCTCGATGAGCTGAGCCGTCACGGAGCCACAATAGACTCAGCCATCCCTGGAGCGCAGTGGCTGGAGAAGCCGGTCGGCGATGCTTCACATATCGAAGTCTGGAAAGAACACAGGGTGGGCCAGCGCGATGAATGGACCGAAGACTTCGCGTGGATGCTCGGGTACCTCCTCATCTTCCGGCGGGTCCTCAGCCACTTCGTCCAAGAGGCAAGTACTCGGCTCTAGCTAATGGGCCGGCGCTCACTGGGCTCCTCGTGAGCGCTCGCCGCAACGAACGGTAAGTCTGATGCGCCGCGACCCGAGACTCGTCCGCCTCTCCGAGGAGCACCACCACGGTCTCGTCTTCGCACTGCGGCTCGAGCGCGAGCTGCCCGCGGCGGGGGACACGGAGCTCGCGGCGCTCTACGCCGAACTGCTCCGCTTCTGGGCGCGCGGCCTGCTGCCACACTTCCACACCGAGACGGAGTGCCTCATCGCACGCCTCGTGCGTCATGTGCCAGACGATGACGAGCGCGTGCGACGCCTGCAGCGCGACCACCTCGACATGGAGGCGCTGGTGGCGCGCATGCGCGACGCCGCGGGCGACGAGGACCGCCGCGAGGCCCTCGCCACGTTCGGCGAGACGCTCCGCGCCCACATCCGCTGGGAGGAGCGCGAGCTGTTCGAGTCGCTGCAGACTGACCTCAGCGAGGCGGAGCTGGACGCGGCGGGTGCGGAGATCCTCGACCGCCTGCCGAAGCCAACGCGGTCGCCGTGGGTGGAGCATTAGCGGCGATACCGTCGCAGGGCGACAGAACTTGCTGGCGGGGCCTCGGCGGCCCGTGTAGTATTCCTCGTACGCCCGTTCGCGTAACGACGTAAGCCGATACCCCGAAGAGCGCGAGGCGCCAGCGCCATGTTCGCCCACCTCCATACCCACTCCGAGTACTCGCTGCTCGACGGGCTGAGCACGATCCCGGACCTCGTTGCGCGGGCGAAGGCGCTCGGCCAGGACGCGCTCGCCATCACCGACCACGGCGCGCTGTACGGGGCGCTCAAGTTCTACGAGGAAGCCCGCGCCAACGACCTCAACCCCATCATCGGCCTCGAGGCGTACGTGGCGCCGGGGAGCCGGCTCGAACGCAATCCGTCCGAGCGCACCCCGTACCACCTCACGCTGCTGGCGCAGAACGAGACCGGCTACCGCAACCTGCTGCGGCTCTCCTCCGCGTCACACCTCGAGGGTTTCTACTACCGCCCGCGTGTCGACCGCGAGCTACTGGCCGCGCACCACGAAGGCATCATCGCGCTTTCCGCGTGCCCGTCGGGCGAGGTGTTGACGGCGCTGCAGGAGGACCGCGACGACGCCGCCCGCGAGGCACTCGGGTGGTACCGCGACCTCTTCAACGGGCGCTACTACGTCGAGCTGCAGGACCACGGGCAGGAGCAGTTCTCGCGCTACACGCCGAGGCTCGTCGAGCTGGCGCGCGAACTCGAGCTGCCGATGGTGCTCACCAACGACTCGCACTACACCTCGCCCGACCAGGAGCACCCGCACGACGTGCTGCTGTGCATCGGCACGAACGCGACGGTGCACGAGACGAACCGGATGAAGCTCGAGGGCGGCTCGTTCTACCTCAAGTCCGAGGACGAGATGCGGGCGCTCACGCCCGAGCTGCCCGAGGCGGCCGACGAGACCGCGCGCATCGCCGAGCAGGTCGACATCCGCCTCGACTTCGGGCGCACGCTGCTGCCCGACCCGGGCATCCCCGACGGCGCGACGGCGGAGAGTCACCTCCGCGAGTTGTGCGAGCGGGGCCTGCGCGAGCGCTACCCCGACGCGACCGAGGAGCAGCGCGAGCGGCTCGACTACGAGCTGTCCGTGATCGCCGAGACCGGGTTCAACGAGTACATCCTGATCGTGCGTGACATCGCGCGCTTCGCGCGTGAGCGCGGCATCCCGATGGGCGTGCGCGGCTCGGCCGCGGCGTCGATGGTGCTGCACTGCCTCGACGTGACCGACATCGAGCCGACGCAGTACCGGCTGGTGTTCGAGCGCTTCCTCAACCCCGAGCGGCGCGAGATGCCGGACGTGGACTTCGACTTCGCAGACGACCGCCGCGAGGAGGTCATCCGCTACGCCGCCGAACGCTACGGCCGCGAGCGCGTCGCGCAGATCGTGACATTCGGGACGCTCGGCGCGAAGGCCGCGATCCGCGACAGCGGTCGCGCCCTCGGCATGAGCTACGGCGACGTCGACCGCGTCGCGCGGCTCGTCCCGAACATGCTCGGCGTCACCCTCGACGGCGCACTCGGCGAGGTCGAGGAGCTACAGGCCGCGTACGAGGGCGACCCTGCGTCGCGCGAGCTGCTCGACACCGCACGCTCGCTCGAGGGCGTCGCGCGCCACGCGAGCACGCACGCCGCGGGCATCGTCATCTCGCGCGAACCGCTCGTCGAGGTGGCGCCGCTGCAGCGCGCGACCTCGGACCGCAGCGACGACGCCGAGACGCTGCCGACGACGCAGTACGACATGAACGATGTCGCGAAGATCGGGCTGCTCAAGCTCGACTTCCTCGGCCTCGCGAACCTCACCATCCTCGGCAAGGCCGCGGAGCTGATCGAGGGCGGGCTCGACCTCGAGGCAATCCCGGACGGCGACGAGGCGGCTGCGCAGCTGCTCGCCGAGGGGCGCACGTTCGGCGTGTTCCAGCTGGAGGGTGGCGGCATGCGTCGCTGGGTGCAGGAGCTGCAGCCGAGCGACATCCGCGAGCTCGCCGCGATGATCGCGCTCTACCGCCCCGGCCCCATGGAGCACATCCCGCGCTACATCGACGTGAAGTACGGGCGCGCCGAGGCGCACTACCCACACGAGGACCTCGCGACGGTGCTCGACGAGACGTACGGGGTGATCACGTACCAGGACCAGGTGCTGGAGATCGCGCGCACGTTCGCCGGCTACACGCTCGGGCAGGCCGACGTGATGCGGAAGGCGATGGGCAAGAAGATCGCCTCGGTGATGCTCGCCGAGCGCGAGCGCTTCATCGGCGGCGCGATCGAGAAGGGCTACGAGCAGCGTCTCGCCGAGCTGCTCTTCGACCTCATCGAGCCGTTCGCGGGGTACGCGTTCAACAAGGCGCACGCCTTCTCGTACGCGGTCATCGCGTACCGCACGGCATGGCTGAAGGCGCACTACCCGGTCGAGTTCATGACCGCGGTGCTGATGGCCGCCGGCGCGCACCCGACGGGCGCGCAGGACCGCATCGCGGCCGCAATCGCCGAGTGCTCCCGCCTCGGCATCGAGGTGCTCCCGCCGGACGTCAACGAGTCCGGGCAGAACTTCCGCATCGCCGCCCACGCATCCGACGGCAGCGCCGGCTCGATCCGCTTCGGGCTCGCGCAGATCAAGAACGTCGGGCAGGGCGCCGTCGAGGGACTGCTCGCCGTGCGCGAGAAGGATGGCCCGTTCACATCGATCGAGGACTTCGCGCGACGCGTCGACCCGCGTGACTGCAACAAGCGCGTCCTCGAGTCGCTCGCGAAGGCGGGCGCGCTCGACCCGCTGCTGCGTCGCGACGAGGGCGAGGATCGCTCGTCCGTGGTGTTCGGCGTGGACCGAATCCTCACCGTCGCGCAGGAGGCGCTGCGCCAGCGCGAGACCGGTCAGACCTCGATGTTCGACCTGTTCGGCACCCAGGTCGACACGCCACTGCCCGCGCTCGAACTCGAGGCGGTCAAGACGCCGGAGCGCGAGATCGGGGAGTGGGAGCGCGAGCTCCTCGGCACCTACGTCTCGTCGCACCCGTTCCGGGAGGCGGCGCGCGGGCTGTCGGTGTGGATCACGCACCAGACGACCGAGCTGACCGCCGACCTGTCGGGCCAGGAGGCGATCGTGGCCGGCATGGTGACGGGCGTGCGACGGCTCACGACCCGGCAGGGCAAGGCCTTCGCCGCCGTCACCGTCGAGGACCTCGGGGGCACCGCCGAGCTGACCATCTGGCCCGACCGCTTCGAGGAGCACGAGCGCCGCCTCGTGCAGGGCAACGTCCTGCTTGCGAAGGTCGAGGTGCGCGAGCGTGGCGACCGGCTGACGATCGCCGTCGAGGAGCTTGCGCCGTACGACCAGGAGCGCGGCCGGCCGATCGAGTTCGAGCCCACGAAGTTCACGGTCACGCGCGGCGCTCGACGCCGCAGCCGCCCGCGCAACGGCGCCGCGTCCGGCGGCGCAGCGAACGGCCGAGGTCCGAACGGGAACGGCCCGGGTGGTGGACCCAACGGCGGCGGTCCCGGGCCGCGGCTGCACGCAGTCCCCTCGAACGGCGAAGCCAGCGCCAACGGCGCCACCTCGAGCGGCGCGATGGCGCGTGAGCTCCCCGCCGCCCCTGCCCAGGGTCCCGCGCGCCTCCACATCGCGATGGAGGAGACCACCGACGTCGCCGCCGACCGGCGCCGCGTCGGGCGCATCCTGCGACTGCTCGCCGAGCACCCCGGGGACGAGCCCGCGGAGCTGCTCATCGTGGCGCGCGACGGGACGCAGACCTTGCTCGCCCTGCCGTCCGTCTCGGACATCGACGCGATCGCCGCGGCCCTGCGGCCGCTGCTCGGCGTGCTCGGCCGCGCGGACCGCGCGGGCGGGGCCGTCGAGGCCGCACCACGGCTCGCGGCAGTCGGCGGATAGCCCGCCGCTCACCTGCAATTCGGCGCGCGGTTCCCGCGCCGCGCGGATTCGGTAGACTGGAATGCAGGTTTCGACCGCCCCACCACAACGCACGGCAGAAGGTCACCGGCCATGACGCAGCAGACCTCGGAGCCCGAGGCGCCGCGCGCGCGCGAATCCGCCAATTCCAACCCGACCATCGCGCGCGTCCAGTCACAGGTCGCGCGCGTCATCGTCGGGCAGCAGCGGCTCATCGACCGGCTCTTCGTGGCGCTCATCACCGAGCAGCACGCGCTCATCGAGGGCGTCCCGGGGCTGGCGAAGACGCTCACGGTCTCGACGCTCGCGCGTTCGCTCGACCTGTCGTTCGCGCGGATCCAGTTCACGCCCGACCTGCTGCCGGCCGACATCACCGGCACGCTCGTCTACAACCAGACCGCCGGGGAGTTCACGCTGCGCCGCGGGCCGCTCTTCGCGAACGTGATCCTCGCCGACGAGATCAACCGCGCCCCGGCCAAGGTGCAGTCGGCGCTCCTCGAGGCGATGCAGGAGCGGCAGGTCACCATCGGCGG
>Ga0209754_1002644_pt1 | contig 13760 bp, 12 predicted proteins | sample MesohylBB_FD_187295 | JGI IMG/M metagenome (GOLD analysis project Ga0209754, IMG submission 187295) | Host-associated microbial community of the marine sponge Aplysina aerophoba from Gulf of Piran - sponge mesohyl, lysed by bead beating... | ecosystem: Host-associated > Porifera > Sponge >... | reverse complement strand
CCAAGTCACCCGTCTGGACGTCTCCGGCAACCGCGTGACGGGCGTGCGCTACGAGAAGGACGGCCGTCAGGAGACCGCTTCCGGCAACCAGGTGGTGGTGAGCGCCGGGGTCTACTACTCGGCCCAACTCCTCATGCTCTCGGGCATCGGCCGCGCCGAGGACCTCAAGAAAGTGGGCATCCAGGTGGTCAAGGACATGCCCGGCGTGGGCCGGAACTACCAGGACCACGCGGTGGTGTTCATGACCTTCGAGTGCAAGGAGGATTTCGACGCCGACTGGATCATTCCGCGCATCCGCTACATCTACAAGAGCCACGCGGACCGGGACTGCTCCAACTTCCACATCTCGCTCAGGCCGCCGACCCAGATCGAAGGCATCAAGCCCACCATCCCGCTGTCGGCGTCGATGCTGGAGCAGATGAGCCGTGGCCGCCTCTACCTCCAGAGCAGCGATCCGCGCGAGTTTCCGGTGATCGAGTCCGCCATGCTGGAGGACCCGCAGGACATCGAGTCCATGACCAAGGCCATGACGTTCATCAAGGAGATCACCGAGACCCCGGCCATGCGCGAGCTCTACGGCGAGTTGCTGACGCCCACCCCCAGCGAGGACTGGGCGCAGTACGCCCGGGCCACCTACGACAGCTACCACCACGGCGTCGGCACCTGCCTGATGGCGCCGGCGTCCAACCCCGAGGCGGTGGTGGATCAGAACCTCAAGGTGCACGGCATGGACAACCTCTGGGTGGCCGACGCCTCGATCATGCCCACGGTGGTGCACGCCAACACCAACGTCACCTGCATCATGATCGGGGAGCGGCTGTCGGATTTCGTGAAGGCAGCGGGCGGGTAAGAAATAGCCCCACGACGCCCGGCTTTGTCATTCCGGCGAAAGCCGGGATCCAGAAGAGTTCAGGAAGGCTCTGGATCCCGGCTTTCGCCGGAATGACGGAGCCGGACAGGCCTCAGTCCCTGGTCAATCTCCGATACCGCATGCGGTGCGGCTGGTCGGCTTCCTTGCCGAGGCGCCGCCGCCGGTCCGCCTCGTAGTCGCTGTAGTTGCCCTCGAACCAGACCACCTGGCTGTCGCCCTCGAAGGCCAGGATGTGGGTGGCGATGCGGTCCAGGAACCAGCGGTCGTGGCTCACCACGACGCAGGATCCCGCGAACTCCACCAGCCCGTCCTCCAGCGCCCGCATGGTGTTGACGTCGAGGTCGTTGGTGGGCTCGTCCAGCAGCAGCAGATTCGCTTCCTCCTTCAGCATGCGGGCCAGGTGGACGCGGTTGCGCTCGCCCCCCGAGAGGTCCCCCACCTTCTTCTGCTGATCCTGGCCCGAGAAGTTGAACCGGCCCACGTAGGCCCGGGAGTTGACCTCGCGCTTTCCCAGCACGACCTGGTCCTGCCCGTCGGATATGGCCTCCCACACCGTGTGCTCGTCGTTCAGGGTGCGGTTCTGGTCCACGTAGCCGACCTTGACGGTCTCGCCGATGCGGAACGAGCCGGACTGGCCCTCGACGCCGCCGGTGACGACCCGCAGGAGCGTGGTCTTGCCGGAGCCGTTGGGGCCGATGACCCCGACGATGGCGCCCGGCGGCATGATGAAGCTCAGATCCTCGAACAACAGCCGGTCGCCGAAGGCATGGGAGAGCCCCTCGGCCTGGAGCACCACGTCGCCCAGGCGCGGCCCCGGCGGAATGTAGATCTCCAGGTCTTCCTGGGCACCCTCCTGCTCCTGGCCCAGCAACTGCTCGTAGCGCGTGAGCCGGGCCTTGCCCTTGGCCTGCCGCGCCCTGGGCGAGAGGCGTATCCACTCCAGCTCCCGCTCCAGGGTCTTGCGCCGCCGGGATGCGGTCTTCTCTTCCTTGTCCAGACGCGCCTGCTTCTGTTCCAGCCACGAGGAGTAGTTCCCCTCGAAGGGAATGCCGTGGCCGCGGTCCAGCTCCAGGATCCAGCCGGCGACGTTGTCCAGGAAATAGCGGTCGTGGGTCACCGCGATGACCGTGCCGGCGTAGCGCTTGAGGTGCTGCTCCAGCCACTGCACCGACTCGGCGTCCAGATGATTGGTGGGCTCGTCCAGCAACAGGATGTCGGGCTCCTGGATCAACAGCCGGCACAAGGCCACCCGCCGGCGCTCGCCCCCCGAGAGCACGTCGACCTTCGTCTCCGGCGGCGGGCAGCGGAGCGCGTCCATGGCCACTTCCAACTGGCTCTCGAGCTCCCAGCCGTTGCCCGCCTCGATCTCGTCCTGGAGCTTCGCCTGCTGCTCCAGCAGGGCCTCCATTTCGTCCGCGCTCAGGTCCTCGCCGAACCTGATGCTGACGGCCTCGTACTCCGCCAGCAGCCCCATCATCCGGGCGCAGCCCTCCTCCACCACCTCCTTCACGGTCTTCTCCGGATCCATTTCCGGCTCCTGCTCCAGCAGCCCCACGGAATAGCCCTTGGAAAACGTAATCTCTCCCAGATACTCCCGCTCCACCCCCGCGATGATCCTGAGCAAGGTGCTCTTGCCCGAGCCGTTGAGGCCCAGGACGCCGATCTTGGCGCCGTAAAAGAACGACAGGTAGATGTCCTTGAGCACCTGCCGCTTGGGGGGATGGATCTTGCCCACCCCGATGAGCGAGAATATGACCTGTCGATCGTCGTTGCTCATGACCCCTCCCGCGGTCGCGTTTGTAAACCTCGAACGGCAACCCTACTATATTGAGAAATCCCGATTATTAATAATTGGAATGCCTGCTTTGAGAATGCGCCCTTCGACTTCGCTGCGCTACGCTCAGGACGAACGGTTTCGACGATAGTTTCCGTTCATCCTGAGCGTGACGAGTCCTGAGCCCGTCGAAGGGCGAGCGAAGTCGAAGGAGGTCATTTCGAAGGGCGCAGGACGAACGGAGAGACCCTTTCCCGAACCGTTCGTCCTGAGCGTAGCGAAGCGAAGTCGAAGGACGCCATTTCGACGGACGCCATTGCAAAACCCAGGACCGTGACATGATCACCCACCCACTGCCGCCGCAGGCGTTCGCCCGCATGGACGAGTCGGCCGACGAGGAATTCTACCAGGAGCCCCGGCTGGTGACCCACATCGATGACCGGGCCATCGCCGCGGTCACGCAACTTTACCGCGAGACGCTGCCCGCCGGAGGTGCGATCCTCGATCTCATGAGTAGCTGGATCAGCCACCTGCCGCCGGAGATGACCTTCGGTAGAGTCGAGGGGCTGGGGATGAACGAACAGGAGCTCCAGGCCAATCCCCGCCTCCACGGCTACGCCGTGCACAACCTGAACGACCACGCCGCCCTGCCCTACGCCGACGGCGAGTTCGATGCCGCTTGCATTTGCGTCTCCGTGGACTACCTGGTGAGGCCGGTGGAGGTGATCCGCGACATCGGCCGCGTGTTGACCCCGGGCGCGCCGCTGGTCGTCACTTTCTCCAACCGGTGCTTTCCCACCAAGGCGGTGGCCATCTGGCACCGGCTGACCGGGCCGGGGCAACAGCAACTCGTGGAATCCTACCTGGCTGAAGCCGGCAACTGGCAGCGCGTACGTTCGGTGATCCCTCTCGCCGAGGGCGCCGGCGGAGACCCGCTCTACGCCGTCCTGGGGAACCGCCGCGACGACGGACGTCCCTGAGGCTCCCTTCCGCTCCCTGAACCGCGCCTCGGGACGCTAACGCCGATCACGGCGGTGCGGCCGGTCACGACGGTGAGCCCGGTCACGTCCGTGGGGGCGGTGGTGGCGATGAGGCCGGTAGTGGCGATCAGGCCGGTGGCGGCGGTGAGGCCGGTAGTGGCGGTGCGGCCGGTGACGCTCGATCTCGTAGAACAGGTGGAAGGCCAGCGGCGGGTAATACAGATAGGGCCGAAAATACGGGTCGTGGCGTCGAGGGCCCTGGTGCCGGCGCGTGTACACCGGCCCTGGCGGTAACGGCTCAAGCCAAACGCCGGCCACGGTGCGGCAGCGCGTGCCCCAGGCCTCGGCCTGTCTGCCGTCGATGGTGAGCTGGCGTTCGAACTTGCGGCAATCCTGGCCCGCCGAATTGCGGTAGGTGAGCGTCGGCGTGACACGGCCGTGGTGACCGGTGGCCGCGTTCTCCCAGGACTCGGCCTCGCCGGTCCTGTTGAACTCGAGCGCGTTCTGAAGCGCCTGTTCCTGATGACGCCGGTCGGCATCGGACAACAGCGCATCGGGTGACGCCGCGCCCGCCAGCACCGGGGTCATCCACGGCGCCAGCGTGAACAAAGCCGCAATCGCGATGACAACTCGGATCATGAGACCACCCCCATAAAGCCTGCCGTGACTGCGTACAACTATACTCCCAAGCGACACGGCCCACAATCAAACCGGACCAAACTTAACGACCCTGTTCCATCGCAGCCAACCGTTCCTTCGCCCTGGCCGCGAACGGGCTGTCCGGATGATCGCGCAGGATGCGGTTGTAAAGCTTGCCCGCATGCTCCCGGTTGTTCTGCACCTCCTCGAACCGCGCGGTCTCGAACAGCTCCTCCGCCCCGTCGCCGCACCCTGCCAGGGGCAGCGTCAACACCAGTACGAACAGCACGTGGAGGCACAGCGCACGAATTGCTTCAAACGTCGTCATTGCGTTTCCCCTCGTATCCTCGCCCTGTTTCCTAATTTGACAGGAACCCGCGATTGTGGCGAACTGAACGCCGCATCACGCGTCCAGAACGGGCCAGGCCTTCAAGCCGGGAGGAAACCATGCCGATCATTGACGCCGACGCCCACGTCGTGGAAATTGACGAAACCTGGGAGTACTTCGCTCCCTCGGAGCGCGAATACAAGCCCGGGGTGGTCTACGAGAGGCTGGAGAACGGGGAAACGCTCAAGTCCTGGATCATCGGGGACAACAAGGTGGGCACGCCGTGGCCGGGGGGCGGGACCCGGAGCGACGCCATCACCGGCACCTTCATCGGCAACGTCCCGCTGGACCTCAAGGCCAAGTACATGCTGGACGTGGATGCCCGGGTGGCGCACATGGACGAACTCGGCACCGACACCCAGGTGCTCTTCCCCACCCTGTGGGTACACCCGCTCACGGACCGGCCGGCGGTGGAGAACGCCCTCTGCTGGAGCTACAACCGCTGGATGGCCGACATCCACTCGCGGGGCCACGGCCGCTTCCGCTGGGCCTGCGTGGTGCCGCTGAGCGACATCCCGGAAGCCCGCCGGCAGATGCGTTTCGCCCGGGACCACGGCGCGGTGGCGGTGAACACCTCCGGGCTCGACTACCGTAACCGGCTGATCAACGATCCCGACTTCTTCCCGATGTACGAGGAGGCCAGCGACCTCGACATGCCCGTGTGCGTCCACTCGGGCACCAACAGCCCGGACATGGACCGGGTCTGGGGACAGCCCCTGTGCGGCTACCAGCGGAACAAGTTCGTCGGGCTGGCCGCGTTCCACTTGCTGATCATGTCGAACCTGCCCGACCGCTTCCCCAAGCTGCGCTGGGGCATCATCGAGCTGAGCGCGGGGTGGCTGCCGTACCTCATCAACGACCTCCGGCGCCGGGTGGAGCGGCGCGGCGGCAAGCTCAAGGAGCGCATCCTGGCCGACAACAACATCTGGGTCGCCTGCCAGATGAACGACGACCTGGAGCACGTCATCAAGTACGTGGGCGACGACCGCCTGGTGATGGGCACCGACTACGGCCACGCCGATTCCTCCACCGAGATCCACGCGCTGCAGTTGTTGCAGCAGCACGAGTTCGTCTCCCCCGAGAGCGTCTCGCGCATCCTCTATGACAACCCGGTGCAGTTGTACGCGCTGTAGCGAAGCGTGACGGGACCCGGCACACAGGAGTTCACAACATGGCAGACACTTCCGAGCTGGATCCCGTCAAGTACGAGATGTTCCTGCACCGCCTCTGGGCCATCGGCGAGGAAGGGCGTTCGTCCATCCAGAAGGTGACGGCCTCGCCCATCGTGGCCCAGGGGGGCGAGTGCATGGCGTCGTTCTACACCGCCGAGGGCGAGATGATCCTGGCCTGCTCCGGCCACCTGCGGTTCGCCGCCGCCACCTCGGACGCCATCAAGAAGGTCATCGAGTGGTACGGCGAGAGCCCGGGCTTCTTCGACGGCGACCAGCTCTTCTTCAACGATCCCTACATCGCCGGCGCGCACACCTACGACATGCTGATCATGAAGCCCATCTTCCATGACGGCGTGCTCACCAACTGGATCGCATCGAGCATTCACACCGCGGACACGGGAGGCTCCATGCGGGGCGTGGCCACGGAGATCTACCACGAGGGCATCCGCATCCAGGGCGCCAAGGTGGTGGAGAAAGGCGAGTTCCGGGAAGACGCGTTCCGCTGCCTGACGCAGCAGTGCCGGGACCCGGAGTACGTCGGCCAGGACATCCGCTCGCAGATCGCCTCCAACAACGTGTGCGCCCGGGGATTCCTGGAGCTGGTGGAGAAGTTCGGCCTGGACTTCATCGAGCTGGCGGGGAAGAAGGTCATCGAGGACTCCGAGCGCATGGCCCGGGCGCGGCTCCGGAGCCTGCCGGACGGCAACTGGACGTCGGTGATTCCCGGCACCGCCTGGGACCGCAGGGGCGGCGGGGTCAAGCCCTACCACGTGGTGTGCCGGCTGGAGAAGAAGGCCGAGGAGATGCATCTCGACTTCAGCGGCACCAGCGACCAGATGAACGACATGTCCAACTCCACGCTGGCGGGCACCATGGCCCAGTTGGCGGTGGCGCTCACGGACTTCCTGTTCTGGGACGTTCCCTGGAGCGACGGCAAGTTCAAGCCCGTCTCCGTCACCATCCCCGAGGGCAGCATCCTCAACTGTCGGTTCCCGGCGGCCTGCGGCAACGCGCCGGCGGTGGGGGTCACGGCCAAGGTGGCGCTCCACGACTGCATCTCGCGCATGCTCTACACCGGCGGCAGCGACGACATCAACGCCGCCTGGCAGAGCATCTGGTACGGCGGCGGGCCGCTGGCCTTCTACGGCGGCCACAACCGCGAGGGACTGGTAACCGCCCAGGGTCTCTACGACGGCCACGGCGCCGGCTTCGGCGCCACGCCGGTACGGGACGGCGTCCCCTGCGGCGGCAACATGAACATCCCCGGGGGCGGAGTCAGCGACATCGAGCGCATCGAAATGCAGTACCCGTTCATCTACTTCACCCGGAACCACCACGTGGACGGCGGCGGCGCCGGCCAGAACGCCGGCGGCACCGGCAGCTACCGGATCTACATGATCTACGGGACCCAGGACTGCAGCGTGAACTACCCGCCCTACGGCTGCATGCCGGAGGGCGCGGGCCTGTTCGGCGGCTACCCCACCGGCATCGGCGGCACCCGGGCGGTGTTCCACACCGACGGCGAGTCCCTGATGGAGCGGTTGCGCGGCGGGGAATACCCCACCCAACCCGGGCAACTCGAGCCCGAGGGCTGGGGCACGCTGGCCCATCCGGAGCAGATCCAGGGACGTGTGCCGCTTCCCGAGTATTGCATCGTCGCCGACTTCGTGGGCGGCGGCGGCGGCTTCGGCGACCCCGTGGAGCGGGAGCCGGAGAAGGTCAGGCGCGACATCCGCGTGGGCGTGACCTCGCGGCGCATCGCCGAGGAGGTGTTCGGGGTGGTCGTGACAGCCGACGGCTCGGTGGACGCCGAAGGCACCGCAGCACGGCGCGAGGCCATTCGCGCCGAGCGCCTGGCCCTGGGCGCGCCGCTTGCGGGCGCCACCAGCACCGTGCCCAATGGAGCCCAGGCCGAGCCCGAGGGCACGGACGAGCTGCGCTTCCATCCGTGCATGGCCATCGCCGGGGAGGACGGCCGGCAGGTCATCCGCTGCACCCGGTGCGGCCACCGCTACTGCGAGGCCACGGACAACTACAAGCGCTACGCCCTCATGCGAAAACGCGACCTGGAAGAACTCTCGGGAGAGCAAGTGCCGTCCGGCGAGCCCTACATCGCCAGCTTCATCGAGTACTACTGCCCCGGTTGCGCGACGATGCTGCAGGTGGATACGTTCTGCCCGGAACTGGACGACGAGAACGCGCCGGTGCGGGATTTCGGGCTGGAAGCTTAGGATAGCTCCAATCGATTACCGCGGAGCAAGATGGCGCCCTTCGACTTCGCTCCGCTACGCTCAGGACGAACGGTGAAGTCAAGGAAACGTTGGCGAAAAATCCGTTCGCCCTGAGCCCTTCGACAAGCTCAGGACAGGCTACGCGGAGCGAAGTCGAAGGGCGCCGGCACAACTGATCAGAGCCTTCCCAGGTCACCCCTTCAGGAAATCGACCGCCCGGCGGTCATAGACCTCGCCGGCGTCCCACATGAGCATGTGGCAGGCCTTGTCGATGATCTCCAGCCGGAGGTCGGGCATCAACTCCTTGAGCTTGGCGCACTTCTCGGCCGCCTGGTTGCGGTCCTGCTTGCCGTAGAGCATCAGCAGCGGCGGCTGTATTTCCATGAGCCGCTCCCACAGCCGCGGGCCTTCCCGCTTGGGCTCCACCACCCGTTGCCGCTCCAGGAACGCCTCGAGATTCCGGCCCAGGCTCAGGCTGTGGCGCTTCTCCAGCACCTCGGGCGTGATCAGCTCCTTGTGGTAGAGGTTCGACTCCAGGAGCTTCCGGCTGTCTTCCAGGGTCGGCGGCGCGTCGGTGCTCTCGCTGCTGGCGTGGGCGGGCGGGGGGAAATCCGGCAGTCCCTGCAGCAGGCTGCCGCTGCACACCACCAGCACCTTGGCCACGCGGTCCGGGTGGTCCAGGGCGGTCTGCACCACGATGCCGCCGGCCTGGGAGTGGCCAACCAGCGCCGCCTGCTCCGCGTCGATGGCGCTCAGGAACCGCGGCAGGAACCCGACCCGGTAGGCCAGCGTATGGTCCTCCGGAACATCGGACAGACCGAAGCCCGGCTGATCGTACGCCACCCCGCGGAAACCCGCGTCCGCAAGGGGGTCCAGGTGGCGTTCGAACACGTCCGCGGACGAGCCCAGGGAAGCGCCGTGCAGCATAACCACCGGCAACCCCGTCCCCTTCTCCAAGTAACGGATCTTGAGACCGTCTACCGTAACTTCGCGTTCCATATGCCTGTCCTCCATTGACGATGAACCGATATACAAGTGGCCTGTACCACACTCGCGATGGTACAGGCCACCGATTCAGCCCTCGCCGGAGCTCTTGCCAACTCACGTCGCCGCCCAGCATGACGGCGCGATCATGCTTCGCGCCATCACCCGAGTTCAGACGGGCAACCCGGGCCACGCCCTCGCCAACAACGCACCCGCTCGCGTGAACCCGCCCACGACGCCCGCGCACGGTCACCCCGACCCGCCCCGCTGTTCATCGCCACGACGCGTAGACGCAGCGCGACACCCCGCCGGCACTCGCCGCCGTTGCGCCGTCTTGACGCCGCCCCATTCGGGAGTTAGCTTTTTAATCAGAGTGATGATTCGACACTAACCTGTCGCACCCGAAGCACGCGCTTCGCAGAAACGGAGGAGAATGTTGGAACGCGAGGTTAGTTCAGGAAGGAAACTTGACGACAGTACGGAGAACCAAGAACCCCCGCCATATCAGGCACCACTCAAATCGCCCATCGTTCGACGCGCCCTCATATCAGTTGTCGCCTACGTCCTGCTTCTCACGCTCATCGGCATCATCTACAAGGACGAACTTTCGTGGTCGCGGCGGACCGGCTACCTGGCCTTGTCCGCGCTCTTGTGCATTCCCATCTGCATCTTCTACGGGATACTGACGGACCATCTTTCGCGGCTTCGTGCCCGTGCGGCCGGGGCACTGTCGGTGGCGGGGTCGGCGCTTCTCTCGGCGGGCTCGGCGACGGTACTCGTTTACGGAGTGGACCGGCTGATTCGCGGGGGGTTCATGCCCAACCGGATGCGGGACCCGTACGTGCTGGGGCTGGCCGGCTTGCTGGTGTTCGCCTCGGTGGCGCACTACGCCATGGCGCGGCGCCAGCGATGGGAAGACAAGCTGCCCCGGGCGGTGGAGCTTGCCTCCGGGGAAGAGCCGCAGACGGGTGAAGGACCGGGCGGGAGGATTGGAGGGGTGCCGGAAACTTCGGGGACCGGCTTCTTCAGACGGCTACCAAGCGCTCTGGGCCGGGACCTGGTCTACCTGAAAATGAGCGACCACTACGTGGAGGTCTTCACCACCGCGGGTCACACGGTGTTGCTGATGCGCTTCGGGGACGCGGTGGCGGAGCTTGAAGGGCTTGGAATACAGGTACACCGATCCTACTGGGTCGGACACGGCCATGCGGAGCGACTGCTCCGCCGGGGACGGCGCCGGCTGCTACGGCTCACCGACGGACCTGACGTGCCGGTGAGCCGCACCTATCTGGCGGCGGTCGAGGCGGCCCTTCCGGCAGACACGAGGAACACCTGAAACGACAGTACCGGGAGACCCGCCGGGTCACCCGGTACCGTTCACGGCGCTCAGGTCACCCGCACCTCCACCGGCTCTCCCGGCAATAGTGCCTCGCACATGGCGGCTTCCAGGCCGCAGGCCCGGCCCATGGCGGACAACACCATGTCCGCCACCACCCGCTCCTCGCCGCTTCGGGTCCGGGCGTTCTTCTCCAGCGTAACCGAAAGGACTTCGACGGACTCGCCGCGGCACACCGCCACGTGAGCGCGGTGCTCCCCCTTGCGGGGGCGATCGGTCACCAACGCCGCCGTGCAGGCGACCCCCAACACCGCGACTTCCTCCGACGGCCGCAGTGCCGACGCCCTTTCGTGAGCCTTTCGCGCCAGTTTCGCCGCGGTCTCCGGCGACACCGCCTGGGACGGCCGGCGCCCCAGGAACCCGTCCATCGAACCGTCGCTGTAGGGCACCAGCGCCTCCAGCACCGTGCGTGACGCCCCCGGCACCACGAACAGGTCCGCCAGCGCCTGGGTACCGCCCCCGGTGACCGCCAACACGGCCATGAACGGGCTCCGGTGTATCTCGGCGACGAAATCGGTGAGTGACGGGGATGCCATGCCGGTCAATGCTCAGACCACGCCGCGGTCCCGAAGGTCCCGGATCGCGGCGCTGTCGTACCCCAGCCGTTGCAACACCTCGTCGGTATTCTCCCCGGCCAGCGGCGCCGGGCGGACGAAACGCGCCGGCGTATCCGACAGGTTCACGCTGCTGCCGATGAGCCGGGTGGCGCCCCGCTCGGGGTGGTGAATCTCCCGGGGCAGTCCCAGGTGCTGGACCTGGGGGTCTTCGAAGACCTCCTCCGCGGCGTAGATGGGCGCGTGACTCAGATCCTCCCGGCCCAGGCGCTCCAGCCAGACGGCTCGGGGCGCGCCGCCGAACGCCTGGCGCAGAAGCGCCATCAGGTCATCGTGGTGCGCGACCCGGTCCTCGTAAGCCGCGAAGCGCGGATCGTCGAGGAGGTCCGGCCGCTCGATGACCCGGATCAGGGCCTCCCAGGACCTCTGGTGGGTGGCCAGGTGCACGAGCAGCGGGCGCCCGTCCCCGGCCGGCAGGCAGAACAGCCGCCCGCGCTGAAAGTTCTTCGGGGTCACGGCCTGGCCGCCGTTCAGGAACTCGGCGAAGTGGGACTCGATGAAGCCCATGCTCGCCTGCAGCAGCGATGCGTCCACGAACTGTCCGGCGCCGGTACGCTCCCGCGCCGCCAGCGCCGCCAGGATGCCGTAGGCGGCGAAGACGCCGGTCACGTGGGCAGTGATGGAGAGGCCACCCATCCTGGGGTCGCCCGGATCGGTGAGCAGGCTCAGCATGCCGCTGACCGCCTGGCCGATGGATTCAAAGCCCGGCCGGCTCGCGTACGGCCCGCTCTGGCCGAAGGCCGTGACCGAACAGTGAACGAGCCGGGGGTTGCGCTGCCGCAACTCCTCGTAGTCGAGCCCCAGGGTCTTGCGCGTGTCCGGCCGAAAGCTCTCGATGAGGACGTCCGCCGTTTCCAGCAGCCGGCACAGGATCTCCCGGGCCTCGGGCTCTCGCAGGTTGAGGGTCACGCTCTTCTTGTTCCGGTTGAGCACCCGGAAAACCGGACTGTAACCTTCCCGGCCGCGGGCCGGATCGCCGGTCCCCGGCAGCTCCACCTTGACCACCTCGCAGCCCAGATCGCCCAGAAGGCTCCCGGCATAGGGGCCGGCCACGTGCCCGCTCGCGTCGATGGCCACCGTTCCGTCCAATGCTCCGTTCACGCCGCGCCCTCCGGCCGTTCGGGAAGTCGACACCAAGGGTCAGAAAAACCTGCCCAGGAAGGAGTTTCCGTCCCGCACCCGGAAAATGCCGACAAAGCCCAGGAGACCGCCGATGAATCCGCCGAGAAAGATGACGGTGGCCACGAAATCGGTGGTGGCACCCGGCGCCAGGACCGCGTACACCACCTGGCGGGCTCCCAATCCGACGACCACCGCCACCACCATACCGATGGCGGTGAGGGTCCTGTACCTCATCGAAGCATCTCCTCCGAGCCCCTCCCGTGCTCTCCAGGACAATGTTGACAGCGGTTGCAGGATTGCATACTGTCCTTAGCCGTTGCAAGGAACCCGCGCGATGGAGGAACCCCGGACATGGCAGAACAAAAGCCCAACGCCCTGGAACGGTTCATCGAAAGGACCCGCACGCTGTTCGCGGCCGAGTCCGACCCGGAAAAACGCTGGACCGCGCTGAGCCCGGTCCTGGCCGAGCTGCTCGCCGACCCCGAGGTGCTGGAGGCCTCCAGGTCGTGGCCCGACTGCGTGCCGCGGGACGGGCGCGCCGAGAACCTGCTCTTCTATGAAGACCCGGACTTCGGCTTCGCCATCAACGGCCTGACCAAGGGCAACGCCCGGCAGGGCGGGCGCGCGCGGATTCACGATCACGCGCACATCTACACGCTTTACGGGGTCCTCGACGGCCATGAACGGATCGAACGGTACGACCGGCTCGATGATCGCTCGAAGCCCGACTTCGCGGAAATCCGCCTGGCCAGCGACAAGCACGTCGGCCCCGGCGAGATCGACCTGGTCCGGCCCTACGAGGTGCACACCGAGACCACGGTGGGCGAAAGGACCGTGGCCATCATCGTCCGGAGCCAGAAAGGTGGAAGCTTCAACCAGGGCCGCTACAAACCCGAGACCAACGAATACTACGAGAGCCTGGGCCCGCGTCAGACACCGGTGGAGATGTTGGCCTAGCGGCCTTTCGTTCGTGACGCATGGACGCCATCAAGCTCGAGGTCATCTACAACGCCACCAACCAGATCGCGTACGAGCTGACCCAAAAGCTCATGCGCAACGGCTACTCCTCCATCGTCAAGGAGAGCCAGGACCTGGCCCTGAGCATCTGCGACCGCCAGGGGCGTAACGTCGGACAGTACTCGCCCAACCCGGTGGGACTCGGGGTGGTGGGGTCCCAGCTCCAGGGCATCCTTCAGGACTTCGCCGGAGCCATCGGCGAAGGCGACACCTTCATCCTGAACCATCCCTACCGGTACTGTCAGAACCACCCCAGCGACGTCACGCTCATCTCACCGGTGTTCCACCAGGGGAAGATCATCGCCTTCGTCGGCAACACCGCCCACAAGCCGGACATCGGCGGCAAGGTCCCGGGCACCAACGCCGGCGACGCCACCGAGGTGTTCCAGGAGGGGCTGCTGATCCCGCCCCTGAAGCTCTACGAGGCCGGTGTCCTCAATGACGCGGTCAAGCAGCTCATCTGCGCCAACACCCGCACGCCGGAGGTGACCTGGGGCGACATCCGCGCGCAGGTGACCGCCAACCTCCACGGCATCGACCGGCTGACGGCGTTGGCGGAGCGCTTCGGCCTC
>Ga0209754_1002642_pt1 | contig 13785 bp, 12 predicted proteins | sample MesohylBB_FD_187295 | JGI IMG/M metagenome (GOLD analysis project Ga0209754, IMG submission 187295) | Host-associated microbial community of the marine sponge Aplysina aerophoba from Gulf of Piran - sponge mesohyl, lysed by bead beating... | ecosystem: Host-associated > Porifera > Sponge >... | reverse complement strand
CGGCGGGCGCATCAGCCGCCTCAAGCGCCAGATCGTCGGCGTCCGCAACCAGCGCGAGCTGCATCGCACCCGGCGACGTCGCGAGGGCATCCCCGTCGTCGCGCTCGTGGGCTACACGAACGCCGGGAAGTCGTCGCTGCTCCAGGCGCTGGCGGGCTCCGAGACGCTCACCGCCGACGCGCTCTTCGCCACACTCGACCCGCTCACGCGGCGCGTCGGGACCGACGACGCGGAGGCGTTCCTGCTGACCGACACCGTGGGCTTCATCCAGAAGCTCCCGACGCAGCTCATCTCGGCCTTCCGCGCCACGCTCGAGGAGCTGGAGAGCGCGGACCTGCTCGTGCACGTCGTCGACACGACCTCGGAGGCGGCGAGCGCGCAGAGCGAGACGGTGCTCGAGACCCTCGCCGCGCTCGGCCTCGCCGGCACGCCGATGCTGACCGTGCTCAACAAGGCCGACGACCTCGCGCTGCCGGATGGCTCTGAGCCGACGTGCGAGGCAGACCTCGCGCGGATCGCGATCGACAACCCGGCGCGCGAGGCGGCCGAGGCGCACCCCGACCTCCCGAACCTCGGCACGGTGCTGGTCTCAGCGCTCACTGGGTGGGGCGTGGCCGAGCTACGCGCACGCCTCGGCTACGAGCTCTTCGGCAAGGGCCTCGCGGCGTCTATCCCCGGGGGTGACGCTCGGAGCCTGTCGGTGTAATGCTGGAATTCCCGGATGATCTCTCGATCAATCCGCTCGTGTCTCTTGTTGATGACTGGGTGCTCTACCACGGAACTTCCGAGTCTTACTCGGCCTCGATAGAGTCTATCGGGCTCGGGCATCACGGAGGAACACCGCCGTACTGGGCTGATGTGCAGTCCTTCATATCGAATTGGCAGGACTTCCCGCCAAGCCACGCCTTTGCGAATCTCGCGGCGTTCAGCCGGGACGCTGAGGGCATCCGCCCTGTTTCGTTTGCCGTCACATTTCTGCCAGCTGCAAGACACGCCGTGCATCAGGCTGGTGGTGAGACACTTCGGCTCCTCCGGGATTCAGCCGCTCAGATATCCGAGGAAATGGAGGATCTCGAACAGGTCAAGCGACGCCTACAAGAAGAGCGAGCGCGGCTATCACGGCGCGCGGCGCAGGGTGGGTTCGGGAGCGAAGCTGCCTTCGACGCTGCACATCATGGGATGCGCGGCTTCTCCTCGATCGACCGCGCCTTGCATATTCTCGCGGAGCCCGAGCGGCCGCTGGCAGAGCTCAGGGAATACCGCGCGCGGTATGGAAGCCCGCCAGAAGGACATGCTCCAGTGGTGTACGCAGTGCGGCTTCAGGAGATGGACGTCAGCGGGTTGCGTACGGGCAACGGCGGCGGCGGTTTCGAGGTCACTTACCGGGGCGTGCTACCACCCACACGCCTCGTGGGTCGGGTTCGGATCGCCGACAAAGAACGCGTCGCGAACCACCCTCAACCAGAACCTGGCAGCGAGGAGGCGAACTCGTTCTCGCGCGCCGTCCGTCTGTGGCAAGAGAGACTGGCACAATAGGCGCCCACCGCACGTTCACCGTGGAGCCTACCCGGCGCCGCCCCAGGGCGAGCTCTTCGGCAAGGACATCGCGGCGCCCTCAGCTGCGAGGGCGCTCGCGACGTAGCGCGTCGCTACCAAGTCGCTATGTGGGGCTAATCACTCCACACGCGAGGCGGCTGCCGGTGTCCGGCTCGGACTCTCCATACGAATCGGGCAGTTCGTGGACGATGATCGCGGAGCCGTCGGCGTCGAATATGGAGTGGCCCGGGCCCTTGTCCAGCGTGATACCCACTGTGAAGAAATCGGCACGGACGGACCCGTCGGCGGCTGCGTAGAGATTGGGCAGGTCACCGCCGTGCGCTCCGGCCGCTTCGGCCGACTTCCACGCGGAGTGGATGAAGCCGTGCTCGGCGCCGGTCGGGTTGAAGTGGTCGCCGGCGGCGTCGAAGTCCGGCGTACACGCGCCGACCTCGTGGATGACGAACGCGTGGCCGCCCGGGGGGAGTCCCTGCATGTCGGCCAGGACCAGGACCCCGGCGGCAGTCTGAAGGAACTGCGCCGTGCCGATGGCATCGCCGTCCGGCGATGTCAGCGTGGCCTCCGCCGTCAGCCCCGGAGTGGGGTCATGTCCCCCGCCGAGCCGGACAGCAACCAGGGTCACGCCGACCAGTAACACGATCACGACTGGTGAGAGCGCGAGAGCCACGAGTGGCAGTCCCCGGACCATCGAGACCTCCCCATGGGGCCGATACTACATATCAGATGAGACGATACCATATATCGGATGTCTGTCTGCAAACCGCTGCCCCGGCAGCGCCACTTGTGCGCCGTGGAAGTAGGTGCAGCCGCTGTATCGAGCGTGAAGCCCGCTAACCGCGCCCTCGCGGCGCGCGCAGCGCAAAGCGCTCCGGATCCTGCAGCCACTCGCGATTCGAGAACTGCGCGCGCAGCCCCGACGCCAGCTCGCGCAGCACGTCGGGCGCGGCGTGTGCTGCGCGTCGCTGCGTGTCCTCGTCGCCCGTCAGGCCGTCGAGCCAGGGCCGTAGCCAGCGGCTGCGCTGCGTCGCCCGCGCGGCGGGGTAGAGCCACTCGGGCGGCGGGTAGCACCCCTCGTCGAGGAGGCACGCGAGGCGCGCCACGGCCCCCGCCGCCTCGCCCGCGACGATGAGCGTCTCGTCACCTGCTTGCGGCAACGCGTCGAGGGCGGCGTATGCCCCGAGGTACAGCGTCCGCGCGGCCCGCTCCAGTGCGTCGACTTCCACGCGACCGGCAGCAGCGGCGATCGCCTCGTGGCGGCCTCGATGGTCGTGCAGCACCTCGGCGTGGCGGAGCGTCCAGCGGGCCTCGAAGGCCCGGCGCGTCGTGGCTTCGAGGAGCGCAGCGCAGCCCTCGGTGGTGAGCACTGTGAGTTCGCGGTCGTCGTCGCGCACGCGCCGCAGCCCGTCTCGCATGAGCGGGCTGAGCCACGGCTCGGCGAGCGTGCGCGCGTCGGCCGCGTCGATAAGTAGCCAGAACGCCGGGTCGAGGCCCGCCACGCGGTCGTCGACCCAGTCGGCCACCGGCGGGCGGACGAGCAGCAGGGTCAGGTCGCGCTGTAACTCGTCCCACGGCGGCTCGTCGAGCAGCCGAGGGCGGGGGTCCACCTCCGAGAGACGCGGTTCGAGGTCCTCGCCGGTCACGTCCTCGCTGGTCACGATGCGTCTGCTTCGAGGCGCACGGCGAGGGTGGCGACGCGCCAGCCGAGCGTGCGCGCCTGATCGCGGTCGTCGTTGGTGAGTTCGCCGCTGGCGGTGGCGCCGTAGAAGGAGCCGGAGCGGCGCATGCGCTCCGTCCACTGCAGGCCGACGAAGACCATGCCGTGGCCCACGAGCAGGTGCAGCAGTTGCTGGAGGGTCACCTCGAGGCCGCCACGCGGCGACCAGCCTGCCGCGAACGCGCCGCCGGGCTTGCCGGCCAGGTCTCCGCTCTCCCAGAGGTCGCCGGACTCGTCCAGCCAGCTCTTGAGGCGGCCGGTCACGCCCGTCCAGTTCGGCGATCCGAGGATCAGTGCATCCGCCTCGAGCAGCTCGTCCTGGTCCGCATCCTCGACATCGAGGAGCACGGGCGTGGCGCCGCGCACCAGCGCAACGCCCACGCCGACGTGTTGCGCGAGGCCGCGAATGAGGCCGGCGCGACCGTCGTAGACCACCAGCACGCGTGCCACGGTCGCGACCGGTCCGTCTCGCCGCGGCTAGCCGTCGGTCCCGGTCTGTTCCGTGACGACGCGGCGGAAGTGGGTCACGCGCTCGTCGTCCTCGTCGATCATCAGGTCCTCGGCCTCGACGGTCTCGCGGAGCCAGGTGATGACCGCGGCGGCGCCGCCGTAGGCGACGAACCACTCGAGGCCCTGTAGCAGGGCGAGCAGTCCGACGCGTTCGCTGCCACGGTAGCGCACCGTGCCCCAGGCGATGCCGCCGGCGAGTGCGGCGAGGGCGAATCCCAGTTGTTGCTTGTCGCTCATCGCGCGCCTCCTTCGTGCGTTCAATGGTCGTAGCGTCATCGTACGTGGCGGAGGCGCGAGCGGCATAGCGCGAGACACGTGGCGCCGAAAACGCGAGCGAGGGCAACGGTTCGGGCGCGCTGGTGGCGTGTCCAGCATAGTTCTGACAAACTGCCTCGGAATCAGGAGCCTTATATGCGCGGGGTGACGTATCCTGCGCGATGGCGCGCGCCCAACGACGCGCGTCGCAGTCGGGAAGGGGAAGCGTTTGCAGGCACTAACGGTGGAACGCCCCGCGACCATCCAGGAGGCGGTGCAGCTGCTCAATGACGGCGGCGAAACTGCCAAGGTACTGGCCGGCGGAACGGACGTGATTGTCATCGCGCGTTCCCGTCGCCGCACCATCGACTTGCTGGTCGACGTGAAGCAGATTCCAGATCTGACCGCCATCGAGTGGGACCCGGGTTCGGGGCTCACGATCGGTGCGGCCACGGCGTGTTACGAGATCTACGGTGACGCGGACATCAACGCGAACTACCCGGCCATCATCGACTCCGCGTCGCTGATTGGCGGGACGGGCATCCAGGGCCGCGCGAGCTTCGGCGGCAACCTCTGCAACTCCTCGCCCTCCGGCGACACGATCCCCACACAGATCGTGCTCGAGGCCGTCGCGAACATCGTCGGCCCCGGCGGCGAGCGGCAGGTGGCAGTGGAGGACTTCTGCACCGGCCCCGGCCGGAACGTGCTGGAGCAGGGCGAGTTCCTGGTCTCGCTGTTCTTCCCGGCGCCCGAGGACGGCAGTGGCGCCCGGTTCCTGCGCTTCATCCCGCGCAACGAGATGGACATCGCGGTCTGCAACGCGGCCTCGGCCGTGAAGATGGACGGCGACACCGTGCGCTGGGCGCGCGTCTCGCTGGGCGCCGTGGCGCCCATCCCGCTGCTCGTGCAGGGGGCGGCCGACGCGCTCGTCGGGAACCCGCTCAACGACGACACGATCGCGGCAGCGGCGGAAGCCTCGCGCGAAGCGGCGAGCCCGATCGACGACATGCGCGGCTCGATCCGGCAGCGCAAGCACCTCTCAGCGGTGCTGACGAAGCGCACGCTGGAGCAGGCCGGCGCGCGTGCACGTGGGGAGCACGTCCCCTCGGTTGGAGGGCACTAAGTTGGCCAACCAGATCATCTCCGCCACCATCAACGGTGAGCCCATGGAGTTCCTCGCCGATACCCGCGACAGCCTCCTGGAGGCGCTGCGCGAGCGCATCGGACTGACGGGGACGAAGGAAGGCTGTAACGACGGCAACTGTGGCGCGTGCTCGGTCCTCATGGATGGCCGGCTCGTGAACTCCTGCCTCGTCATGGCCGCCGAGGCCGACGGCGCCGACGTGACTACGGTCGAGGGCCTCGCATCTGAGGACGGGCTGATTCCGCTGCAGCAGACGTTCCTCGAAGAGGCAGCGCTACAGTGCGGCATCTGCACCCCCGGCTTCCTCGTGGCCTCCAAGGCCCTGCTGGACGCCAACCCGAACCCCACGGAGTTCGAGGCTCGTTACTGGCTCGCCGGCAACCTCTGCCGGTGCACCGGGTACGACAAGATCATCCGCGCGGTGCTCAAGGCCGCCGAGGCCTAAGCCGCCACATCGGACGGCCGCCTCCGGGCGGCCGTCCTGCATGCCAAGCCACGCATGAAGGAGTACTGAGTGGTCGCCACTGACAAGTCCGAGTACAAGGTCGTCGGCACCCGCCCGATCCGCCCCGACGGGGCCGACAAGGTCACCGGCCGCGCCGAGTACGGCGCCGACTACAACGCAGCCAACCTGCTGCACGGCCGCGTGCTGCGCAGCCCCCACGCCCACGCAAACGTCGTGAGCATCGACACCTCGAAGGCCGAGGCCCTCGACGGCGTCAAGTCCGTGATCACCAACGCCGACTTCCCGCAGGCCTCGGACGAGGTCGTGGACATGGGCGAGGGCGCGGCGACGAGCGCGCGCTGGCTGCTCGACAACGTGCTCGCCAGCAACAAGGTGGTCTACAAGGGCCACCCGGTCGCGGCCGTTGCCGCCACCGACCCGCACATCGCCGAGGACGCACTCGACCTCATCGACGTCGAGTACGAGGTCCTCGAGCCGGTGCTCGACGTGATCGAGGCGATGGATGAGAACGCGCCGCTGCTGCACGACTTCCTCCGCACGGAGGAGGTCGCCGGCATGTTCGACCCGCCGGGTGGGCTGGGCGACACGCCGACGAACGTCGCGAAGCACGCGAAGTTCGAGGCCGGCGACATCGACACCGGATTCGCAGAGGCCGACGTCATCGTCGAGCGCGAGTTCCGCACCTCGATGGCGCACCAGGGCTACATCGAGCCGCACAACGGCAGCGCGTTCTACAACCGCGACGGCCACCTCACGGTGTGGACCAGCACCCAGGGCTCGTTCGGCATCCGCGAGATGACCGCCACGCTCATGGACATGCCGATTTCGAGCGTGACCTGCGTACCGATGGAGATCGGTGGCGGCTTCGGCGGGAAGATCCCCGTCTACCTCGAGCCGCTCGCGGCGATGATGTCGAAGCAGACCGGCCGCCCGGTCAAGCTCGTCATGACGCGGCAGGCGGTCCTCGAAGCCACGGGCCCGACCTCGGGCACCGTGGTGCGCGCCAAGATCGGCGTGAAGAACGACGGCACCATCACCGCCGCCGACGTGTGGCTGGCGTTCGAGGCCGGGGGCTACCCGGGCTCGCCGTTCACCGCCGGCGCGATGTGCGCGCTGGGGCCGTACGAGATCGAGAACGCCCGCGTCGAAGGCTACGACGTCGTGGTGAACAAGCCGAAGGTCGCGGCATACCGCGCCCCCGGCGCACCGCAGACCGAGTTCGCCGTCGAGTGCGTCCTGGATGAGCTGGCCGAACAGCTTGAGATGGACCCGATGGACCTGCGGTCGAAGAACGCCGCCACGGAGGGCACGCGCCGCGTCGACGGCGCCGTCTTCGGGGTCATCGGCAACGAAGAGGTCATGGACGTTGTCAAGAACAGCGACCACTACCGCTCCGAGCTGCAGGGTGAGAACCGCGGCCGCGGCGTCGCCCTCGGCTTCTGGTTCAACGTCGGCTTCGAGTCGAGCGCCTACGCGAACGTGAACCCCGACGGCACGGTCAGCCTCGTGCTCGGCTCGGTCGACATCGGCGGCACGCGCGCCTCGCTCGCGATGCAACTGGCGGAGACGCTGGGCATCGAAGGCGACGACGTGAAGCCCCACGTGGTCGACACCGACTCGGTCGGCTTCACCGGCGTCACCGGTGGCAGCCGCACCACCTTCGCGGGTGGCTGGGCCTGCTACGAGGCCGCGATGGACATCCGTCGCCAGATGGAGGAGCGCGCTTCCCAGATCTGGGAGGTCGACCGCGACTCCGTGTCCTACGGTGACGACGGCGTCATCCGCGGACCCGAGGACGACCAGAGCCTCACGTTCGCCGAGCTCGCCGGCCAGTTGCCGGCGACCGGCGGCCTGATCCAGGGCCAGGCGGACGTCTCGCCGCTCACGTCGGGACCGGCATTCGCCGGCCACATCGTGGATGTCGAGGTCGACCCCGAGACCGGCAAGGTCGACGTGCTCCGCTACACGGCGGTGCAGGACGTCGGCACGGCCATCCACCCCTCGTACGTCGAGGGGCAGATGCAGGGCGGCGTCTCGCAGGGCGTCGGCATGGCGCTGACCGAGGAGTACTTCTACTCCGAGGACGGCACGATGCTGAACTCCAGCCTGCTGGACTACCGCATGCCGACCGCGCTCGACCTGCCGATGATCGAGACGCAGATCGTCGAGGTGCCGAACCCCGGTCACCCGTACGGTGTGCGTGGCGTCGGCGAGGTGCCGATCGTGCCGCCCCTCGGAGCGGTCGCGAATGCCGTCTCGGCTGCCCTCGGGCAGCGCATGACCACGCTGCCGCTCTCGCCGCGGCAGATCCTCGAGGAGACCGTCCTCGAGGAGTAGGCCGCCGCGCGTGCGCGAGGCGGATATGTTTCGCACGTGCACTGGCGGCGCCAACAGGCGCCGCCAGTTCGCGTCAAGAAGGATCAGACCGATGCCAGTAGCGTTCGTCAGACAGTGCTCGCTCTTCCTCCTCATCGCAGCCATCCTCGTCGCGGTCGGGAGCGCCGTCGGTGCGCCCGCCGCACACGCCCAGGACGAGGAAGCGAGCGCGGATGCCGAGACAACCGACGCCATGGACGGCGGTGTTGTCGGCGAGTTGCCGCCGCGCCTGGGGGTCTCCCTCGTGATGTCCGCCGGCGGGACCGTGGAGTCCATCCTCGAGGCGATGGCGGCCGACGGCTGTCACCCTCGTTCGATGTTCGCGAACAGCCCCTCCGGAAGCGGCCTCGTTGGTTACTACGTGGGCGCTCCCGAGGCGCTGAATGCGGCCTTCAACGAGGGCTGGCCGGACGGCCTGCCGGAGGGCACGCCGCTGCTCGTGACCTGTGTACTCAAGAGCCAGCTTGTCGCGGCCGAATGGGCGGGAAACGTGTGTCTCGCGGCGCAGACCTTCGCCGATGCCTACGCAGCCGCGTGGGACGACAAGGACTTCGACGAGATCCGCGCGCTCACGGTAGAGGAGCGGATCGAGCGGGGCGGCCAGCTCGTCCCGGAGTGGATCGCCGCGGCGCGGGCGGCTGAAGCATCCCTCGACGGCATCTCGGCGCCGGAGGGCACAGCGCGCTACCACGCCAGCCTCGTCGACCTCATGGGCAACCTCGCGGAGGTGTGGGAGGCCGCGCAGGAGCGGCTCGCCCAGGCCGAGACGGCCGACGACATCGAGAAGCTTAACCTCCTGGCGAGCCAGGTGCTCCACATCGGTGAAGCCGCGAGCCTTGAGGCGGGCCTGGACCTCGAGCGGAGCACGCTTTCGGCCCTGCGTGGCATCACCCCGTGCGGCACGGTGCAGCGGACCCTGTCCCTGACCGGCGACATCATCCGGGTGCCGTTGCCGGAGGACGCTTCCCAGAACTAGCGCGACGCGCCACGACGCCTCGCGCAGGCGAGCATGATCGGGCCGCCGGTATACAATCCCGGCGAGCCCGATCTTCGCGTTCAGGGAGGTTCGCCGTGGTAACGACCGAGAAGCCCGAGTACCGGGTTGTCGGAACGAGGCCGCTCCGCCCTGACGGCGCGGACAAGGTCACCGGACGGGCGCAGTACGGCGTCGACATCGCGCTGCCGGGGATGCTCTACGGCCGCGTGCTGCGCAGCCCGTACGCCCACGCCCGCATCCTGAGCATCGACACGTCGAAGGCCGAGGCCCTCGACGGCGTGCGAGCGGTGACGAGCTTCGCCGACCTGCCGATCCGCGACGAGGAGACCGTCGTCGACATCGGTGAGGGCGCGGCCGAGGGGCGCTGGATGGCGCGCCTCGTGTTCGCCGACGACAAGGCGCTGTTCAAGGGGCACGCGGTGGCCGCCGTCTGCGCCACCGACCCACACATCGCCGAGGATGCCCTCGACCTGATCGAGGTCGAGTACGAGCCGCTGCCGGTGGTCCTGGACGCGCGAGAGTCGATGGACGAGAATGCGCCACTGCTCCACCCCGACCTGCTCACCGAGGAGGTCGCCGGCTTCGGCGTCGGCGACGTGTCCACGAACAGGCCATCGAACATCGGCAAGCACTGCGAGTTCGCGATGGGCGACGCCGGCGCCGCGTTCGAAGAGGCAGAGATCATCCTCGAGCGCGAGTACGAGACCTCGGCGTACCACCAGGGCTACCTGGAGCCACAGAACGGCGCGGCGATGTGGAACCCGGACGGAGATCTGACCGTGTGGGTGAGCAGCCAGGGGCCGTTCGTCGTGCGCGCGCAGCTTGCGCAACTGCTCGACATGCCGCTCAGCAAGGTCAAGGTCGTGCCGATGGAGATCGGCGGCGGCTTCGGCGGCAAGATCCCGCTCTACATGGAGCCGATGGCCGCCATCATGTCGAAGAAGACCGGCCGGCCCGTGAAGATGATCATGACGCGCCAGGAGGTCCTCGAGTCGACCGGCCCCACGCCGGGCTCGTGGGTGCGCGCCCGGATCGGCGCGAAGCGCGACGGCACGCTCGTCGCGGCCGACGTGGCGCTCGCGTTCGAGTCGGGCGGCTTCCCGGGGTCGGCGTTCGTCGCCGGGGCGCGCTGCGCTCTCGGGCCGTACGACATCCCGAACATGCACGTCGAGGGCTGGGACGTCGTGGTCAACAAGCCGAAGGTCGCGGCCTACCGCGCGCCGGGTGCGCCGCAGACCGAGTTCGCCGTCGAGTCGCTCATCGATGAGCTGGCGGAGATGCTCGAGCGCGACCCGATGGAGCTGCGACGCCAGAACGCGGCCGTGCAGGGCACGCGCCTCGTGGACGGCACGGCGCTCGGCGTGATCGGCAACACCCAGGTGATGGACGCGATCACGCAGAGCGACCACTACCGCTCCGAGCTGCAGGGCGAGAACCGCGGCCGCGGCGTCGCGATGGGCTACTGGGGCAACGGCGGCATGGAGACGAGCGCGCTCGCGAACGTCAACGCCGACGGCACCGTGAGCCTCGTCGTCGGCACCGTCGACATCGGCGGCCTGCGCGCGACGCACGCGATGCAACTCGCCGAGACGCTCGGCCTGACGTACGAGGACGTGCACCCGAAGGTCGTCGACACCGACAGCGTCGGCATGACCTCGGTCACCGGCGGGAGCCGCAGCACGTTCGCGGGCGGCTGGGCGATGCACGAGGTCGGCATGGACCTGCGCCGCCAGCTCGAGGCCCGCGCGGCGCAGATCTGGGAGATCGACGCCGCCGACGTCACCTATGGCGACGACTCCGTGATCCGCGGACCCTCGGACGGCGACAAAGAACGCAGCATGACCTTCGGTGAGCTTGCCGGTCAGCTCGCGATGACCGGCGGCATGATCCAGGGGAGCGCCTCGGTACGTCCCGAGACTGTCGGCGTCACGTTCGCGGGGCACATCGTGGACGTCGAGGTCGACCCCGAGACCGGCAAGGTCGACGTGCTCCGTTACACCGCCGTGCAGGACGTAGGCACCGCCATCCACCCCTCGTACGTCGAGGGGCAGATCCAGGGCGGCGCGCTGCAGGGTGTGGGGATGGCGCTGACCGAGGAGTACTTCTACGACGACGACGGCGTGATGCGGAACTCGAGCCTGCTCGACTACCGCATGCCGACGGCGCTCGACACGCCGATGATCGACGCGATCCTCGTCGAGGTGCCGAACCCCGGTCACCCGTACGGGGTGCGCGGCGTCGGCGAGGTGCCGATCGTGCCGCCGCTGGCGGCCATCGCCAACGCGATCCACGATGCCGTGGGCGTGCGCATGGCGAAGCTGCCGGCCACGCCGCGCGCGATCCTCGAAGAGCTGGAGCCGGACGCCTAGCGTCCGGCGCGAACCTGGGCCGGGAGGCAGAGATGGCGAAAGTCTTCGTACCCGCGCTGATGCGCAAGCTGTCCAACGACGAGCCCGTCGTCGACGTACCGGGCAAGACGCTCCGAGAGGTCGTCAACAACCTCGAGGACACCTGCCCGGGCATGCGGGACCTGATCATCGAGAACGGACGGGTGCGCCCTGGCCTGCAGCTCGCCGTCGACGGCGTGTTGTCGGCGACGGGGCTGATGGCGAAGGTGCCCGAGGACGGCGAGGTGCACATCCTGCCGGCCCTCGGCGGCGGGTAGACCGCCGTACCGGGTGGCAACTGGCGCGGCGCGGAGCCTACAGCGCGGACCCGTTAGAAGCTGGTCCGCTCTCAGGGTCGGCAGGGTCTTGGGTTACATGCGCGGGGCCGCTCCCGGTTGCCTTGCGTAATGCGGCCTCGCGACGCTCAACGATGCTGTCTGCAATCTGAGTCGCCGCACGGTGAAGCCATAGCCAGGCTTCGCTCCCGTGGCTGTAGTCAGCGGGAAAGCTCGAGATCACGCGCTCTTGTTCTGCGAGTAGGCTGACCTGCTCGAAGTGTTTCGTGTCGCGCGGATCGTAGACCGCGAACGTCTTTCCGCCTGAGCGCTTCACTACCGAGAACATCGGTACGTCCGAGGGCCCGTCGGCGATGCAGATCATGTTAGTGAACGGTACTCGTCGTTCACCCTCGGCCATCACACCGTTCACATCCACGCTACGCTCAACGTTCACGCCCTTGTTGATCTCGAACAGCGCGCGGGTCTTGGTTGTGTCTTCGATGACATAGCCGACCTGAGTGATCGTCTTGTCAGATCCTCCGAGCGGAAGGTTCCCGTCGACAGCGAAGCGGAGGTGCCCGCCTACCTCGAGTGGCTCCTCGATGAACTCGCTGGCCCAAATGTCCTTGACGGTGTCCCGGACCGCGGAGCCCTCGATGATCTGCAGCAGCCCTGTCGAGACGATGTAGTGTTCGACTGTGATGTCGTGACGCCGGTACTCTTCGTCGGTTGCAATCGATTCGGCAATCTGGTCCATGAAGTCGGGCATGCCGTCATAGAATTCAAGCCGCGCTCCGTATCCCCGGAGCATCTCGTTGCTCAGCCCTTGGAACTTACCGGTCCACGCGTACGACAGAATGTGATTGAGGTATGCGGATTCACGCGCAACCCGAAGGCCCTGTTTTTCGTACCGCGCCGGGAGGGCGTTCACTTCCTTCCAGAATGCGCCGGGATCGATGTTGTGATCCGCAAAGAGAGGCTCCTGCATATAACCTCTGATGAGAGTTCGGTCGAAATCCCAGACCATGGCGATGACGTTCTGCTGGAAGACCTGGATGACGACCACCCATCGAGACGAAGCATGTTTTCGCTCTCGATCATATTCCATCCCGGATAAGGCTGCCTCTTCGAGAACGGCCGAGTGCGGCCCGGCCTGCAACTCGCCGTCAACGGCGTGCTGTCGGCGACGGGGCTGATGGCCAAGGTGCCCGAGGACGGCGAGGTGCACATCCTGCCGGCCCTCGGCGGCGGGTAACCCCTGCCCGCCCGGTAGCCTCGCGAGGCAACGCGCCGGGTCATGCAGGCCCGGCGTTGTTGCCCTCCCCTTGGAACCACGGCTCAGCCGTGGTCGTGTCCCGGTGGCTGTGCAACGCACGCGGCCGACTGTACCGCTCATGGCACGGGCCAGTCTGCTAGAATCCGCCGCGACAAGCGCCGCTCCGGGGGCCGGTCCTCCGCGTCGCAGGCGACGAGTGGGCGGTTGCCGGTAGCGCAGACAAGCAGGAGGTGCAGATTGACGCAGGACAGGTACGGCGGAAACGTCGACGCCCCAATCGAGCGGACTCCCGTGCCGGGTTGGCCGTATGAGGAGCTCCTCTACGAGACCATCGACAACGGGCGCATCGCGCTGATCACCATGAACCGGCCCGAGCGCATGAACTCCAGCGACCCCGAGATGGGGCAGCGCTGGTACGACGCGTGGACGCGGTTCGCCGAGGACGACGAGCAGTGGGTCGCGATTGTCACCGGCGCCGGTGACCGCGCGTTCTCGGCCGGTCAGGACCTCAAGATCCGCGCCGAGCTGGAGCAGGAGGGCGGCGACGCCCCATACCAGCGCCGCGCGCCGAACGTGACGCCCCTCGGTGAGAAGCTCGGCTGTTGGAAGCCGACCATCGCCGCGATTAACGGCTTCGCGATCGCCGGTGGCTGGGCCACGGCCCAGAACTGCACGTTCCGCATCGCCGAAGAGCACGCGCAGATGAACATCGCCGAGGCGCGCTGGAACCAGGGCGCGGGCTTCGTGGCCTGGCTGCCGCGGCTGATGCACACCGCGCACGCCCTTGAGGTCTGCATCATGGGCGACCGGCGCGTGAGCGCGCAG
>Ga0209754_1002636_pt1 | contig 13820 bp, 10 predicted proteins | sample MesohylBB_FD_187295 | JGI IMG/M metagenome (GOLD analysis project Ga0209754, IMG submission 187295) | Host-associated microbial community of the marine sponge Aplysina aerophoba from Gulf of Piran - sponge mesohyl, lysed by bead beating... | ecosystem: Host-associated > Porifera > Sponge >... | reverse complement strand
AGATGAACATTCGGCTGAGAGACGATTTGCCAAACGTGGACGGGGCAGTCGCCGTAATGCTTTGGCATCAATACGAGCGAGGCGACATTGATGCGCTGAAGACATTGATTCGATACAATCGAAGCGACATTGCCGCGATGGGAATGATATTCGATGAAGCAATTGCCCGACTAGAACTACCGGCGACATTGTTCTTTGAAAACCCGAGCTTCAAGAATTGGGCCGCGCCTCGGGGCTGGAAGACGCTGCCGGAAATTGCGCCCCTTCCAAGGAAAGCTGCAAAGACCAAGTACTAATACACCGAATTATTCTGCAAGGACGGTTCAGAAATCCGGCGAGCCGTTGAAATCGACCTGTCGGGGCCGGCGGAAAGAACAAGCGGCCGGTGCCTCTTGGAGGGTCGATCCGCCCAAGCATGCGTTATGAATACGGACGAAGAGATCGTTCAGCGAACGATCGAAGCCAAGCCCGACATAGTTTCAATCGACTCTCCGCTATGCCGGCCCGCCGGTCGAATTGCCGCAACCGACGATGATCCGGGACGAGAAGAGTTCGGAATCATGCGAGAATGCGAGCGAGAGTTGAAGCGACGAGGGATCAACGCATATCCGTGCCTTATAGGAAGCATGCAGAATCTAACTGCGCGCGGAATGCGACTTGCCGCTACATTGCGCGGTTTAGGACACCCCGTCATCGAAAGCTATCCGGGCGCCGCCAGGACATAATGCGAATTCCGCGAAAGGGAGCGGGCAAGAATTGGCTGCAACCGGGATTGCGGGAATTCGGAATACTGGGCGACTTCGAGGAGGCCTCGCACGATGAACTCGATGCAATTTCGTCGGCATTGGTCGGAACATTTCATATGGCGGGATTGTCGGAAGCCCTGAGCACGGAGACGGAACCTCCGCTAATCATACCTGGCGTTGACTTAACGAGAGACACGATTGCCGTTGGATTGAGCAGGCCGAATTCCGCCGGAAAAACTATGATCGCGGGTGAATTTGAGAGGAGGGGATTCCATTATACCAGGTTTGGCCCAACCCTTGACGAGCTGTTGCTGGAAAGGGTCGAAACGCTCTCGCGATCAAACCGGCAGAGTCTAGGAATAGAAATCTACAAATCGGGAAACCAAAGATGGCTTTGCCAGAGAACGGTTTCGAAATCGATGCGATCGAAACTGATAGTCGTTGACGGTTTGCGTTTTCCTGACGACTTCGCTTGTCGCGCCGAGCAATTCGGCGCGAACTTCCGGCACGTTTTTGTTAGCGCAGAAAAGTCGATTCGACGGTGTCGCTTTGAAAAGAAGGACAATAACTTGAACTTTGCGGAAGCATCCGGCGCACCGGTCGAATGATCGTCGGAAAGCCTTGGGACATTGGCGCACGAAGTGTTCGAGAATGAAAGCTGCATTGACGAACTAGGCGGATATTCGGACAACTTGGCAAAGCGATTTGCCGGGGAGCGGCAATGCCGGCATCCATAGTAATCGGAGGACGGTTTGGATCGGAAGGCAGGGGTGGAACTGCGCTGGAAATCGTAAAACCTTTGCAAAAGTCTGCGCGATATAGCGGACCTGCCAAAAGCCAGGGCAAGCAGCTTTATCGTTTTGACTTCGAGTTTTCATCACTTAATAATCCTGAATGCCTCAATAGAAACGTCGTCCCCTATGTGCCATCGGGAGTGCAAATTCAGGTCTAGAGAATGAGTGAGATATGGACTCGGTTTCGTTTGTTTGCTACAGATGCGAGTGAACGCGTCCTTTCAGAAATAGAAAGGCTTAACGGCGCACTTGGCGGTGCTTTCAGCCAGGAAAGCCGCGAACAAGAACGGAGAATCCGAAGACCTGCGAAATTGGGGCTTGGTTCAGGCAATGTAGAATAGCTTATGCGATTAACAGGGATAGTCGCGGAACTGCGGCGAATGATTGCAAAATGGTTTAGGCCTGGCGCGGGAAAGCCGGCGTCTTCCGGCCGTCAGGCTGCGAATGGACTACCGACCGATCATTCGAAGGCAAGCCGGAATAGTCCCGGCGCGAAACACAAGACTCCACCATCGGATGATCAAATAACGGAAATTTCGCCGAAACAACCTTGCAGCGAAGGCATCGAAGATGGGAATGATAACGACGAGTCCGGTGCCTCGCCTCCCGAACCTTCGCCGGAGCAAACGTCTTCCAAGAAGGGATCTCCTAGTTCGGAGACCGGCTCCGGCAATCAACCAACTACATGGTTTGGGCCTGGCGCGGGAAAGCCGGCGTCGTCCGGTTGTCAGGCTGCGAATGGACTACCGACCGATCATTCGAAGGCAAGCCGGAATAGTCCCGGCGCGAAACACAAGACTCCACCATCGGATGATCAAATAACGGAAATTTCGCCGAAACAACCTTGCGGCGAAGACATCGACGATGGAAATGATAACGCCGATTCCGGTGCTTCGCCTCCCGAACCTTCGCCGGAGCAACCGTCTTCCAAGAAGGGAGCTCCTAGTTCGGAGACCGGCTCTGGCAATCAACTATCGCCCGCTTCGACAAATGCCAACTCGCAATGTACCAATTCGACCGCTCCGGGAAACGATTGCGATCAAGGTCGCGGTCCACCAAAGAATAGCGGAGATTCCGGCGCAGATGGATCGGCGGACAAAATCGAGGGCGGCACTGATACAGTAAAATCGCCGAAGTCCGGTCGAAAACCTAGGAAATTTGGAGGACGACGAGATCAACCGCGCTCGAGCCCAAAATCCGAACCGAAACCTCAGCCTCGGCCTGCGCGCCCGGAATTGATCTGTCGAAGAGCTCTTGGTTCCGCCACTTGGAAGATCATCCTGACCGCCGATGAGGAGTGCCGGCTCTCTTCTATAGAGCTCAACGGCAAGGCTCTGGAGCATAGCGAGCGGGAATGCCGCGTCCCGTTGTTCACCGGTCGGCTGAGCGTGGAATGCCAGGACGGACAACGGCACGAAATTCAGCTTTTCAAAGACGATGATCCGCTCATATTCAAGCTGCGAAAGAACTGGCTGGGCGAGGGTCGGAAGATCGCAAGTATCACCAGCGGACACTTCATTGTCATTGCGCCGACCGCCTGGACAAGGACTGGTCGCGCGTCGGTGGAACCGGATTATTGCGCCGATACCGGGTTTCGGGCGCACTATTTCTATCGGGAGGCAGGCGCAGCGGATGAGTGCCTCGACGGCTTCCGCGAGTGGAGCAACTCGCGCGCTGAGACCGGAATCGAACTAGCGGGAGAGGTTGTCTTCGACGATTCGGATGAGGGAGATCTGTTCGTAGGCGAAGCTCCAATACTAAAGTCCTCCCCGAACATCGAATGGGCGCGCTTGGGAGAGGAGACCAAATCTGGCTGGGGGCGGAGCTTTCGCCCGAACGAGAATGCGCTGCCAGACATCTTGGACGGTCGGCAAGGACGATTCTATCTCCGAGTTTACGACTCGGAGGAGAGGTTGCTCGACAGCGCGGCGTTCCGGCGCTTGCGCAACTTGCGTCGGATTCGCGTAGACGGGAGGGACTATGGCGGAGACTTTGGCATCGTGCCGAAGCCATCGGGGCACGTGAAAACGGAAGTATGCTTCACCGACTCGGACAACAAGAATATTGCTCCGGCGCTGTGGAACAAGGCCTTGCAGAATTTGATGCCGTCGGGCGCTATCGAGGTTCCGCCTAATCCGAATTCGGATCGCATATTGTGCACGCTAGCTACGGATACGACGGATGCGAACGGCGTTGTCATCGTTCTGGACCTCCCTCGAATCCGGTGGCAACTGAAGGACGACCGCGCCGACCTTGGCGAGTGGCAAGACACGCCGATCATCATGACGCGAAAGGAATTCAAGACGTCCGCTGACTCGAAAGTTTCGATGCTGCTGCTGTCGAAACGATTTGGGTCGGTTCGCGCGGGTTTTGATGATAAAGAGGCCCAGCCTTACAAGCGACTCAGGAAGGAAGACCGAATTGAAATCCCCCTCGCGCATTTCGTCGACTACGCGCAAATTTACCGGAAACAAAGGAAGGATGTTCACTTCAATGTAGAGTGGGCCCAGCAGACCGTGCCGCTAGTCAAGATTTCCGCCGACCCGATGCCGGAGATCATGTCGTTCACCGCGAATCCCGCGAAGATCGGCGCCGGCGAGTCGGCGCTCCTGGAGTGGACGACCCGGAACGCAGGCGATACTCGCGCAACCATCGAGCCGGTTGCTGGAACGGTAGACAATGATGGCGCCTGCATTGTCCGTCCTGCCGAGACGACCATGTATACGCTCACGCTGACCGATTACGGCACCGACTGCATCAGCAAAGCCGTTACGGTCACCGTCGAACAAATGCGCCCGCCGGTAAATCGAGCTGTTGCGCACGTCATGTCCACTGGAGGCGGATGGAGGTGCGGCAAGGGGTTCAGTTATCGTGAACTGCAGGACGCCGGCATGACTGCGAGGGAAGCTGCGAGACGATCCATTCCCGTTGACAGGCGCCGGCGGACATCGCATCGAACCAATATAAAGAGAGTCAGGAGCATACTCGATGGCTGATACCAACATGGAGGACTGGCCGGAATGGATCCGGCAGCGCTACGAGAATTATTTGAAGACCTCGTTCTTCTTCAAAGATCCCCTCCTGCGCGCATCCTTCCAGAAAGCTCTGCGCGAAGAGGAAAGTCTCCTGAAAGGGCCATTTCAAGAGCCACGTCGAGGGTTCGAGAATCGAATGAGCGCGCGAGCGCTGGCTGCAGAGTGTTTTCCCGGCAAGGCCGAGGAACTTCTGAACGCGCTGGTTGACTGTCGCTTGTATGCGCATCAGGAACGCGCGATCCGCGCTACGCATGTCGATGCCGAAAACGTGGTTGTCGCCACCGGAACCGCCAGCGGCAAGACTGAAAGCTTCCTCTACCCGATTCTATTCGAACTCTATCGCCAGTATCTCAACGGGGAGCTGGCGGAGCCAGGGGTGCGGGCAATGATTCTCTACCCCATGAACGCGCTGGCGAACGATCAGCGCGAACGAATCGGCAAGATCTGCCGGGACTTGAGCGAAGCGGGGTCCGGGTTCAAACCCACGTTCGGACAATACATTGGACAGACGCCAAATAATCCTAGGGACAAATGGCGCAATGCCGCTGCGCGCGCGGACGCCCGACTCCCTGGCGAACTGGTTTTTCGCGACGAGATGCGGGCGTCGCCGCCGCATATCCTGCTGACCAACTACTCCATGCTGGAGTATTTGCTCATCCGTCCGGACGACAGCCCGCTGTTCGATGACGGACGCGGAGTTCGCTGGCAGTTCATCGTGCTTGATGAAGCGCATCAATACCGAGGCGCGAGAGGCATAGAAATGGGCATGCTGATCCGGCGGCTCAAGCAGCGCTTGCGCGACGGAGGGCGTCAAGGTCCGTTCCGATGCATCGCCACGAGCGCGACGATTACCTCCGGCCAGGGAGACGAAGACCAGCGGCTGGTCGCTGAATTCGGGGAGGAGCTCTTCGGAGAGGCCTTTTCACCGCAATCCATAATCTTCGGTAAGTCGCATCCAACAGGCGACGAAGACTCTCCGCAGCGCTACCATGCGTTTCTCCGTGCGCTTGAAGGCGCATTCCTCGTTCACAGGGACGGAGGCGATGCCGTGGTGCTCAATCGCAAGAGCGAAGGCGAAATCGACGCGGCTGGCCAACCAATCGAGATTGCGCTCTGCCGGGAGTGCGGTCAGCACTACTATGTCGGGCAAGAGCACAACGGAATGTTGAGGGAGGCCGATCGCGATCCCAGTAGTCCCGGATTCGGCGTCGACTACTACCTGCCGACGGATGATGGAGACGAGTTGCTGTGCAGACGCTGCGGGGCTCTTTCGCTGCGGGCGTCCGGCTGCGACTGCGAGGCTTCGATACCCGTGAAGAAGTGCGACTTGCACGATCAGAATGCCGACCAATTGAAGCAGTGCGCGGTTTGCGGATATCGGCGCGGCGGGGTTGGCGATCCCGTTCAGGAAATTGTGCATGGATCGGATGGTCCAAACTCCGTGATCGCGACCGCTTTGCACGAGCTGCTGCCGGAGGGCCGGCGCAAAATTCTTGCTTTCGCCGACAGCCGCCAGGAAGCGGCATTCTTTGCCTGGTACGCGGAAGACTCCTACGCGAAGCTACGCGACCGCAATCTAATCCTCCGAGCCATCCTATCCGAACCGGTCGGCGAGGAGGGACTGTCGATCGACGATTTGCGCAACCGGCTGATCCGGGAATGGGAAGAAGCCGGGCTATTCAGGGAAGCCGATACCCTTGAGCAGCGGACTAGACGGGTGCTTGCGTCCATCCTGCGCGAGGCAATGACGGACGAAAAGAGGCTGTCGCTGAGCGGCGTCGGATTGGTGGAGTGGAGCGTCGCTCTCCCCCGGAATATTCGCGTGCCGGACGCAATGCGCGACCCGCCCTGGAACTTCAGCGAGGACGAGTCGCGTGTTCTGATCGGCTACCTGCTGGACGAGATGCGCCCGCGCCGCGCCATGAACCTCCCGAAGGGCGCCGGGACGCCCGCATGGGGCGACATTTCACCATGGCCGCAACAGGCGTTCGGCCTGGCGCCGCCGGGCAAGCGGCGAAACGCGATGCAATGGGGCGGCGCCCAATCCGCGGTCGTTAAACATTTTCTTCGGCGGCTCCTCGACGATAGCGGCCTGTCCGAGGACCTGAAGCGGTCGACCTCGATTGAATTGATGAAGGAGATATGGCGCGCATTGCGAGACAATGCCGAAGACTCCGTTCTCCAGCCCGGAAAGGACAACGGTACGTTCCGCCTTGATTCACGCTGGCTTCGGATCAAGCCAGCGAGACTCGACAAGATCTGGGAATGCAACACCTGCGCGACCCTCGCAAGCTACAATGTTCGGGGCGTCTGCCCGCGAAACCTCTGCCCCGGCACGCTCGCGCCCGCCAGTCGCGAACGGCTCGAAGGCAACCACTATCGGATACTCTACGAGAGTCGCGGATTGCCTCCCGCGCTGCGTTCGGAAGAGCACACTGCGCAAATCGATGCCGAGGAGGCGCGTGAAAGGCAGGACAAGTTCAAGAACGGCGATATCAATCTTCTCAGTTCGTCCACCACGTTCGAGGTCGGCGTCGATCTTGGCAACTTGGACTCGGTCTTTCTGCGCAACGTCCCTCCGGAATCGTTCAACTATGCTCAGCGCGCCGGGCGCGCCGGGCGACGAGATTCGCCGGGACTGGTGCTGACCTACTGCCGCCGCAATCCGCACGACCTCTATCATTACGAGGAACCCGAAGAACGGGTGATTGAGGGCACGATCAATCCCCCGCGCTTGAATATGACAAACGAGAAAATCGTGCGGCGGCATATGGTTGCCGTCGCTCTGTCCGAATTTTTCAAGACGGACAGGGAGAGGTTTAAGAACGTCGAAATCTTCGTCGGCGACTGGCATGCGCCTCGGGCGACCAATGATCTTCATGGCTTTTGCGAAGGCAATGGCGAATTGAAGGACGCTTTGTCGCGCATTGTTCCAGAGAACATGCATGGACGGGTGGGCCTCGAGAACGATGCGTGGGTTGCCAAAATCGCCGGCGAAGACAGCCGGCTGGCTTTGGCGGAGGCGGAAGTCTGCGGAGACTACACCGCGATGAAGTCACTGCGGAGCGAACATTACGAGCGGGGCAAGGACTATTGGGTAGCGCGTATCGGCAAGCGCATGAATACGATTGCCAGGGAGCAGACACTGAACTTCCTTTCCCGGAAGGCCGTTATACCGAAGTATGGATTTCCTGTTGATGTCGTCGAGCTTGAAACCCACTCCACCGACGGCCAATCGACAGGCGTCGCGCTGCAGCGGGATCTTTCTCAGGCAATCGCCGAATACGCGCCCGGAGGCAAGGTGGTTGCCAACAAGCTCGAGTGGGAGTCCTGCGGTGTCAAGGCCGTCGCCGGCAAGGGTTGGCCCGTGCGCCATTACCGCTATGACGACGCGCGCAACTTCACGCAATGGAACGAGGGGGATGAAGAGTTGCCGCCGGGCGAATCGAAATACCTTGTTCCCGCGTTCGGGTTCGTAACTCCCTTGTTCAAGAAGCCCTCGGAGCCGAAAGGGCGGGCGCGGCGCCTCTACGCGACGCGGCCTTTCTTCCAAGGATTCGAGGTTCAGCCCGAAGTTAAGACTTTTCTAGGCGTTCAGGTAACCAGGGCCGTTCCCGGAGTGCTAGTTATCCTTTGCGAGGGAAGAAACCGGGAGGGTTTCTACATATGCCGTTCCTGCGGATGCCACACGACGGCACGGCAGAAAAGTCACAAATCTCCATTCAATTCAGATTGCGGGGGCGTCCTCGAGCGATTTTCCCTCGGCCACGAACTGGCCACCGATGTCGTGCGTCTACAGTTTCCGGGCGTCAAAGGAGAGTGGGACGCGTATTCCGTCGCCTACGCCATCCTGTTGGGAGCGGCGGACACGCTGCAAGTGCCGGACACCGACCTGAACGTCACAATTGCCGGCGGCGACCAACCCGGAGAATCGGCGGTCGTGCTGTACGATAACGTGCCGGGCGGTGCCGGGCTGGTGGCGCAACTGGAAAAAGAAAAGGTCTTCGCCAAAGTACTCGATGCCGCGAAAGAGCGGGTGCGAGGCAATTGCGGGTGCAGCTCGAGCTGCTACGGCTGTTTGCGGAGCTATCGCAATCAGTTTGCGCACACCCAGCTTAATCGACTTCGTGCTCTGGCGATTCTGACTCGCTAAACGAACTTAGTTGCGGAGCTAGTCGCCGTGTTCCGTCATGTAGCAGCGGTTTGGTGAATCGGTGCAATTGTTCATAACGCCGGCAATTCCCGCAAGGCGAGCATTTTGCCTGCCGTTCGCGCGTTCGGCAATCTGAAAATCCGGTTTTCGGCCGGGGATATCGCTTCCGTCGCCGAATCCGGTTCGGAATTCGTTCGCGTATGCCTCTGCCGAGCGACTTCCGCGCCTCATCGACAGAAAAGCAATTCGGCGCCGAGTGCGCAAGACATTGCAGCCGACTGCTCCGATTCCGCCGCCAAACTGATGCGGAAGGCGTTCACGCGGACCGGTCGCTGCCAGCGCAGACCCGTGGCCGCTTCGCGCATGATGGCCTCCAAGCCTTGCAGTCGGCGGAAGCGGATGCCGGCGCACGGAGCCTCCCACTATCCGGTCTGCGCATGGAAGGTCCTTCGTACTGCCGCAATCCATTCGTCGGAACGCGATGAACCCGGAAACTGTTTGTTGATGGCCGTGTCAAAGCGGGGATTACCTTCGGTCTCCCGCACTATAAAATCCTTCCGAAAAGCAACCGGTAAAAAGCGCGATTCAAAATTCGCGACGCAGGTATTCCGAGCGTTTGCGATTCAAGGGCGCGCGCAGCGGCGACACGGCTCCAAATTTTGACAGCATGCGCTTTCTCAATTGGTCAAGCCGAGGCTTTCGGCGAACAGGAATGTTGAAATGCAGACAGCGCCCGGCGGAATTCCGGGCGCGCCGCGCTATTCCAGGTCGCCGGGAAATTCGCCAAGGCATTCTAGCTTGGATATGTTTGGCTTCCGGCTCTTCAGGTTGTCGAATGTCGGCAGCGGAACAATAGCGCGGCAGTTCCGAAGGCGTTCGGAGCATGGTTTGCTGGAGACAAGATTGGCCGCGGTGATTCGGCGAAAGAATTCATTGGAGCCGGCGAGTTCCGGTTCGGTCCGAATGAACTTAGACTTGGCCGCCCGATATGGATACGGCTTGCCCGTTGAAGCTTTCGGAGCCGGGCAGGCACAGCCACAGCGCGGCAGACGCGACCTCCTCGGGCTTTATCAGCCGCTTGTGTCGGTTCAGCCTGACAAGGGACTGGACGGCTTCCTCCCTGGAGCGACCCGTTCTTTCGGAGATTTCGGCCGAACTGCGCTCGACTATCGCCGTATCGACATATCCCGGACAAAGAGCGTTGACTGTAATGCCGGTGAATCTGAGCTCTTCGGAAAGCGCGCGAGCAAGGCCAACCATCCCGTGCTTTGAGACCGTATAGGCGGAGGCGCCTTTCAAGCCTCGGAGGCCGGCGACCGAAGCGACGAAAATGATGCGCCCCCAGTCGGCTTCGCGCATGGATACAAGCGATTCCTTGGCGGAGTAGAACGCTCCGTCTAGATTGGTCGCCATTGTATTCCGCCAAAAGCCCGGGGACATGTCCCCGAACGGCATGGACTCCGCGATTCCGGCGTTGGCGACGTGAATATTTACCGGGCCATTCGCGGCGACGGCCGATTCGGTTGCGTCGCGCACGCTAGCGGGGTTTGCAACGTCCATGACTTCCGCATGGAATCCGAAACGCTCCGCCGCGCGTTCCAGGACGGCCTCAGTGCGCCCGGCAATCGTTACCATTGATCCCTCGTTCGACAGGGCTTGCGCGATCGCCAGCCCGATTCCGGTGCCGCCGCCCGTTACGAGCGCGTGCCTTCCATCAAGCGAATTCTTGTTCATCCCGGTCTGTCCTTCCGAAAGCTGTCGATCAGCGAGAGATATGGATGGTTCGAATAATACCGCAATCAGATACTTGAAAGAGAGTTAATTCAATTGCGCCGGATAATTATTGGTTTCGTCGCGATGGCCGGGGACGTAGTTTCGGAAAGCGAAGCTGCGCCGGACGGCATGAGAGTTCGCATTGCGGACTCCAATCGGCCGCTTGGCCGATTTCGACCGGCGAGCAGGGAGAATCGCAGCCAAGTCCGCCACGACTTAACGCTGTTGGGATAATCGCGGGCGATAAACTTTACGAATCGGCGGCTGACGGTGGCCGCAATGCGCTTCGCATGCGCTGCTCGAAGGAACCATTGATAAAGGCGGGAATTTCGATTCCGAGGCGAGGAGGGGAGGTTTCGGAGGTGAATTGAAAGTATAACCGGATAATTGTTCCTCGGCTGCACACACGGGCAAGACCTTAAGAGAGGCTAGGGCGGGACTTGGTTCCCTTGCCGTGAGACGGCCGGTATCTCGCGAAGAGTTTCGCGACGAAATTTTCTCCAACTGAATTGCGCGTTCGCTCGGGCGACAACTGATTCGGGTTCTGATGGGGGTTCTGATGGCCAACGCGCGGCTATGCAGTTCCGCAGGATCGTCGCTCTGATCGTTTTTCGTGCGCATTGGAACGTGGAAAAGCGCGTATGTCAGGTGCCAGCGAGAAGATTTTTCGGATTTCGGATGCTTTCCAAGTTTGCCGGACTTAATTCAGTTTTCGATTTCCACAGATTCCCGGCGGTTTCCACGAGCGTTGCATGTCCGAATGTCCGAACAGCGGAGTTGAATTTTGCGCAGCGGCTGCGGTTTGAATGGCGTGAAATTCCGAAAGCAGTTTGAATTGAATGGTGTGTCCGACGTGAAGTTTATCGCGAGGGTTGTCCGAGATCGCCGTAGAAACAATTCAAAGCTGCAGATGCGTTGCGCGGGCAGGCGACTTGCATCCCGTGGGGATTGCGTGCGGGTCGCAAGGAATCCCGGAGCGCGGAATGTTCGTCGGCGCGTCGCTGCGAGTAACGCAGGCGAATGGCTCGGCGATGTATTTCATAGAGCGCGAGCATCGACCGATTTCCGTTCCGCGGAGCTGAAATTGATTCCAGTTGAATTGGGACGCATGCAATTCGGAAATTGAATCAAAAACCGATTATCATGTGGATTTTCGGTCATTCGGTCAAGTTCAGCTTGCGCGGCTTTCGAAGATGCAGTAGAATGCGCTTGAGAATCCAAGTTGGAGCCTGATTTTCGGGATTAGAGTCTTGGACAAGGGGCGGAATTCCGTCGGCAATTTGAGGAGAAACCCATGCGATCAGCAAGAATTGGGTGGGCTACATGCCTGCTTCTGGGCGGTGTGGCGGTGTCCCTGTCGGGATGCTTAACGAAAACGAGAGTAGTGAATAAACAAGTCGAAGTTCCTACTACTGTTAATGCGCCGAATATTGCGCAGATGTTGCTCAGTGAGAGTGACTACGGAACAAGCGATTCGAAAATTAAGGCTGCCGTTGATGCAACGGCCGTGTTTTATTTTGATGAAGCGACAACGCCAAATGACGATGCCTGCACTAGCCCAAATGCTGGTGATACTTGTAACAATTATGACCAAGTGAAAGACATATTTGCCAGTCAGGGAACAAATAGGACTGTCAACGTTAATTTTGACAACAACCTGAATTCGCTGCAGTTCTTGAAAATAAAATCTACTACGACTACGGATACGGCCGCCACTGGTGGAGAAGACACCTATAATAAAATAGTTCACGATGAAGACACGGACTTTACTATTCCGTTTTCGAAATTAACCGGAAAGCCTAAGGATTTCCAGGACTCCAAGTCGAGCGCGGACGATTACGGAAGAAAGGGAATTCGCTACAGTGTTCTTCACAATTTGCCTAATGGCAACGCAATCGCCTTGTTTGCGACAGAAAGCAAGTATCTGAAGGATTACGACTCGGACAACGAAGATGCTGAAATGTTTGCCGGCGGGTACTGGGTCGAGATTTCGAAGGATACCGATGGGGAAAACAATGTTGTAAATGCCGGTGTGTTTTCCGACGCCGATAGCTTGGAGCGGGACAGTCTGGGGAATTGGGCTTTGCTAACAGATGAAAATCAACCCAACCGTGCAACGGTTGCGAATGAACTGGACGCGCTTACCGCTACATATACTGGCAAGACAGAAGGAGGATACAGCCAAAAGGGAGCCGGTGCGGGAGGATTTACCGGCAATATTAAACTTATTGCGAAATTATTTGGCACTGTTTACGCTCCTACTGTTGTAGGGGAAGCTACTCCCATCGCAGGCAATGTTGAGGGGGATATAACAGGAATTAAACTCTATGAATTCCAAAATTTCGGTTCAAATGCGACAAACGTTCCTGGGACGGTTAGTCTTAAGAAAGCAGATGTTTCATTAATGGGAACGATGAAAGGCGATGTAGAGATCGGCACAGTTTCGGCCGGAAATTGGGGCGGTATATTCTCAAATACTCCTGTCACCACCACCGTAAATGCTCCGACATTTGTACTGGGAACGTATGGGTTTGAGCATACCCAGGGTTCCGTCGAACGGGCATTTCTAGGCCATTTCGGTTTAGAACATCCTGTTGTAGACACGGAAGAATAGGACGCAATAATCGCATTGAGTTTAGGACTTCGAGACGAATACCTTGGACTTGACCGGTTGACAATCTGCAGCTTGGCCTAGGTGAACTAGGGAGCAGAAATCCTACTCGGAAAGGCCCGTCGATTGAAGACGGGCCTTTTTTTCGTAAGGTAGCAAGAGCTTCCAATTTCAAGCTTGATGGCGAAATCCAGATTGACGGCACCGGCTTGATCGGCCCGAACAGTGTCATGAGGGAAGCAGAGAAACTCCGCCCCTCGTTGTTGGGATAGCATGAGGAAAACAGCCGCCGAATTTCCAGGTTGAATGATCAAAAGCGGATTCGGTACTGTTAGTCTCAACCATTGCTATCCTAGCCTGCTGTACCGCTAACGCGAGCTGATGCTCATGTGTCCTTGCCAACACTGCCGGTAAGCGACCAAGGAATTGAGGCGCGGAGGCCCGTCGCTAGGAATACCCGGTCCGCGCCGCCCGATAGTAGCCAAATCGGCTCAAAGGCTTCCGCCGCTGTTCGTCAGGCAAGAAACTTTAAAGGTAACTGCTCAGGCCCCGCTGTCGCGGATTATTCGTTAATTTCGTAGCGCTTCACCCTTTCCCGGGTGCGGTCCGTGCCTGATGCAGCGCGATCATTGCGGCGGCATCTCCGGCGAGCGCGATCTGGATGGCGACGAGAGGATTGTAGCCGAGTGCCGCCATTGAGTCCAGATA
>Ga0209754_1002635_pt1 | contig 13826 bp, 10 predicted proteins | sample MesohylBB_FD_187295 | JGI IMG/M metagenome (GOLD analysis project Ga0209754, IMG submission 187295) | Host-associated microbial community of the marine sponge Aplysina aerophoba from Gulf of Piran - sponge mesohyl, lysed by bead beating... | ecosystem: Host-associated > Porifera > Sponge >... | reverse complement strand
AATATGACCAGATCAGCTAAAGGAACGATGGAAAATCCGGGCAAAAACGTCAAACAAAAATCGGATTTGAACAGAGTGATTTTAAAAACGGCATGGGGCATAAAATTGATCCCTGTCACAGGGTTTGAGATTTATCTAGGTCAAAAGATGTGGGTAATTAAAATTTCTCCTCATTATACCTCTCAAAAATGTAGTCGATGTGGAACTATTGACAAAAAGAATCGACTCTCTCAATCGAAATTCAAATGTTTAAGCTGTGGATTTTCTATCCATGCGGATAGCAATGCTGCCAATAACATCAGGGACACCGGAGCATGTTCCTTCTTTCAAAATTTTGGGAGTAAAGAGTGTTCATTGTCGAATCAGACCATGTTACATCGAACCTTTAAAACACCTTTGATCATTCATGGTCGTAAAGGGAAAAAGGGGGTAAGTCAACATAATTATCATGAAAAGTGAGGTCAATATAGCTATTGCTTATTCCAAGCGATCTCTATTCCACAACAAAGTGATTAGAGCTACATATTTATATCCCTATGGAGGTTTATATTGCATATATATTCCCCCAGTGAAACCGACCAAAACGGTTCAAGTAAGAGGACTTTATCGTAGCGGATATATTTATAAGTAGTTGATTATCAATACTAGAGTACCGATTTTGACAAACTTGCGAATAGTCTTACACAGATGGCCATTTGCGACTCGAAATAAATTTCAAAAATTACCTTGAAACATTTTCTTTCGGAACCCGAATAGGGCTAATGAAGTCCTTAACCACCCTACATTGACAATGGACTACAACAAACAGGTCATAAAAATCAAAACATACTCAGAAAATGGAATTACAGAAAAAGATTTCCAATTCGTTACAAAAGTCAATCTGAATCTAAAGTCCAATTAACTTTTGGGTCTCTATAAAAATTGATTCCCAATCGTTCAAGTATGGCCCCATGGGCAACTAAATCAATTTTATACTCATCCCAAGTTCTGGAATCACTCGTATCGGACCACCCTTTCTCAGCGTACCCCAAAATCCTGGGAAATGCCAAATACTCTATTTCTTCACTATTGGTAATAGTTTCACCCCATAAAGGAGCTTCAATTCCTAAAATGTCCTCTCGATTAATCCCCTCAACTAATAACTCAGGATCCCAAGAATAAGCTCTCTCCGTATCAATATATCCAGCCCAATTATAGCCTATGGGAGTCAAGGAGTCATATTTCATATCAAGATATGCATAACTAGCTGGACTCATTAGAACTTTAGATCCCTTCTTAACTGCATTTTGAGCATTTTCTTTACTCGCCCAAAACTGCACAGCAGCATCCTGGGGTAATTCACCCAAATTGATTTCATCCCAACCAATCACTTTTTTACCATACTTACCAACCATCGGCATTACCCTATTGACGAATTTAATGTAATCGTCCTCCGGAGTAGCATGCGTCTCGTCTCCACCAATATGAATATAGGGTCCAGGTGTTATTTCAGCTAACTCCCGGATAACATCTTCTGCAAATTGATAGGTTTCCTCCCTATCTACACACAAAGTTGAAAAACCTACCTCACGACCATAATACAATTCCCTCTTCTTATTGTCACAATTTAACTCAGCATAAGATGCCAGAGCAGCATTGGTATGTCCTGGCATATCAATTTCAGGAACAATTGTCACGAACCGATCGGCAGCATAAGCAACAATATCCTGATATTCTTTCTGGGTATAAAAACCAGCATCACCTCCATCAACTTGAGATTGTCCTCCAATTGCAGTCAGTTCAGGCCAGCTATTGATATGGATGCGCCACCCTTGATCATCACTTAGATGTAAATGAAGATAATTTATCTTATAAAATGTTAATTGATCAATATACCTTTTGACTTCGTCAACACTGAAAAAATGCCTAGCTACATCCAGCATAGTTCCCCTATAATCGAATCTAGGATAATCCCTAATAACACCTGTTCCTATACTTTTTTGATTGCTCAAATAAAGAATTTGCCTCAATGTCTGCCACCCCCTATAAACCCCAACCAAGGTCGAAGCTTCAATTTTGATGTCCCTCTTTTCAATAGTTAAACAATATTCTTCAGGATGTTGATACTCCATGTGGTGATCATCAACAATAACTTCGAGTTCGGTACTTGATTCATCAGAATGACTGCCTGACATTATTTCATCCCACTCTGATTGAATTTCCTGGTAGATAAATTCTGAAACCACACCTTCCCACTCAATTGATACATCAGCACCCAATTCAAGTATTCCAGAAGTAGATTCGTATTCCTTAACCTCAGGAATCAAAGAGAAATCTCCTAAAGATATAAACGAATCAGCTGGTATGTTAGAATCTTTACAACTGAAGACTAAAAAAGTCGATAAAAAAATAACGAAAAAACGTAGCATTTATTTAATTTTTAAATTAGTAGGATCCCACTGAATCATTGTTTTGATAATAACTGTCATTACAAAGCAAAGTAGGAGCCCGCCCTAAACCCAAATTCCTGATCTTCAAACACCTGGCCACCCGTTTTTATAGCGTAAATTAAACTCCCTTTGTGATCAAAATGAGTGCCACGATATTCATCTTCAACTCTGTAAAATGTCTCAGATGGTGGCAGCATCTTTTTTCTCGGGGAATCATATCCCATTACCTCCATATTCTTTTTCTCGTCGTCGGAAATCTGCTCTTCTAAACCTTTATTCTGTTTCAATCCCACAGTTTCCCAACTAACATCCATAGAAGCTTTACTGCCAACGAGACGTAAAATATCACTTTCCGACGTAGGGTCATCAAAATTACAATACAACGAAAGATTAAATCCCGGATGTGATTCAGCCTGAGGATAATTAAATATACCCAACCTGACATCAGGTGCCTCCCTACCATCTTTCCAATACCTCAAACCCCCAATAGATGAAATTGTATCAGGTCCAACCGTATTGACAACAAAATGAAAACTGGTAAAAAGATGAACAAAAAGATCATCAGACATACCTGTTGTTCCATTGTTCGGCATTTTCATTATTCAATCAATTTTAGTTTTAGATTTCTCCAACGAATTTTTATTCCACCTCCATCATGAATTTGTAGTGCGACCGAACCCTTTCCTTTTCCAATTTTTTCATCATCAATATGAACCATCTCAGTCCCATTTAACCATGTTGTTACTTGATTCCCCTGTACTTTTATCTTAAGGGAGTTCCACTGATTTACTTTAATTACTTCTTCAAGTTCAGGTTTGGGTTTAATTAGCCATCCTCGACCATAAGATTCATATATCCCGCCAGTGTGCAACCCCTTCGGTGCCACCTCTACTTGCCAACCCGATATTTTAATACCATCCAATGTTGAGCGAATAAATACCCCGCTGTTTCCTGATTGGGTCTCTTGTTTGAATTCGAGATTCAATATAAAATCTTGGTAGTGATCAACAGTAGACAAATAACCATATTCTTCTTTCGGACTGCTTTCGCATACTAGATGACCGTCTTCTACATACCATAGTTCAGTACCGTGAACTTTCCATCCATTTAGATCGACCCCATTAAAAAGGCTTATCTCTTGCTGACCAAATGTGCGAGTAATAGTGAAAACACCCACGAGTATAAATAATTTGTAGTAATTCATTGTATCATATTTTATTTGGTGAAATTAGCCAATAATTTGAATAAAATAGGCTTAGAACATCTCAATCTGAATTATTATTTTCTAATTGATCAGTAATAAAAGTTTTGGCTTTATTGGTAAAAACTGTATAGAGTAATTGATTAGCACGGGTACAAGCAACATAGACAGCACCTCTATATTTCTCATAATTAGACTCACCATAATCACTAACTAATACAATAACATCATTTTCCAATCCCTTAAATGACATTATAGTGCTATGAGTGAGACCTCTACATTCTATATACTTAAGGATCTGAGGTGAACCTTTTAAAATAGTCTTATTGAAAGTTTTATGAGTTAGAATAGTGACATTCCTAAAAGGTATTTTATTTTTTTCTATTTCCTTTAATACTTCGATGACCTGTCCTAGTCTTTTAGATTTTATTGGATACCGGACTTCTACTTTCCTGCCCCGAATGGAATTTTGTAATAGTTTAGGAAATGGGTAATTGGAAACTCTTGAAGCAAATTCGGCGATTTCTTTGGTATTTCTACAATTGACATGCAATTTTAGCATGGTAAACTGAGATCTCTGATGAATCAGATCAAACAATTTTTCTTCGCTTGTATCACTGAAGAATGATTGCCTCAAAAAATCTCCGACCAAAGCAAAATGACCTCTAGCCAAGCCTCCTTTGAGTACAGAATCAATGACATCTAAGTAGTTGGGACGTACCAAATCTTGAGCCTCATCAATGACGATAAAATCAAGCTTTTGGGATTCAGTCCATGAGCTCGCTGTTGTGATGAACTCAAGAGGTAATGCTTCATTAAAAAATTCCTTTTTTTCCGAAGGAGACATCTCACTAATTTGAAAATCTTCCTCAATATGATCGTACATAAAACCGTGAAAAGTCTTTACATATCTAAGATTTTTTTGATCTTTCTGGACTTGGCTAAAGCTCCTTTTAAACTCCTTAGCTAAAGAATTGGTAAAACAAAATAATCCCACATTTTTACCCTCAACAACCTTCCGATGAACAAGTTCAATAGCCATTAGTGTCTTTCCTGTTCCTGCAGCACCTTCAATCAAAACTCTGGGATTGTAGCTGGTTTGTTCTAGAATGTCGAACTGTTCTTTTGTGTAGTGATCAATAATCTGCTTTCGGTCCCTCAATCTGTTAATCTCCTTATAGTCATAATCAAAATCCCCACGAAGAATCCGAAATATCAATAAACAATCATTTTCTGTTGGACGAGAAAAAGTCTTGGAATACCATCCACAGGATGAACTTTCACTATATTTTGAATGCCATCCATTGCTCATATTTTCCATATATTCACTTATGGGTTTTTGAATGTTGTCTCTTTGAAAAATCTGCCACTTTTCAGCCTCTGGTTCGAAACTGTCCAAATTGACAGAACTAGTAAAAGCCACACCATAACCCCACATTATTTTCTTCAAATTTTGACTCAGATTAGGGTTGGCATTAATCTTTCCATGAACATGTCGTTTGATAGACTGCATGGATTTGTTTACCTGATCAAAAGGACTCCGGTTTCTGACAGTGACCTTTTTGTATCTATTGGTATAAAGCCATTTACCGTCTTTTCGTGAAACTCCTCCATGTTTTACCTCAATTGCAAAAATCCCATGGTTAGGCATGAGGACCAAAAAATCCAACTCCCCAGAAACTCTTGACAAATGTTTGCTACAAAATAGGGATGGCAATACAAAAGATTTTTCCAGTTTAGGGTCATCCTTAAACTTATTGGCTAGTATTCGTTCCCCATCGGAATTGAACTTTTGGATACTATTAGGATAAAGCATAAAATTTGATCATCATTAAGATTGTTGAACCCGCATTAGGGCTTTTTGGTAAACTTTTTCGTATGCCGAGATTATCCTACTAACATCAAACCGTTTAGCATTTTCAAATGCCTGCTCTCTATAAAGATTGTGAAGTACATTGTCGGAAAGGATTTCAATTGCACCATTAGCCATTGATTCAATATCTCCAACCTCATAGGTGCGCCCAGAAAAATTATTTCGATTTACCTCTGGCAGACCTCCTGTATTTGAAGAGATTACGGGAACCTTGTGCAACATGGCTTCCAATGCCACTAAGCCAAAACTCTCGGATTCTGATGGCAACAAAAACAAATCAGAGAAACAAAGAATTTTTCGAATTTCAGTACTCTCACCCAAAAACATCACATCATTTAATAAGTTTCTATTTCTACAATACTGAATTGCTTTCTTTCTGTCTGGACCATGACCAACCATCAATAACTTGCCAGGCATACGCTCTTTGATCTTCTGAAATATTTTCAACACATCAATAACTCTTTTTAGCGGTCTAAAATTGCTGATATGGGTAATTATTTTTTTGTTTTCATCGGATTCTATCAAATCTCTATTGCACTCTACTTTCCTTCCCAAATGCCTTTGAATATCAATAAAATTTGGTACAACTTCAATATCGTCATGTACATCAAAAAGTTCAAGGGTATCCTTTTTTAAACTATCGGAAACCGCAGTTACGGCATTAGACTGATTGATTGAAAAGGTAACTGCAGGCTTGTATAGTGGACTTTTTCCCACCAATGTGATATCCGTCCCATGTAAAGTGGTAACTATAGGGATTGCAATACCCATTTCTTCTAGCATTCTTCGAGCCATATAAGCTGCGTAGGCATGAGGAATTGCATAGTGTACATGTAGTAAATCAATATTGTATTGTTTAACTACTTCAACTAATTTACTTGACAGAGCTAATTCGTACGGCTGATAGCGGAACAAAAAATACTCGGGGACATCCACCTCATGAAAATGAAGATTTGCATTTAATTCCTCAAGTCTCACAGGATGGCTATAGGTGATAAAGTGAACTTCGTGGCCTTTAGTTCTAGACAGAGCCATTCCCAATTCTGTGGCCACTACACCGCTCCCCCCGAAAGTGGGATAACAAACAATTGCGATTTTCAATTTACTTTTTCATCTATTAGTGCTTCATAGACCAATTGGTGCATACGTGGTCTTATATATTGTTGTGAAATCAATTTGTTTTCCATAGTAGGATAAGTACGATTGGATAAAAAAACGAAAATCAATTCATTTTCCGGATCGGCCCAAGCAAAAGTACCGGTGAAACCAAAATGTCCAAAACTTTCGTCTGAAGCATCCTTTGCAACATTTAATCGGGTTGGGTTGATTTTTCGTCTCTTGTCAAACCCAAGTACTCTGTCATTTCCCTGGACTTGAAAATATCTTTTATTAAATAAATCAAATGTATCCGAGTCAAAATATTCTTTGCCCATATACTGACCTTTTTGCAAAAACAATTGCATGATAACTGCAACATCTTTAGCATTTGCAAATAATCCTGCGTGAGCACCCAAACCCCCCATCAAAGCCGATGCCATATCGTGGACATAACCATCTATGTGTCCATAACGAAAATACTGATCATGTTCCGATGGCACAATTTTTTCATTTTCAAAAGTTAAATACGGATTATAGGTGATATTCTCCAATCCCAATGGCTTTAATAGTCTTCTGGAAATCAACTCATCAAAAGGCTTAGCATATCGGGTTTGAAAATAGTCCATGAGTAAAATAAAACCCAAATCTGAATAACGATATCTAGGTTTACTCTGTACTTGAGATGTATAAATTTCTTCAAGTATCTCTTGGGTGTAATCTTTGTGAAGGAAGAGATTATCAAAGACTTGGATAGGATAATCTTCAGAGTATTTTTGGCTATACAAATCATCCATAGGCTTGTTTAAACTATTGAGAGTTTTTAAATAAAAAGGAATCCAAGATTTCAACCCAGCGTGATGGGACAATAGTTGCTTGATGGTTAAACCACTTTTATTTGTTCCCTTTGCTCGAAGGTGAAAATTCTCCAATTTTTCATCCAGGCTCAATTCATTGTTGTCGATTTCCTGCATCACCAATGGAACAGTAGCCAATATTTTGGTCAAAGAAGCCAAATCATAAATATGATCGTTTTCGACTTTTATTTGCTTAGAATAAGTATGATATCCAAAGCTCTTTTGATAAACAATTTTCCCTTTTCTGGCTACTACCATCTGAAGACCCGGAGCAATCATTGAGTCAATGGCAACTTGTGCCAATTCATCTAGTCTATTGAGTTTATCTGAATCAAAACCAAGATGTTGGGGATCAACTATAGGCATTGCTTTAGAAATAGGAATATCAATCCCACTTCCCAATTCTATAGACGAGCTAGGTGAAATGGGTAATCTTCCTTTGATTGAATGAATTCCAACAAGCGCTTGGGCAGCTATTTCTTGAGCTGATGGCGAATTTTGGTATGCCACCAAAATAGATTCCATTTTTTTAGGTGACAACAACTGACCCAAAGCATAAGGACTTGTAAAACTGACTAGAATAACCTTAAATTTTTTTGATAGTTTATCAATTAACAACAGTTCATTCTCATTGAATCGATAATTAACATAGGGACTTTGATTTCCTTTGTGATAGCTGACTAAAACAGTGTCAAATTCAACAGAAAGGGAATCTATCTCCTTGATATCCTGGGCGTTTATCTTTTCGAGCTTTAGATATTTTGATATTTCATTTTCAAATGCTTCACCAGATACATCGCCTATCTCCAAATACCCCAAGTGGGTAAATTCTTTTATAGGAATCAATTCACTTTGATTTTTTACTAGGGTCAAGGCATCGCTGATAGCTTGATTATATAATTCTTGATCCTGGGACGGATTTAAGTCCTCATGTAATCTATCAACATTGACAGGTGAGTAATTGTGGAGTCCAACCTTGTATTTAGCATTGAGTATTTTTTTTACAGAATGTTTAAGCCGTTTAGTTGTAATTTCTCCTGATTCAACAGCCAGAGTGATTTCTTGTATTCCGGAGGGTATATCATTTGAAATCAAGAGCACATCATTTCCCGCTAGAAAGGCCTCCTTATCAATCCCTGTTGAAGGGGCCATCATCGTAGCTCCTTTCATATTCAATGCATCTGTTAAAATGAGTCCTTTAAACTTCATTTTCTCTTTCAATAGTCCTGTAACAACACGTTTGGACAAGGAGGTTGGTAAGACCGAATCAGTCAAACTTGGAACATTCAAATGAGCAACCATCACCGAGGATAGACCATGCTTAAACAAGTTTCTATATGGGTATAGCTCAATTTCCTTTATTCGATCTTGATCCAGAGAAATTGTGGGAAGAGTAAGGTGCGAATCGGCATCGGTATCTCCATGTCCTGGAAAGTGTTTTCCTGTGGTTAAAACCCCGGCTTTATGGTGTCCCTTCATATATGCAAGAGATGTTTTTGTCACTCGCTCTTTGGATTCACCAAAGGATCTATTTCCAATAATTGGATTGTCTGGATCGGTATTTATATCCAACACAGGACCATGGCTCATATGAATTCCTAGTCGTTGAGCCTGTTGCCCCATTCGAAAACCAATCTGCTCAATTAAAGACAGATCCTGAATTGCACCTAATGTCATAGCCCAGGGGAAATCAATAACCGAATCCAACCTCATGCCTACGCCCCACTCAGCATCCATAGAAACCAGAAGAGGAACATTAGAATTGGCTTGAAATTCATTCAGCCAGAGAGATTGTTTGTGGGGGGTACCCCTAGAAAAAATAACGCCTCCGATATGATTTTCTCGAATCAATCTGAGTGTAGTATCAAACTCTTGGTCATTTTCTGAAAATACCATTGGCACAAACAATTGACCAATCTTCTGCTGTAATGTCAAGCTATTATATACACTATCTACCCATATTTTTTGAAGTTTTCTCTCATCCGGATTCTCCATTAGTAGTGGATGAGGATCCTTTTTTTGAAAATTTAATAATCCCAGTACTATGAGAACAATAATCCCTAAAACAAATCTCATGCTATAAATATCTTTTGTGCCAACTATTTTCTAAAGGTACTTGCCAGTTTGATTGCAAGTTTTTCTTATGTATGATCATATTATTGAATACTGTGGTTTTTTTGGTAACAATACCCTGGTCAATGAACTCCCTAAATCTTGTCAGATCAACAATCTTCAGTTTACCTTTTGATATAAATGCAACATTCATCCTATTGAGTAAGACCAGATGATATTCTCTTTCAAATCGTTGTATTTCACGCATCAATGCATCAATAGAACATCCGCTGACATTCTGACTCCGATCTACCCCAATGATAAGAAATAAATTATATCTAATCGTATATGCCGTATAAAGTGTGGATTGATGAGATGTCCATTGATCTAAAAATACCTTAATTGATTCATCAAGAATTTTAATCTGATTAGATCTTAAAACCTGATTAGATTGAAAAATCCAAATTTTAGATTCATCTGATAAAGAATCGAAAGAAACAACCATATATTACCTATAATCAATAACTTAAATAATAAACATGATATTGACAATCTCGGATAAAATCCATGAACACAATATTTTTCAATTTTGTAAAAAGCATCAAACGGAATAATTCAATTAATTGCTCTGTACCAAATTAAAACACGGGCAATAAATTTACTTCAGTCAATCCATTTTTTAAGTAAAATAAATCATCCAAACTATAAAAATATTTAGAGGTCATCACTTAAGCGCCTATTAGATTTTTTCCTTGTTGACCATTTTTGTCATCAGATTGTTGAATATCGTTTCTTTCCTCTGTGAACACTTTATCCTTATGCAGAGCTAATTGAAATACTTGTTCAGTGCAGCTTAAAGTTGCCCACTCATGAATGGGTGGTACTTATCCAAACTTTATCGGGTGGTTCACGGTATGAAAAGACAGCAATTTGAGTCCCTTCTTGCTCTCCATCTGGGTAATGTTATAGGCCGTGGCTATTGGTCTATACCTTTCCATTTGTAAGCAGCCACCTGGTCAGACTTACTGATATGTCTGGTAAAGATGGACTCAAGTGAGCGTGCCGAGAAATCTTCCTTTCGCATGGCATCCATACGCTTGACTTTTCCGTACCTTGATAGATTTACCGATGTTACCGCTTTCAATTCTTAACATTATAGCTACTCCCTATCTTTACTTTATCAACCCCGATCAAGACGAACTCGTCCATATCTATAGTACCATTCCTAGGGTTCTTGCCACAGGATTTGATAGCCTGTCTGACCTTTTGCATGAAAAGACGGGCAGTCTTTTCGGTCACTCCATAACCAGCTGCTGTGTACCTTGCAGAAAGGCTCTTGGTACAGGCAGACATCTCAAAGCAGATGAAAAAGGCCTTGCGTAAGCCGAACTTAACCTTGTGGAACAAGGTATTGGCAGTAGCTGACTCGGTATGACCACAGATGTTACACGTCCTAGAAAAATCCTTGCTTACCTGACAAGCACCATGACCACATTTGAAACATTTAAAGCCTTCTTTCCATTTGACCTCAGAAAGGTATTCCTTGCAATCAAAGTCCGTTTTAAAGTGATCAGAAAACTTTAAGAGGTTTTGTCCTTTAAATAAAAATATGCATAATAGTCTTTATCTATTGACATCTAAATTATGAAATTAAATGCTTACCTCAATAAAAGTATATTAAAAATTATGACATAGGAACTTTTTCACAAAAATTATTCAAAATCTATCGTCTATGTAACTGATATACAAATACTTAAGAGATAAAAATACTCAAAAAAGAGTGAAAGTCGGGTCTAATAGATAAACTCTTTTCTATATGATTTTCCAGCCATATATTTTGTAATTCTATCAAAATGATACTACTAAATCGCAACCAAAAAACCGAATTGGTGGTTATAAATTGGATATCATTTCCTCAATGAATCAATCATCAAAAACCTCAATAGTCACTTCTTTTTGTACTAGGTCTGTAAATTTTCCATTGTATCTGGTGGCACGAACCAAATGATTATCTATCCAATGATAATTCCCACCTCGTGGTTTTCCCATCAAAAGACTGTGGTATTTGAAGCCATTATTTTTCAACCAGCGTTCAGTCACCTCCCTATGGGATTCAACTCGAGCAGTAAAAAAGCATATCAGATGACCCTGGTCGTGCCATTTATTCAATGTCTTTAAGGCATCCGGATACACCTTAGCTGTCTCCATCCTATGAGGTTCCTCATTTGGAATATCATCACATATGGTACCGTCTATATCCACCAAATAATTTTTGACTCCCTCTGGTAATATTGGGCTGACAGTCAGTCCATCTTCAACTTTCTGGTGTAATAACTTTTCAGCTTCTTTGCGATTCATTGTTCATATTATTGATTTATTATGGCGTAGAATTAACTTAAAAATATGAAGTGCAGAAAATTGGATTTAATATCTAATTTTCCTTTTTTGGTGTGGTTTTGTCTTTTCTTCCAAATAGTGAAAAATGAACATATCGCTTTGGATTCGATTGCAAGTCTAACATTAATGAATTTAGATCGGCAGTGGTTTTGGTCAGATTATTGTAGAGCGTTGGATCATTAATTAATTGACCTATCGTTCCTTGATTTGAAGTGATTAATCCCATGGCTGAGTTGATTTGAACTATAAGGTGATTAAAATCAACAACGGTTTTATTCAAATCTAACCTAATCAGCGAATCTGATAGCGATTTAATATTTTCGGATGCGGATACAACATTACTTAGAGTTTGATCAAATGCCCCCCTATTTTTCTCAACTCCTTTCACAATTTCAGAAGATAGTTGATTAATATTTTCTACCAACAAGGTAAAATCTTCGAGTGCCCCCTTAAGTTTTATTTGTCCATCATCATCAAACACTTGATTGAATCCAATGACTAGTGTATCCAAGCTAGTGATTAAATTTTCAAGTTTTGTACGAAGAGGGGCAAACTGATCATTAAGCATACTAGTCAATACTGGTTTAACTACGGAGGGTAATTCGTCTCCACTCTTTATCACTTCAGAATCATATATTGGAAGAATTTGTATAGCCCTACCTCCAATGAGACTTGTTTCATACAAAACAGCGGAGCTATTTTTTGAAATCTTCAAATCTGAGCGTATATTCATTTCTACTTTAAGGGCAGAAAAGTCCTCGGAAAAATCTATGTCGGAAACTGAGCCTACTGAAAAGCCATTGATATTCACATCGGCCCCGACACCCAAACCTTCAACATCATTGAAGTAGCTGTATATCTTTTTCGATCCAGATAAAATGGAATTATTTTTCAAAAATGAGTATCCCAATATAAATATCACAATTCCTGCGATGGCGAAAATTGCAACTTTGAGTTCCTTTGTTATTTTCAAATCATGTAATCTGCGGCAAAAATACTAATAATTTATCCTATGGGTTTCAGGTACTACGGATTATGTTTGTTTTTCTAGGTACAATGTACAATTAAATATTTGAAATAATAAATTGCTTCTTATTCCACAAAAAAGTTATTAAAGCCTTGAAGAATATTTTTAGTTAAATCCAGACAATGTTTGGAAAAATAGAAAATATTTATTAACTTAGTCCCATCATGAAGGATTTGTTCCTTCGTTAGGGTCATGATGTTTTTAAATTGGAGCAATAGGTTAGTACAAAATACTATTGGAGGATCATCGTCAAAACCTGGTTTTGGGTTATGTTCAAAAGTCGTGGTTTGTATTGATCTGACCAAGCACCTATTATTTGCTTATTTAAAGAAATCACTTGGTAAAGATTTATGTAATAACATACATCTTCAAAGAACCAGAGATAGGCATTTTCCTTTTTGGTTCTTTACTTATAAGGGATTAAATATGGAGTTTCAAAGACCAAGCTATGAAATACCCCCCCCTTGTACTTTAAGAATTAATAGACAGTTAGTTAACTGTACTTTTCAATTTTTTTTCCCCTTTAAATCCCTACCCCTATGGTGGTTTTTGATTTCCCTTTTATTTGATTCCTATCTCTGGGGATTCATAACCTCAATGCACTTTTCGGATGCCAATCTACAGAACACTTCCTTTAATAATACAATGGGAATTTTACCTTAAACAACGATTATACGAATTATTACCATGAGATCCAAAGTTTATAAGCATTCCTCGATTTTTTTTATGCTATCCCTCTTGATTTTATTTTCTTGCAATGGAGAAGGAGGGTCTGGACCTATTGCCCCTCCCCCTCCGGATCCCATTAAATTTACTATCTCCACATCATCTGGTGCCGGAGGGACAATAACAGAAACCCAGAGAAATATCAACAAGGGGCAATCAGTAAAGATTG
>Ga0209754_1002633_pt1 | contig 13843 bp, 14 predicted proteins | sample MesohylBB_FD_187295 | JGI IMG/M metagenome (GOLD analysis project Ga0209754, IMG submission 187295) | Host-associated microbial community of the marine sponge Aplysina aerophoba from Gulf of Piran - sponge mesohyl, lysed by bead beating... | ecosystem: Host-associated > Porifera > Sponge >... | reverse complement strand
TAGTTCGCGCGCAGCGGCTCCACCCACGCCGGGGCCAGCCCCGGACCGACCACCGCCGCCAGCAGCTCCGGGTCGACCGCCTTCAGCACCAGGCGCCTCACGCCGTCTGTCGCGTCCATCCGCTCGAACTCCGAGCGCACCCGCGACAGGCGGGCGCCGCCGTCGTGCGCCGCGCCGATCAACACCTCGACCAGTGGCACGCGCGGGCCAGGCCTTGCTGCGCGCGAACCGGCGGGCGCCGCAGGCGGCGGTTGCACGCGGCGGGCTGCTTCGCGTGCATCACCCTCCCGCTCCCGCTTTAGTCTCAGTTGCTTCACCACCGCGAGCCGTGCCAGCTGCTTATCGACTGCGGCCAGTGTGAACGCGGGCCGGGGAAGCGGGGGGCGGGACGGCGGCGCCGGCAATGCGACGGTCTTCCTGGACCGTTCATCTCGCGCCCGACGCTCCAGCACCACCTGCGCGAGGGCGCGGCCGGCGTCGGTGACCGGCGGCGCATCGCTCTCGCAGACGAGTTCCGTCACAGGTTGCGGGGGCTCGTCGGGCCGGGCGCGCCGTTCGAGCGCCGTCGCCACCGGGCCGAGCGTCGGCATCGGGGCGCCGCCGGGACGACGGCCGCAGTCCACGCGGACCGGGCTCTTCGCCCGGGCGAGGTACCGATTGGCCGTCGTCTCCCACAGCTGGCGGATCGCCTTGACCTCGACCGACGACTGCGGCTTGCAATCGAGTTCCCGGAGCTTCTTGCCGAAGCCGTCGCCGGCTTCGTTCAGGCGGCGGGTGGGCAGCACGATGTGGGCGTGGCCGTTTCGACAGTCGCCGCGCGCGTGGGGCCGGTGCACGGCCCAGAGGGTTTGCGTGTCGTAACGCGCCGCGAGCTGCGCCGCGAAGTCGGCCGTCAGGGCGACCTGGTCGGCCTCGTCGAGCTCGCTCGGAATCGCGGGCTGAACGTCGCGCAGGATCATCGAGTTCTTGCGCCGCTCCGCACTCTCGATCGCCGTGGCGAAGTCCTGGGCGTCGCCCCACGGACCGGCCGTCAGGCCGCTCTCGACGACGTCGCCGCGAACCGCCCGGCGGCTGTAGTCGTGCAGCTCGCCCGTGCGTTCGTCGACCACGCGCGTGGCGCAGCGGTAGGCCACGGCCGCCGACGCCGAGTGGCCTTTGCTGCGCGTGTGCGAACGGACCGCGAGGTGTCCGATGGCCATTGGCCTTGGTGCGTTTCTTGCCTCGCCCGCGATGCAAAGTGCTTGCACTTTGCTAAATCGCGCCCTTCGGGGATCGGGAAGGCAGTATACTGCACCTTCGTGGGCAGGGTCAGGACGAGAACGCCGGCCGAGCTGGACCGGCGGATCGAGCAGCTCCAGGCGTTACGTCAGCGGCGGCTGGCGCTCGCTCGAGAGCGGGAACGCAAGCGCGACACGCGCCGGAAGGTCATTATTGGAGGCGGCTTGCTGGCGCTCATCCGCAGGGGCGACCAGGCGGCGGCCGAGGTGGGCAGGAAGATCCTCCAGGGCGCATCCAAGCGGGACCGGACACTGGTGGCGGCCGTGCTGGAAGGTGAGGACGTTGACAGCGATCACGGATGACCTCGACCGCCAGATCGCCGAGCTGCAGGAGCAGCGGCGTGCGTTCGTCGAGGAGCTGCCGGTGCGCGAGGAGCGCCGTGAGCAGCTGGCGGGGAAGGCGCTGATGAAGGCTTTCCGGGACGGCAACACAGCGGCCGCCAGTTGGCTGGAGCTGATCGTCGAGGCGGCGAAGCAGAGCGATGAAGCCTGGCTATTCGAGCCCGAGTACCTCGAAGAGGACGGGTACGAGCAGTTCGAGACCAACGGCAAGAAGGCCTGGAAGCGTGGCCGGAACCGGAGAACCTGATGCTGGACATCATCGAGAGCACCCGGACACTGACCGGCGCCGGTTTGCAGCCCGACCAGGCGGCCGCCATTGCGCACGTCGTGCAGCAGGCTGTCGAGCAGGGCGACCACGTCACGTCCGACCAGTTCAAGACGGGCCTCGCCGAGTTGCGGACCGAAATGGCCCGTTCGGAAGCACGGCTGATCCGGTGGGTCGGCGGGATCATGCTCACGGCTGCCGGCATCGTCACCGCGGCCGTCGTGGCAACCGGCTTGGCGATCTTGCGCGCCATGGCCGCTGGATAAGAACGCCCTGGTCGGCCGGTCGAACAGCGGCCGCGCCCCCCTACACTCGCAAGAGAGCGAGGGGAGGGACGACGATGAGCGAACAGGAGGCGATGGCGGCGGTGAACCGGAGCGGTGACGTGGGGCCGGCGACACCGGGCGCGCTGGTGAAGACCGGCTTGCCGGGGGCGCTAGTCAAGGTAGAGGACTGGCGGAAGGCGGGGATCGCGATCCTGCAGGTGGCGACCGATGATGCGACTCGGGTGGCTGTCAGAGATGCCGCGCTGCGGGTGCAACAGGCGGCGGAGGTCATCGAGGACAGGGAGCGCCAGGTCGCAGCGGCCGAGGTGGTCCAGCGGTGCAACCGCGAGATTGGGAGGGCGCACGGGGCCGGTCAGGCGCGCAACAGGGGCGGTCGGCCGCGGAAGGATGCTGATGGCGAAAACCGTCAACCCGGGTTGACGGTTTCGCGGGCCAGCGCCAGGAACTACCGCGCCGATGCCGAGGCCATGTCCGACCAGGGCTTCGAGACCGTGGCCGAGGCGGCTCGGGATGCTGGACTTCCGCTGGACCGGCGCACGGTCCGCGAGGCCGGGCGCATCGAGGCCGAGGGCGGTGATCCGGGCGATGCGGTCCGCCAGCCGAAAACGAAGTCGCACGGTCAGCCCACCGTGCATCCGGCCGTGCTCGAGGCCGTCGGTAAGGTTTTCACCGGCGGCATGGTCGATGGTCCGATCGCGATCCGCGGCGACGGCGGCGAGGTCGTGCGGCTCGGGCTGTCGAGCGGCTACAGCCAACCCTGGCGGTCGCTACAGTATTCGCACCCGTTGTCGCCGAACGTGTGGGTGTGCCCACCGGCGCGTCTCGAGCGGGTCTGGGCCGAGCGGCTGCTGACGGAGCTGGACCGGTCGGCGGACGAAGGGCGCGTCGGGATGGTCGTCGCCGCGTTCGGCGGCGACACGACGGCGCCGGGGCTGCAGCGGCTCCTGGGCCACGACCGGCTGACTGCGGTCACGTGGCTCCAGCGGGAGCACGCGCCGGCGCGGCTGCTGTTGGGGTACGCCGTGCCCCGCGGGTCGACGTGGCTGGCGTGGTCGCGGGTCGGACCGACGGCGATGGTCGAAGCCGGCGGCGCGCCGTGGCGCCGGCCGTAAGCCGTCAGTGCACCGTCAGTCGCTCATGAGGACCTGGGTCTGAGTTTTTCCACCCGGCAGGGCCCGACCCGCGTATGGGATGAAGCGTGGCGGCGGGTAGTACGGTCACGACCGAACACCGCGAGCTTTGCGACCTACGACGGCGGGCCTGCTCGATCCCCCCGCACCGAGTGAAGCGCCGCTCCCCCCCCGGCACCCAGTCGAACACCCACGCGCACCGAGAAGCCCGCCCTCACGACCGCACCGAGTGGAGCGACCGCAGACCCGGCACACGTCGGCGGGCGCGTCAACGTTCGTTGACAGGTTGGGGCTGCCGCGGGCACTGCTTCGCCGCCTCGACGATCCGCTGCCTCGCCCCGCCCCCGCCGCGGCAGGCGGCCGGGGCTGTCCAGCCCCGGAATTTTCCGTCCGCGGCGGCCCTGTGGCTGGGCCGTCGTGGTATCCTCGCTTCCACGGGCGCCTGGCGGGCGTTCCTGTTCTGAAGGGCGAGGCTGCCGTGGTTTGGTCACCACGGCGTGAAGGTCTCGCCTTTCGTCTGTACGGGCGTGTCGTCTGTACGGGCGTGGTCCATGCTACGCTTCGTCTCGATGGTTGACCGCCATCAGAACAGGAGACGATCCGCATGTCCGAATTGCCCGCGCCGGCGGCGCCGGCGGAGCCTCACACCACATTCACACCCGGCCGGCTCGATCCCAGTCAATACGCCCTCCGGCTGTTCGCGAGCTGTGGCAATCGGCCGCCCGACCGCGGCCTGTGGCGCACGCTAGTTGACTACGTGATTGGGACGGTCAAGGAATTCACCGTCCAGTCGCCGCCGCGGCAGACCAAGAGCGGCCAGATCATCACCTGCAAGCCTCGCACCGTGCCAGCGCGGTACGTCGTCCTGGCCGCGTATCACGTCTACTTCCTGTCGGACGGCGGCGGTTCGGCGGGAACGGACCGGGACCGCTGGTCGATCCCGAAGATGGCCGCCGGCTGCCGTCTGAGTGTTCGCTACATGTCCGACGCACTGACCGTGTGTCACGCGCTGCGGATCGTGAAACGGGTCCGTGACAGTCAACGCAAGGGGTACCGCTACCTGATGAACGCCGGCGGAATGACGTTCGCGGCGCTCCGGACGCGCGTCCAGCAGACCGCGAGTCCGTCAACCCTTGACGTACTGAGTCCGTCAACCCTTGACGGACCTAAGGGGTACGTACGTACACACACCACCACCACCACGCGCGAGGGGCGGTCGGCCACGCAGGCGATGATGTGGCCGGAGCCGACGGCCCGACAGCTCGAATATGCGGCCGACCTAGGTATCGATACGGCTGGCGTCGACGGCGTCGAGCTGGGCGAGCGGATCGAGCGAGCGGAAGCGGCGCGGGACGCCGACCGCTCGGATCGACGATCCGAGCGTCGATCCGAGCGTCCGCGGCGGACGGCCGTCGAGGCGCGCCGGCTGGCGGAGGCTACCGCGCGTCCGTCGCCCGGCCGCGTCCGCAACTGTCCGGCGTGCCGCACGCTCGATCGAGGAGCGGACTGTCACTGCGAGTCGTGCGGCTGGCGCGAGCCGGGCTGTCCACACACGACGCCAGCGTGACGGGGGAGCTGCTCGCCGAGTCCAGCCCCCGACCGGTCCGATCCGGTTTACCGAACCGAGTTTATCGGACCCTGAGCCCCTTCCGGCGCGCCGGCCGGATGACCCCGTCAAGGGAAGAACACGAGCTTGACCAGCAGGCCGAGAACAACCGGACCGTACCCGAACTTGAGCAGCTTCATGTCCGACTTCAGATCGGCTTCGATCCGACTCATCTGCGTCGACAAGCGCGTGTCGAGGTTCGCGACCTGGTTCGACAGCCGCGTGTCGAGGCTCGCGATCTCGGCCCGCAACTCGGCTTGGCCGGCCTTGAACTGGTCCGACGTGACGTGGTCGCCATGCTCGACGGCTGAGCGAAGGGCATCGGTCAGAGCGTCGGCCTGGGCCGGCGTGAAGTCGGCCGCGGTCAGCGAACGGGCGATGGCATGCGTGTCGAGCATCGAACCAATCCTCCCACAAAAAACGCGGCGGGTCGCCGGGTCGCCGGAGTTAAACCTCCTGGCGCGCCGGAGCCGGCGCCTCCCGGAAGGTACGCCGCGGACGCGTGGGCGGCGCTGTCTTCCAGCGTCGACGCGGGATTCCGCGACTCTGATGGCGAGTATCGCGGCGAGAGCCGGAAGCGGGCCGCCTGCGGGCGAGTTCGCGCGGGGGCCTCCCGGCACGATCGGGGTGGCGGGCGGGGCGCCCGGCGGGACCCGATCGGCGACGTACCCGCGGCCGGATGGCGGGAACGGCGGCGGCGTGGCGCAAATTGCGCCACCGCCGTCCCGCTGGCAGCGATTTTCCGGGCGGCGTCATGGCGCAGCACCTCCCGACCCCGAAGGCCCGTACAGGGCATCCTCGCGCGTCCTACGGGCGCAGCGGCCAGCAGGACACGGTGGTCGAGGCGCCCTGGCCTCCCATGCGAGGCCAGGGCGCCTCGACGTTTGTTCGGTTACCCCTGGCCTTGGCGCTGCGCCTCGGCTTGCGGCACGCTTCGCCACGACGGGGGGCATTGAGTCGCCGTTTGCTGGGACCGGCTTTTCGTTGCGGATGACGATTCCGTGGATCGTCTCGGCGTCAGCGCCCAGCTGCTGGCCACCCGCGGCCGGGGGCGGCCCGACCGCGACCAAGTTCAGGAGGGGGTGAACAGCCGTAGGAGCGTGGCCATGATGGCGGCCATAGCGGCCGTCTGAGCGAGCAGGGCGCCGGCGAACCGCCACGTCAGGCGGGCCTCGAGTGCGGCGAGCCCGGCCTTGAACTGGTCGGGCGTCACGTGGTCTCCGGCCTCGGTCGCCTCGCGGACGGCGACCGCGATGGCGTCGGCGAGCTTCGGGTCGGCGCCGGCGTCGGTCAGGTTCCGGGCGATGGTCAGGGTGTCGAGAGTTGCCATGCGTTTTCTCCCAGTCTAGCCCCCCCTGCGTGGATCCGGAACTGCTCGATCGAGCGTGCGGCAGTTCGGGCAGTTGCGGATTCGGCCGAGCGACGGACACGCGGCAGCCTCAGCCAGCCGGCGCACCTCGACGGCCGTCCGCCGTGGACGGGCTGAATACAAGTAGGAAACTGTACCTGTATACTCCATGCTCAAATGCGAGTTATTGCGCTGCTGTCGACCAAGGGCGGCGCTGGGAAGACGTCGTTGGCCACGGCTCTCGCTGTCGAGACCGGCGCCGTCCTGCTTGACCTCGATCCGCAGTCGTCGGCCTGCAGGTGGCGCGATCGTCGCGAGGCGGAGACGCCAGTTGTGACCGCTGTCGCGCCGGCGCGGCTGCAACCGACGCTCCAGGCGATTGAAGCGCAGGGCGTCGCCGACGTCGTGCTCGACACGCCGCCGCGGTCGGAGACGGCCGCGCTTGAGGCGGCTCGGGCCGCGGACCTGGTCGTTGTCCCTTGCCGGCCGCAGATGGTCGATCTGGAGACGGTCCCAACAACGACGCAGCTGCTGGCCCTGGCGCGCGATCCGCTGGCCGTGGCGATCCTGGTTGCCGTCCCACCGCGCGGCCAGCGGGCAGATCAGGCTCGCCGCGCCATCCACGGCCTAGGTCTCCGTGTCTGCCCTCACACGATCGGCCACCGGGCCGCGTGGGGCGATGCCGGTGCCCTCGGCCTGGCGGTCACTGAATACCAACCACAAGGGCGTGCGGCTGCAGAGCTTCGCCGCATAGCTGAGTGGCTCCGCAAGCTGGTAGATCAACCACGGTTGCTGGAGGAAAGCTGATGGCGAAGCCTGTTCCCAACCTTGAGGCGGTTGTCGAGGCTGCGGCCCGGCCAGCGTTGAGAAGGTCCGCTCCTGCAGCTGCGCGGAAGTCGCGGCGGGACGGCACCGTGCCGATCACGATTCACGTGGATCCGGAGATCCGGATGCAGTTGAAGATGCTGGCGGCCGAGCAGCAGACGACTGTCCATCGGCTCGTGTGCGAGGGTCTTAATGCGGTGTTTGCGCAGCACCATAAGCCCGAGATTGCGAAGTGAAAACCGATCATGGGCACGTTGTAGACTTGTATACATGAGTACAAGTACACACGTATATCGGGGCGTGTTCGGCGCTCACCAGCGCAGGCAGGGATCGGGCGGGCAGGTGCCGGGCTCGGCGGCGGCGTCATCGACGCTCTCGAGCCGCGCGGCCAACGCGTGACCTCGGCGGGGTTGAGCGCGTGGCGGAGGAGCCAGGCGCGCCGCTTGCGGCACGCGATACAGCGCTCGCTCTCGGGCCAGACGAGGCGTCCGCAGGTTCCGGCCTCGAGCGGCAGGTCGACGCCAGCGCAGAGGTTCTCTGCCCGGTAGCGGCGCATGTTCTCGCGGTTGGCGATCTTCTTGCGCAGGCGGCGCAGCGCGGCGCGCTGGTCGGGGCGCAGCAGGTCGATGAGCGGCATGGTTAGTCGAGCGCGGCGGCCAGGCGGGGCGCAGCCTCGGGCGCCGCGGCGTGCTGGCGCGCGATCCCGCGCAGCGTGTCCGCGACCAGTGGCGTCTTCGTCGGGTCCGCGCGGCCAGCCGAACGCGCGGCGGCCGCGATTCGCGGCCGCCGAAAGGCCTGCACCGTCGCGAGCTTGCGCGTCTCGGCCCGCTCGGCGAGGTAGGCGGCCACCTGCGCCGCGCCGGCGTCGAGTGGGTCGGCGCCGCCGCGCTCCTCGCACCAGGCGCAGAACCGGTTCCACTGCGACGCGTACGTCGCCCGCGTGTTGCTGGCCAGCGCGGGCCGCGGCGGCCGGGTGCGGGCGGCGGCGTCGGTGGATACCTTTCGGCCGCTTGTACACGCGGCTTGAGGGGTATCCAGATGGATACGGTCGGGGGCTGCTCGCCGCGAACTCGGCGAGCAGCTTCCCCCCTTCACGACGACGTCGTGTGCGGGCAGCCCGGCTCGCTCCAGCCGCACGACTCGCAGTGACAGTCAGCTCCTCGATCGAGCGTGCGGCAGTGCGGGCAGTTGCGGACTCGGCCGGGCGACGGACGCGCGGCAGCCTCCGCCAGCCGGCGCGCCTCGACGGCCGTCCGCCGCGGACGGTCGGATCGACGCTCGGAGCGGCGAGCGTCGCGCCGCTCGGAGCGGCCGGCGTCCCGAGCCGCTACCGCGTGCTCGATGCGCTCGCCCAGCTCGACTCCGTCGACGCCATCCGTTTCGATGCCGAGGTCGGCCGCATACTCGAGCTGCTTGGCCGTCGGCTCCGGCCGCGTCACCGGCTGCGTTGCCGACCACCCCTCGCGCGCGGTGGTGGTGGTGTACAGCCCTTCCGTACGTACAGCCCTTGGTCCGGGCATAGTGCCCGGACTCGGGCTCTTGAGTCCGGGCATAGTGCCCGGACTCGGCGGCTCTGGGAGCGGCGCCCGGAACAGGCGTGGTTCGCTCTTCGTGCTGCCGTTTCGGCGAGCCGCTCGTAGTCGATGGCGCACCATTTCCCGGGACGGCCTGGCCGGAGTCCTCGGGCACGCTGGCGCCGGGCTCGGGCTCGGCGGCGTTGTCCTCGGGCGGGCCGGCGTCGGCCTTGGCGGCGGTGTCCTCGATGCTCTCGAGCAGCGCGGCCACGGTGATCTCGGCGGGGTTGAGCGCGTGGTTGAGGAGCCACGTGCGCCGCACGTGGCAGGCGTAGCAGCGTTCGTGCCGGGACCAGACGAGGCGCCCGCAGGTCCCTGCCTCGATGGGCAGGTCGACGCCGGCGCAGAGCTTCTTGTCGCGGTGCTCCGCCCGGTAGCGGCGCATGTTCTCGCGGTTGGCGATGCGCTTGCGCAGGCGGCGCAGCGCGGTGCGCTGGTTGGGGTGCAGCAGGTCGATGAGCGGCATGGGTCGTTCTCCGGAGAAAAACGAGGTGGGCCGGGTGAAGGGGCCGGCAGGCCCCCGGGGGTTTGCCGATTCGGGTCTGTGACGGGCGGCGTGGGAGCGGGGGCACAGAATGGCCGGAGCGGAGCGTTGCCTTGCCCGCTCGGCCGTGTCCCGCTGGGTTCGTGTCCCGCTGGAGTGATTGTCGTCCGCCGTCGCTCTCCCTCCCGGGTCCGTGGCTGCCTGCGCGCCGACTCGGGGAGGCGCGCCGGTTCCGGCAGGAGCGTGCAGGCGTGGTTGTTTTGGTGGCGGCTGCTTGAGCCGGCGGGTGCGGATCGGTGGCGCTTCCCGCTCGGTGCGGTCGTGAGGGCGGGCTTCTCGGTGCGCGTGGTGTTCGACTGGGTGCCGAGGGGGAGCGGCCCGCTTCACTCGGTGCGGATCGGCGGTGCCCCCCCCACTCGAGACGCCCTGGCGGTTACCCGCTTCGGCGTCCCAGAGCCGGCCGCGCTGCGTTCGCCGAGCCTCGTGTTCACGCCGGGATCAGGTCCTCGCGGGGGCGGGCAGCTTCTGAGACAAAGCGCGGCCGGGCGCACGAACCGACCCCTTTTCATCCGCCCCCTCCGAAGAGCCTGGCGACGGCGCCGTCCTCGACGGTGACGGCCGAGGCGTAGCGCGCCACCATCGCCGCGCTGCGCCAGCCCCCGGCGGCCTGCACGGCGGTGGTCGAGGCACCGCGGCGAACCAGCTCCGAGGCCAGCCCCCGGCGTCCGGAGTGCGACGACACGCCCTCGAGACCGAGCATGACGGCCAGGACCTGCAGGCGGCGGTTGACCTGGTGCGGGCTCAGCGGTACGACACGTTCGGCCGCGGCGGGCACCGTCGCCGTGCGCAGCGTCTCGACGGCGCGGGCGAAGGGGCCGGCGAGCAGCCGCAGGTCCTCGCGCCGGCCGTCGGTGTTTGTCTTCGACGAGCGGACGCGGATCCGCTGCTGGCCGGCGCGCGCCGTCGGCGTGATGTCGCCCCAGACGAGGGCGGCGATCTCGGAGCGGCGCAGCCCCGCGCAGAACGCCAGCGCCACGATCGCGGCATCGCGCCGGCCCCGTGCCGCGGCTGCCTCGGGTGTCTCCCGCCCCCGGCCTCGGCGCTGGGGCCGGGAGGCCGCCCGCATCAGGTCGAGCGCGGTGGCGTAGTCGAGCGCGGCGGCCTGGCGGGGCGCGGCCTCGGGCGCCGCGGCGTGCTGGCGCGCGATCCCGCGCAGCGTGTCCGCGACCAGCGGCGTCTTCGTCGGGTCCGCTCGGCCGGCCGAGCGCGCGGCGGCCGTGATCGCGGCCGCCGAGGCCTGCACCGTCGCGAGCTTGCGCGTCTCGGCCCGCTCGGCGAGGTAGGCGGCGACCTGCGCCGCGCCGGCGTCGAGCGGGTCGGCGACGCCGCGCTCCTCGCACCAGGCGCAGAACCGGTTCCACTGCGACGCGTACGTCGCCCGCGTGTTGCCGGCCAGCGCGGCCGCGGCGGCCGAGGCGACGCGGGTGCGGGCGGCGTCGTCGAGCGCGGCCAGCCCGGCGTCTCTGGCCGGCCGGACGGGTCCCGCCGGGGTGTTTCGGCGTTCCATAAGATCAATTATCGAATGCCCAACCAACGGCGGACCTGGCCGAACACGTTCGACGGCATGCGTGAGGCTGGCTCTACCGGGGAAAAGCCGAAAACCCCCCGCCGCCGGCGGTTCGTGCTCCCGGTAGACTTGCGGCCATGCTGAAGAGATCCACCGTTGTCGTCGTGGTCGCCGGGCTCGCGTTCTCGGGCGGCGCCGGTGCCCAAGACGGCGGTTTGGACGAGGGAGCACGGACGGGCCGATCGAGTACGGGAGGGCCAGGCTGATCGGTAACGTCGGCGGCGCTGACTTACTAGCCGTGAAGGGGCGGGAACGCTTGTCGTTCATCGAAGTGACGCCGATCGGTGCCGTCAACGTGATCACGGTCTACGGCTGGGAAATCCACGTCAGCGAGGCCCCTGTCTTCAGCCAGCAGCAGCTGGTTGCTGTTCAGTCGCGTCACACGGCTGTTCTGGGTCCGAGCCCGTCACAGCTGAAGGGCACTTGCGCCCCCCTGCTCTGAGGGCCCCTGAGAGCCTCTGTACGGCCCTGGCGGGTCCGGGGCTGCGACCCCGCGACCAAGGTGCCGCGACCGAGCCTCGACGCCGGGCGCACCCCAGGTGCGCATGATCGACGCCGTCAAGGCCCGGACCCGCGAAGACCGTGCGGTCGGGGATTCACGGGCTAGACTGGAGGGGGAGACGCCCCCATGGCCACGCTCGACACCCACGCCATCGCCCGCACCCTGACCGACGCCGGCGCCGACCCGAAGCTCGCCGACGCCATCACGGCCGCGGTCCGCGAGGCGGCCGACCACGGCGACCACGTGACACCCGATCAGTTCAAGGCCGGGCTCGCCGAGCTCGACGCCCGGATCGCCAACGCCGAGACCCGGCTAACGTGGCGCATGCTCGGCATCGCCGGACTCGTGCTGGCCGTGATGCGACTGCTCAGCTGAGAGTCGCGGCGGCACCCCGAACCCGGCCCCCGGCCGCGTCAGCCGCCGGAGACACTGCGTGCCGAGATTGCCGGCGTGCTGACCGCCATCAGCGGCTGCAGAGACCCGCCTGACGTGGCGCATGCTCGCCGTCGCCGGACTCGTGATAGCCGCGCTGCGGCTGCTCGGCTGAGCCGGTATTCCTCTCGACAGGGCTCCCGTTGCGCAGGACCGCGGCCGAGCCGGTTCCGGGCGCGCCGCGGCCTGCTCTCCACGCGCGCCAGGACCCGCGGTCGGCGGCCGCGGGAGGGCAGCGGACCACTTGCCCTGGCGGCGTTCCGGGCTTCAAGGGAAGAACACGAGCTTGACCAGCAGGCCCAGGACGACCGGACCGTACCCGAACTTGAGCAGCTTCATGTCCGACTTCAGATCCGCCTCGATCCGGCTCAACTGCTTCGACAGCCGCGTGTCGAGGTTCGCGATCTCGGTCCGCACCTCGGCAATCTGCTTCGACAAGCGCGTGTCGAGGTTCGCGATTTCGGTCCGCACCTCGGCGATTTCGGCCCGCACCTCGGCCTGGCCGGCCTTGAACTGGTCTGACGTGACATGGTCGCCCTGCTCGGCCGCCACGCGAAGGGCATCGGTGAGGGCATCGGCCTGGGCCGGCGTGAAGTCGGCCGCGGTCAGCGAACGAGCAACCGCATGCGTATCGAACATCGATCAGTCCCTCCCAAATCCCTTGGGCAGCTCGACGTCGAGCTGATCGAGATCGACATCGATGACCGCGTCCAGCAGCCCAGCCGTGGCGGAGTCCTCCAACGATTCCGGGAGATTGTCTCGCCACTGCTGGTAGCTCTCCTGGAGCTCTCGCAGCGTGGCGACGGCCACGCGCCATCGTTCCGGCCTCGAACGCCGCGGCTCCGGCGCCCGAACGTAGCGCACCACCGGCATGCCGGCCGCGCGTCGCTCACGCCATCGGCGTTGCTTCTCCGCGTTGGTCAGAGCCATGCTCGGAACAATTATACGCGGTTACGTAACCCGTAAATCCTCGCCGCCCGCCGCTCAGCGGTCAGTACTGCGGGCCGCCGTGGTCGCGGTCACCGCGGCGTTCCGCAGCGCCGGAAGCGGGATCCGGCGGCCGTTGTGGTTCGACCGACCCGGTGATCTCCAGTTCGCGCTGCACCCGCTCCTTCCAGCTCGGCTTGCTCGGCGGCGCCGCCGCAGCCGGCGGGGCGGGATGGGAGCGGAGCACCTGCTGCAGCACCCGTTGGCAGACCGCTCGGATTTTCGCTACCAAGGCCGGCAGCGAGGCCAGTATTACACTCTTGAACGCGTCCTCCCGTTCCTCTCTGCTGAGCCCCACCCATCGCCCCTCCTGCCGCTTGGCGATCTCGTCCTCGTACGCCACTTTGTGGTACTGGCGCTCCGCGGCGGCGCGCTCGTCAGCGAGGGAAGGCTTGATCAGCCCTTTGAGCACCTGGCGCGCCGCGGCCTCGGTCCGGTCGCTGCTGTCGAGCCGTTGCAACACACTGCCGATGGTTAGGTGCGAGACCACGAACCGGCCGTCGACGTCCGACAGCGCCCGCGGCAACTCTCGCTGGAGCTGGCGATGGAACTCGCGCGACCGCGCGCGGGTTTGCTCCTGATCGCGCTGGCGCTGCAGGTCCTCGATGCGCTGTGCGGGTACAGGTGGCGTGCAGACGGCCACCTCCCGCGTATGGACGCGGCGGATGCGGGGGACCGGTACCGGCACGCGCAGTGGCGTGCTGGTGACCACTGGACGCGTCGCGACGCGCCGAAGGGTCGGCTGGCCCTCTGGCCGGCGCAACGGCGCGCAGAGGGCTGCTGGACGCCGGCCGGCGGCGCGGTAGGGCGGGGTCGGGGCAGCCGGCCGGCGTTGCCCCCGTCCGCGGGTGGCCGGCTCCTGGCGAACCCGGGGAGCTGGTGGTGTTGTCGGAGCGGGCGGGCGCTGTGGCGTTTCGGCCCGGGTGGCCCGCGCCTGGTGCTGCGGCCGCCAGCGGCTCCGCTGCTCTCGCCAGACCTTCTCGACGTCCACCCAGTCCAGCGGGTACGCCTTCTTGAAGCGCGCGTAGTTCGCGCGCAGCGGCTCCACCCACGCCGGGGCCAGCCCCGGACCGACCACCGCCGCCAGCAGCTCCGGGTCGACCGCCTTCAGCACCAGGCGCCTCACGCCGTCTGTCGCGTCCATCCGCTCGCACTCC
>Ga0209754_1002613_pt1 | contig 13906 bp, 9 predicted proteins | sample MesohylBB_FD_187295 | JGI IMG/M metagenome (GOLD analysis project Ga0209754, IMG submission 187295) | Host-associated microbial community of the marine sponge Aplysina aerophoba from Gulf of Piran - sponge mesohyl, lysed by bead beating... | ecosystem: Host-associated > Porifera > Sponge >... | reverse complement strand
ATCAACGGCAAAATCCAGGAAGTCAAAACCATCGGCAGAGGATACAGAAGATTTGAAAACTTCAGGGTTGCAATTCTCTTCTTCTGTGGAGGGCTTGAACTCTATCCACAATATTCGTGATAGAACCGAAAAAACTGGGCAAACACACACGCGGCAAGAGTTGCCTCTATATCAAACGACTGAGTGATGTGAACCTGGAAGTTCTGGAAGATATGATCCAGGAAGCATGTTCAATTGCAACGGGCCTATGTGCTACCGAGGCTGCGACCTGAAATAAACTTGCTGCGTACGCAGCATCTTCTGAAGTGAAGGGGCGACTGATTCATCCTGATCACCCTTTCCAGATAGTTTAGCCACAACTTCGCCTGATTGATAAACCATCCGGTTTGACGCGAGTGCTGGCAGTCTAGCCCCTGGACCAACAATACCCGCTAGATTCAAAGGATCAGCAGCGCTAAGCCCCACAGGCTCTGCGCAGAGCGTTTTATCCCGCCTGATACGCCGTAGCAACCCCACCGCTTCGGGTAATCCGAACTGCTCGCCGGGGACGCCTGCAATAAAGCGCCCTCCCCGAACCTCTCCACGAAGTTCCATATCCCAATAAATGCGCACGAGGTCACGCCATGGTGGCAGATTAGGCTCCCGTAACAGTACCCGACGACAGACGACACCATACCGTGCCAGTATGAGTTTAGCCAATCTTATGCTTGCCTCATCGTCTTTCACCTGGTTTCCTGCCAGAATGCTCCACCGACCGATCGCATTCAAGTGCGCCTCCATCGTGCGGCTCTTGCGTCGCTTATCCACGGGAGTCAAAAGAAATCGCAAGCCAGCAAATCCGTCGCTGGTAACGATCCCACACGAGACCAGCTCCTGCAGGGCAGATTCAATCTGTGTCGGTAGTAGATTGCAGGTGTTTTCCAGTTCATGCAGGAACGAGGCCCCTCTTGTTGTAAGCACTTCAAGGACTTCTTCGGCAGCCGTAGATAGCCCCTCCTGCCAGGCTCCACTACTGAACAGATCGGAATCCTCCCGAACACAAAGGGTAATAGAGGTCGAGCGCATCGGTGCAGACTTGCTGCCCACTGCCCGAAACCATTGCACCTGTCCGGTCATGCATAGCAGATCCAGCATTGCTGGACTGTAATCCTTAACACGCACAGGGAGAACATCCGACTCCCATGCTGCGGCTTGCAACGCAAAGCCGCTCAGCTGCTTCAGAACAGCCAGCAATCCATCCTGTCCGGCAACCTGATAAGCAGGTGCTGCTTTTTGCCAAGCAAATAAAAACCTTACATAGTCTGCCTGTGTGACCGGGCTGATTTCGGCGCGAAGGCGGTTAACGGTTTTTCTATAGACCTTTGCGAGGATCCCCCGATGGCACCATTGTTTGGTTCCGCTGGTGCTTTGCGTAAAGTTGCCTCGAAGCAATGCTCCCCGACCTTCCAGGGCTATGAGGGCAGATTCAGCATCAGCAGGTGTGATATACAGATGTGCTGCGACCTCTTCAGCCGTCATCGGCGCATGTATTTCCATTAGACCGAGCACAAAATCCTGCGCAGCCTCGGATGCATCCGTGCCTGTATTCGATGCTTTTACCGGTGGCTCTACAACCGCCTGTCCCCAGAGCACCAAAGCTTCATGTAATCTTTCAGTTGCAACCCATACCTCCTGTCCTTCTGCAAGGCGCAGGAGAGTTGTCCGACCATCCCGAACAAGTTCATTGAACCAATCCGTGTACGAACTGCCCCGCTTGGCTGTAAGGCAACCCGCGATCAGCAGAAGGTCATGCAACTCATCAGCATTCCGAACCTGGGGCTGCGCCTCTTCCAGTACTCCCTCCAGAATCTCCTCATCCAAATAGCCTATGTCCGTATTCTGGGAAGGTTCAAAAGCTCGACGACGATATACCGCCTGAGCACGTCGTTCCTGCAGTGGTGCATCATCCAGAAAAGCATACGGACTTGCAGCCAATACATCCAGTGCCAAGGATGAGGGCTCCGGTGTATTCACTGCGTGGACTCGAATAGCTCCTGACTGGATCTGATCTAACAATTTTTGGAGACGCTTACAATCCATTGCCTCCTGCAGGCAGTCTTCGAGTACCTGATCAACCAAGGGATGCTTAGGCGGTGTACGCTCACCTGAGAGATTTTCCAAATGTGCACCGGCATCCGGAAATATCGAAAACAGGATATCCTCGGCCTGCATTCGCTGCAACTGTGGAGCCACCTTCTTTCCTCCACGCGCCCGTGGCACGGCCAGGGCAATATTCATTACCCAACGCCAACGCATCTGGAACATGGGGGCCTCCAGAACCGCCTGCACCAGGATATCTCTTACTGTCGTTGATTCGAGAAGCTTAAATACATCTTCTATCGGGAACGAGTGCTGCGATCCGAGTGAAAGAAGGATGTTGTTTTCAGTGGCTGCCGCCTGCAATTCACAATTATATATCTGACAAAGACGTTTGCGCAATGCTAGGCCCCAGGCACGATTGACGCGGGCTCCATACGGAGCATGAATCACTAGTTGGGTCCCCCCCGGAATCGTCAAAAAACCGCTCGGCAACCAACTCCTCCTGCAACGGCAGAACACCAAGTAACTCCCTGGAAGCAACCAGGTATTCGGCTATCTGCACGGCAGCTGGACCAGGGAGTCCTTTATTCTCCTCGAGCCAGTTGGACGTGTTTGTGCGACTATCCAAGTATGGATTGATCGCCGCTCGGAACCTCGAGAGTGCTCTGGAAAGCTCGTCGCTGCGTGCATTGGATTCCCCCAACCAAAACGGGAACGTAGGGGGCGCGCCCTGGGCATCTTCTACTCGCACAACGCCCGAACCTACTTTTAAAATGCGCCATGAGCTACTTCCCAACTGGAACACATCACCTGCAAAACTCTCAACCGCAAAATCTTCATGAACCTTCCCGACAGATGTTCCGGTTGGTTCCATAATTACCCTGTACTCCGCGGAATCGGGGATTGCACCTCCAGATGTAAGTGCGACCAGACGTGCAGCCGGTCTACCGCTAATGCGTCCGTTGATGGCATTGTAGTACAGAAGCCCCTTGCGTCGACCACGGGCAGTATCAAACCCCTGTGCAGCCATTGCAACCGTCGCATCAAAAACCTTACGGCTAAGATTACGATAAGGCCAGGTACGCTTGAGAAGTTCATACAGCGCATCTGTTTGCCAATCCTCCGCAGAAGCCTCTGCCACAATCTGCTGTGCCAATACATCTATCGGGTTTTCCTGGGGTTTCACGCGCTCCAGTGCCCCGTTACGAACGGAATCAAGCAAGGCTGCACATTCAAACAAATCCTCGCGTGTAATCGGAAACAGTCGCCCCTTGGCAATCCCCCCGATGTAATGGCCCGCTCTGCCGACACGCTGTAAGAAGGTCGATATGGATCTTGGAGATCCGATCTGACAAACCAGGTCAACGGATCCAATATCAATCCCCAATTCCAGAGAGGCTGTGGCTACAAGTACACGAAGCTCTCCCCGCTTAAGCTTATCTTCAGCATCACGCCTGCGAGCATGCGCCAGACTGCCGTGATGTGCTGACACGTTATCTCGTCCCAGACGCTCACCTAAATGGCGGGCAATGCGCTCCGCCAAATGCCGAGTACTGGTGAAGACCAGCGTAGTACGATAGTCAGCTACAAGCTCCGCGAGGCGATTATAGATTTCTGCCCAGACTTCATGGGCCATAATGGTCTCCAAGGGCGACCGGGGAAGTTCCAGTGCAAGCTCCATCTTGCGGTTATGCCCGAGATCCACAATCGTACAATTCCCCTCGCATCCAGTCAGATAGGAAGCTACAGTGTTCACTGGCCTTTGAGTAGCCGAGAGGCCAATACGCTGGATAGGATGTCTGGATACATGCGCCAGCCGTTCCAGTGTCAGTGCCAAATGTGCACCCCTGCGCGATGGGAGAACGGCGTGGATCTCGTCAACAATGACCGTCTGCACGGTCTGGAGCATTTCCCGACTACGCTTTGCCGTAACAAGAAGATAGAGAGACTCAGGGGTCGTAACCAATACATGCGGAGGCTTCCGAAGCATCGCTGCCCGTTCGGATGCACTGGTATCTCCCGTACGTACGGCAGTGCGGATGGGGACCACCGAGTACCCCTGCGTACGAACCCGTTCCTGTATACCCTTAAGCGGAACAGAGAGATTTACGTTTACGTCAGTGCTGAGCGCTTTCAGTGGCGATACGTACACGACTGCCGTCTCATTAGCCAGCGCACCACTGAGGGTCTTCCGCAGGAGTCGATCAATTGCAACCAGAAATGCCGCCAGCGTTTTTCCTGCACCCGTAGGCGCAGCAATCAACGTATTCTCTCCACGCTGAATGCAGGGCCATGCTTGCTCCTGCACTTCGGTTGGGGCTTCGAATGCATCTTCGAACCAAGAAGCTACAATTGGATGAAACGCCTCCATGATCCTGTTATACCGAATCCAGGGGGTCCTGATCAAAGAGACTGAGTTGGTTACTTGGCTCCCGGATAAACAAATCTGTCCGAAGCGGCGGCATTGACTGATTCAGGTTGTATCGCTTACACGTTACCTTAAAGAGGTTAGCCAAGGTTTGCGCCCATATACCCTCCCCCTTCATGCGATGACGAAAGCGGGGATCATTCAGCCTGCCCGAGCGCACCTCCCTGATCCGCCCCAATATTTTGTCCTTGCGCTCAGGCATCACACGCTCCAGCCAATCCTGAAAGAGTGGCGCCACCGGTCCGGGAAGTCGAAGCAGTATGTATCCGGCCCGGACAGCACCACGTTCAGCTGCGGCCCGCACTATCGCGGGGATCTCCTCGTCAGTCAAACCCGGAACAACAGGAGCTACCATCACACCCACAGGTACACCCGCCTTAGTGAGCTTTTCTATAGCGTCCAGTCGACGGGACGGAATGCTGGTGCGCGGCTCCATCGCACTGGCTATCTTGTTGCGGAGTGTTGTTACTGAAATAAACGCGTGTACCAGACCAAGTTTCGCCATCGGAGCCAGAATATCCAAATCCCGTGTAACGAGATGATTCTTTGTGATAATGCCCACGGGATTGCGGTGATCCAAGAGCGTTTGCAAACAGGCACGTGTCAACTTGAATCGACGTTCTGCGGGTTGGTAAGGATCTGTATTACCAGATAATGAAATGACTGCTGGTTTCCATGATTTTTTTCTCAACTCTCGGCTCAAAAGCTCGGGAGCCCTGCGTTTGACGAGGATCTTTGTTTCAAAATCCAGACCCGCACTCCATCCCAGATATTCGTGACTTGGTCGTGCATAACAATATATACAACCGTGTTCGCAGCCGCGGTATGGATTAATGCCCCAGTTAAACCCAACGTCTGGAGAGTCATTGCTAACAAGAATTGACTTAGATGCATCCTCGAAGAACTGGGTGCTGGTCTGTCGCAGCTCATCAGGCTCCAACGCACCTGGATCCAGCTCCACACTAATAGGGTCAAAACGTGTAGCAGGGTTAGTGGCTGTGGCACGCCCTCGCGGGGCCGGCATGGACGCTTGTTTTTTTGTCATGACATCAAGGTAGCATCAATGGCGTACAATCTTGTGCTGAACTTGATACTCTGGTCAACTTCTTCCCATATACCATGAAGCAATTGCTACGTACGGTTTTTGTACTGCTTTCAGCAGCCTTACTTGCGCTTGTGATCATGGGCTTATTCGTAAAGGAAGTCCGCTATACTGCTACCGCACGCGTTAAGGCTCCGGTTGCTGAATCCTGGGTGACTTTTATTGATACAGATCGACAAAATCTTTGGCAAAGGAACCTCGAAAATGTTGAAGCCATCGATGGTCAACCAATGTCCTTGGGCGCATCCTTTCGCCTGGAGTTTGCAAATGGAAATACCCGTATAGAAACAGTTACTTCAGTTATCCCCTTACAAGAATACCGCGCAGATATCGAAACTTTGACCTATTCCGGTTACCGTTCTGTAACGTTTGAGACTTTAGGGGAAGGTTCACGCATACAACAGACCATAGTCATGCACGGATCATCGTTCATTAGCCGCGCACTGTTGCCTGTTATTCGCCCCCTGATGCAGCGCGATGAGATGGCAGCCCTGGATAACCTTGCAGATCTGGTTGAAGCCTCGCCATCAATAGGCGCTCAGAACTACGAATAGGGACACTGCCTTGGCGCGGTGTAGAAAATTGCTACGCCCTCGCCTGCTTCAGTTTTTGTCAAAATTGGCCAGAAATCGGTTAGCCCCTAACGAAGTGCTCAGTCTGATTCATGTGCATTCCGAAGAATGGTCCCAACCCTTGCAGTCTTCCAGGGATTCTTCTCGAGCAACCTCGGCTTTGCTATCGTCTTATAACCTCGGACAGGAGGAACGTTGCCATCCCACCAAGGCCAAACAGTAATATTACAGGCCAGAATACTTCAAGCCAGATCCCAACACCCGCCGCGCCTATCAGCAACAATGAGACACTTGTTGTCATAACAATGCGTCGACGCTGAAGATCAATCCGATCCGATTTCTCCCCCATCTCATCTTCCATCATGGATAAGATTCGATAGGCCGCACCGGGGGATATTTCTTCGTATTTCTCAAGTTGGTCGGCGGTAGGAAGATGCACAAACACACTGGATCCCTGTGCACTACTGCGTGCACGCTGTTTCTCCTCCGGGGAAGTACCTCCTCCTTTGGTCTTGACCAGATTCAACGGATTGACTGACTTACGCATTATTTTGGGTGCTTATGTATTTATGTAAAACCTGCAGCGTGGCATGCGACGCCTAATGAACCCAGTTGTTGACAATCTGGAGCCCGAATCCGGGTGGGATCAGCCATGCGCCGGTAATAGACATGGCCTTCCTGAATTTGGCCTGCTCAGGTGTCGGCTTTGGGCCGCCTCCACCCCAGCTAATAATTATGCCGCCTTCACCGGCCTGTCTGGGGTGTACTGGCAGGCCAAATTTCCATATGAGCACAATGCCCACAATATCAAACAGAAGCCCCGCAGTGGATATAACTGGTTCCATTAAGCTAGAATACAACCAACTTCCCTAGAGGAGGACAGGCACAAAGCCTCAGTAAAATACATATTCGCATTTGAAATGCTACTCGCATTCGGAAAACCACTTCTCTGAATCAGCTCTCTGCTTTACCGTACTCGCGGATTTCGCGATTGCCGTGGCGTAAGCTTGTTCACTCAGCGATACAATTTGTTCGCAATGATGATCAAATTCAGTGAGCACTGTCTTTGCTACTTCCAAGGGCAATCCTAGAGCACGAAGTCGCAACCTCGGATCAGCCACTAAAGCTGGAATCCCAGCTTGCCTGGCGATCTTGGACAAATGGCATAGATAGTCCCAATCGATTGAATCAGAAGCCGCAGTCGCTGCACGCGCAGCATAGCGCAGGACCTGTATATCGTCTCCCACATAATTCCCAAAGTAGTAGTACGACAATCGGCGTCTAACTTCCCAATCTTTGACACGAAGTATAAGCAGTAAGGCCGTACGGGGTGATAGTGAGCCGATAGAGGAGAACCAGTCTTCAGGCACCCGACGGCCAGGGTCACTTGTAGCCGTCGAAATGAGGTCTACCAATGACCATAACTCGGAAAAGTCCGGCTTTGATAACTCTTCAATGTTAGACTCAATATCGGCCTTCAATTCCTCAATCACCTCGGGCATTCCCCATGACAAAAGAACTGCCAAGCAAGTACATAACGTATCAGATGTACTGGCATGAAGCCGAGCCCGCCACCAGTCTGCGTCACTCCATTTGTGGCGAGCGAAAAACAATCGACTGACCAAGCCTGCCGTTGCTGAGAATTCCTCCTCGTCCCAAGCACCCATATTTGGTTCAGCCCCAACTGCAGTTGATACGATTGCGATATGCACCATTAATTCACTTTCGGGGGCTCTCTCCAGCCCATGATCGACTAACCTTGACCACGGCTCTAGAGTTTGGCCCCAACTTACTCTATGCATCGTCATCAATTTCGACACAAGTTGCACCAGCGAGCCAATCGAATCGTACTTGGCCATGGTGTCCTCCTGGAATAGTTGCTGACCTAGACTCTTCAGCCGATCTATATAATCGCAGGCAAACTGGCCATCACCGTCATAATTTTCATCGGCTTCAGACAAAAAATAGGCGAACAACCGTGGTCGAATTAATCTTGCTACTAATTCAACTGCATTTAAAGTATCATCGCTACGACGCCAACTTGCCAGAAAAGCTAGCCGGTTGCGAAAAAACAAATCCGTCGTCATCTCACGCCGGATCGGATTCTCATGAATCAGTTCGAAATGCCCTGCACGCAGTAGCCATGAAATCTGCAAGTCCAGATTATTCTTGGTCAAACGCTGTATTTCTTGAATATCGAAACTTTCAACAATACCAAGATCCATTGCTTCACTAAGAGGATTACACTCCACAGCATCACTGACCGAATTTAATACGACTATCGACTTAAGCGTAGCCTTATCGGCATTCTCCGCCATTACAACTCGTAATGCTTGACGCCGTGAAGGATCTGCTTCATCCACTAGCTTCTTTTTGCACGCTTCAAATAGGGCATTATTCCCAGCGCTGGACGGCAAGCCCATATCTCGGCGAGCCCGTGGCCGTGTCGAGGAAATGAGCCGTTGAAAACCCGGCTCATCTACGATAAAGTCGATTAGTCGCTTCACGACTTTAGGTGCTTGCGAGAAGACGTGATCTGACAATAGCATCATTGCGAGCCGCCGCGGGTGATTTAAGAGGCCGTAATCTTCCAGATCACCCAGAGCCTTTATTCCGTCAACAAGGCTGGCTAACTCTCCTGCATCGTAAAACCCGCAAAAAAAGCGAGTTACATTTGTCCAATAGAAACTACTGGCCAGTGCCTCAAATCGATCGAGTTTTGTTCCATTACACGGACTCCCAGCGGGGGAGTAAGGTGCCGTTTCATATAGGTGACGCGCAACAAAGAATTCCCGAAGTGGCTGTACCTCAAATTCGAATCTGCCCTCAACCCGCGAAACAAGGGCTCCTACCCGCTCTACTGTCCCTTCTAGCAGATCCTTGGCTAACGTTGGGTCGTGTCCCTTGCTTTCAAGATAGGCCTTGATAACGTCATGCAATCCCGTTTTGTCAATATTTCCAGATCCCTCCCCGCACTCGACCTGAGTGTGCAACACCCATGCTAGCATTCCGTGAATCGACAACACAAGTTCTCGATGATTACGGACGATATCAGATTTTTCGGCCTCGCGATTGAAGAATAACTTTATATACTCCTCATATAGCGTCGTTCTCTTTTCAGGAAGCGCGACTCCCTGCATGTGAATCAAATGTAGCAAAATACTCAACTGCATTGGATTCCGCGCGAGGTCGCGAATGTGAGGCTGGTCAAGCTTGTCACGAAGCGTTAACGATATCTGATCACCATCTTGAGGGCTAAGTTCACTTGCACTAATCCATTTTTTGCTATACTCCTCAATATTTGGATGGTGCAAATCCTTCAGCCTTAAATGAAACCATTCATCTTCTGGAAATCCAGGTGAATTCGAAAATGCCGCTGGACGGCTCGTCACAATGATTTGCAAGGACTCTGCGTGCACTGATAGACGATCTGTTCCCTTGCAAATCTCATCCGCTATACGACTTCGAATTCTTAAGTCAGCTACTTCATCGAAACCATCAAATATGATTAGAGAGTGAGATCGTTCGAACAATTGGACAAGTTCGTCCTCTTTAATTTCGATACCGCCTGACTCTCGCGTCACTTGCGTAGCCAAGAATGCTTCCAGAGAAAGACTTCCCGTCCTTTTAATAGTCTTCTCGGTCGTGTATTCATATGGATCACGACCACTGAACCATGCAGCAAAGTCGCGTAAATCCACTCTAAACGGAATCCGGACAGGTGCTTCCTTAAGCTCAGTTTTGATAGAATCTAACTCCTGAACATCTTGTAAGATACGTAGTCTGTTTACCTGACAAAGGAATTGCGAAACCGTAGACTTGCCCTGCCCCGGCGCTCCCTCGACAACAAATCGTGATGCACCTTTAGAAATTGGCATTTGCAGAAAAAACGAAGCGGCGCGGAATGGATAATCAACTTCGTGGATATCGCTGATTGCACTATCGTCATAACGATAGATTCGTCTAACATATGTTCTTATATCGTTAGCATCTCCCACGTAGGGTAGACACGGACTGTCTCCTTCGACCTGTGGTTCCTTCGCACCGATAGGAAGATCAACAAATAAAGTTGTTAGCTTATGGTTAAGGTTTAATTGCTTGAATCTTACGTTCTTGTCTGATCTGTACTGAGCCGCCACAAAGCTCCTCAACGCGAGATCTGCCCGTCCTTGGTGTGCGTTTTTTGTACCCGCAAGGAGAAATGGAAGTATGTCTGTTGCTTTTAGGATCTCAGGGAAACTCCACTTCACATGGCCGGCTCCATCTAAACGCCTACTCAAGTCATCTCGCCACCATACTTGAGCTGAAATGCCAAATTCGGCCGCCATAAATTTGCACGCTTCGTCAATAGAACCGAAATCAAGGTGGCCCGTGCCCTGTACATTTGTCACCAGAATATATTGATTCAGTCCTCTCTGAATTAGTTCAGCAACTTTCGCTTTCTCGGACTTAATAAGCGCATTAATTATGTCGCGTGGATTCTTGCTTAGGGGGTCACGCGAAAATTTGACTTGAAAGACGATGAATTGACTCTGCTTACGTGAACCATGAAATGAGAACGCGTCACGGCCTCCATCAGGTTGTCCAACGGGCATGCATTGGGCAGTCGGAAACTCCCCAACGATTAGTGCTTGGACGAGTTGTTGAAATCTATTCGCATCAAGTACTTCGTAGTGATAATCCATTACCTCATTCGTTAGCGCGTTTATGTATTTGAGCGAAAGCCGCTATAAATTGTAGACTGTACAGTAACTTCTTCAATCTCTGCCTGATCCTACGTCTGCGGCTGCAGTTTACGTTTTTTCCGCTTCTCGCCCTATAAGAACTGCCGCGCCGCTCCCAGTACGGTAAGCCCTGCGCAGTGAGGGTTCGCTGCCACCGTGCCTTCCCACTTCTTGATTAACTGCCTTCGCGAACACCTTATTTTGCCCACCCTTGGGGGATTGAATTTTCAAGACGCCACACAAAACCCCTCCCACAGTTACACACACGTACACAAAATCCCGCGTACCAAAGGAGCAAGAGAAGTATAACCTGCAAAGATGGCCGAGCAAGATTCCTCTCGCGCGGATCAAATACAATTGAACATTTAGTCCATCCTTTTTTTGGCAACCGGCGAATGGCCTTCAGCGTGCCAATTACAGACTGAGACACATAATAAACCGAATCTCACGTACTATACCCCCACAAGAGTATCGACTGCCTGACACACCAAACGCGGAATTCGATATCTTCGACAGATGAAAGCCTCTCGGAGTAAAAATTACTTGGTCGATTTCCACATGCGCCCCTGAACCTTGGTTTGTGTAAAAAGATCAATTCGGCATATGAGAATTCCACTACTATGAGTGAGGATACGAACGTAGTGCGTTTAGACTACGGCTCAGAGGGGTTACTACTGGACCTGACTGGGCTCAACGCCACAGTGCTCCGTCCGCGATATCTCAAGGGCCTGCAGAACGAGCATGCCGCATTCCTTGAATCCGTCCGCCGCCCCTACAAGACGGCTCCCCTTCGCGAACTCGTAGCTCCCGGAGAAACACTTGCAGTAGCCATCCCGGACATCACACGTGCACTCCCCACCGGTCGCCTTCTGCCATGGCTCTTCGCAGAGCTGAGTGGCCTCGATCCAGACGACGTTACCATAATCGTCGGTACAGGCACACACCGAGGCAACACACATGATGAACTGCTTCGAATGGTCGGGCCGGAAATCGTAGCCAAATACCGCATAGTTAATCACGACGCACGGAATACCAATATGCTACTGCCGGCGGGACGAAGCCCCTACGGCTATGATGTTGCCTATTGTGCAGACTATGTACGGGCAGATCGTCGCATTCTGATGGGATTCATTGAGCCGCATTTTATGGCAGGATTCAGTGGTGGATACAAAGCGGTATTCCCAGGGGTAGCCAATCTAGATGCCATCCAGACCTACCACGGATTCACCAACATCGCTCATCCAAAGAGCACATGGGGCCTGATCGAGGGAAATCCCACACAAAATCATGTCCGCGCAGCTGGAAAGTTGCTTCCGGTAGATTTTCTGGTGAATGTGACACTCAACACTGATCGGCAGATCACAGGATACTTCTGTGGCGACGTTGATGCTGCTCACGAGGCAGGATGTTCTTTTTCCAGAAAAACAGCAATGATCCGCGTCGAAGAACCATTCCCGATTGTGGTCACGACCAACAGTGGATATCCACTGGATCTCAATCTGTACCAGAGTGTCAAGGGAATGTCCGCTGCGCATTCGATAACTGCATCGGGCGGCCTCATCATTACCGCAGCCCGTTGCAATGACGGCTTCCCTGAACATGGTGCCTTTAAGAGCCAACTCCTTCGCTGGAGGAGCCCGGACGAAGCATGGCAGGCAATTCGCAGTCCTGATTTCAGTGAACCTGACCAATGGCAAACACAGAAGCTGCTCCAGATTGTTCGAACATGCCGTGTCGGTTTGTTCAGCGAGTTGGATCCTGCACTCGTGCAGCGTGCTCACCTGACCCCCGTTAAGGATGTACGCAGCGCGGTCAATGCCGAGCTTGTGCGTTTAGGGAATCCTGATGCCCCGGTGGCCGTAGTGCCGGAAGGTCCACTGACGATTCCGTACGTGCCTTAGAGCTCCAGCACCGATCGTAACTCACGCACCATAAAATCGGCTACAAAGTGATTCCCCTCTGCATTCAGATGGACTCCGTCAGAGGTAAGCACACCCTTGTAAGCCTTATCGGGGTTATTTGCAGTGAGATGTGTTTCAAAGGCTGCACGTAGGTCACAGAGGTGAACATCCTTATCGCGTGCTACTCTGCGGCTGATTTGTGCATATTCCTGCAGACGAATATTGACAGCAGAATCGCTTTCTGTGTCTTCTCCAATCACACTGGGCGTGCACAACAATGGCACGGCATCGGCTTGCTCAATGCGATCAATCAACTCTCCTAGACCATCCTCAAAAGTCTCTGGATCGGTACCCGTAACGTGGTCAAATTCAAAGTGGTGCCAGACATCATTTATGCCGATATAGATCACCACATGGGTCGGTTCGTATGCCAACACATCTGTATCCAGTCGCTCAAGGAGGTCAGGAACCTTGTTACCGCTGATTCCCGCACCTTGCACTACCATGTCCGTGCTGAGCTTTTGCAGCGAATCTGCTGCAAGCGCAACATAACCCCCCGGGTTCGCTCCCGCCTCCGTAATGGAATCGCCCAAGAAAATAACACGGTGTTGTGCCTGTACAGGAGCTTGTGTTACGGTGAGGACAAGAAATAGCATCAAAAATGCACCGCGCGTCATGATTAGCCTCGAATGGTGAGTTCAGGAAAGATAACAGTAAAAGTGGAAGGCAACACAACTGCACCATGTTGAGACTGACTAATATATTCAGGCATCATAGCTGCCCTACGTTTGCAGAGAAACAGCTTTTTGACTGTCCCGCAAAAAATCTAATTATCATTGAGCACCGTCGCATGCTTGCGCCGCCACAAAGTCCGGCGCGATCTACCTGTGTCCATCGCCATTTCTTCGCCCAAGTTCGCCATTTCATAGTGCTCTGGAAGTACGGAATTTCCCCATTCCCGTTTTCGGTCGATTTTTTTTCGGGGATATGGACTACTGAGATTTACTGAATCAGTCTGGGGTAATTTAGGGCGATTTTGATTCCGGTTTTGCCTCTTCTTCGGGGCAGCGGTCCCCGTAATTTGGCCCGTCCAGTTGCAA
>Ga0209754_1002607_pt1 | contig 13939 bp, 8 predicted proteins | sample MesohylBB_FD_187295 | JGI IMG/M metagenome (GOLD analysis project Ga0209754, IMG submission 187295) | Host-associated microbial community of the marine sponge Aplysina aerophoba from Gulf of Piran - sponge mesohyl, lysed by bead beating... | ecosystem: Host-associated > Porifera > Sponge >... | reverse complement strand
ATCCATCACTCCGAGCATCCCTCTCTCCCGACCGGTGTCGGCGCCCGCCGATCACAGGTTCGGGCTTGGCCACCAAGTGGTCTGGTTTTAGACCGATCACTGGCCGAGTTTTAGAGCGATCAATACACGGCATGCGCCCACTCGCAGATGATTGCCAGGTTCGGCTCGTGATATGGGTAGTTCAGCAGCATGTTTAGGAAACTGGCTCTTGGTTCGGCACGGTACCGGGTTGAGAGCAAGGTGAAAATTCTTGAGGCTGAGTGGATAAGCTAGGTGGCAGAGGCGTTTTCTTATGTTGAGGCCTATTTTGCGGATTCCAGAGATCAGGAAACGTAGGCACGGAGTAGAATCGCAAAGCGATAGGAGGCCTCACAAGTGCTGAGACTCTCAGAGCTCCCCAAGCTGCTAAGAAGAACTATTGTGGTGATTTACATTGCTTGGGTTGTGGTGATCACCGGTTTCACTGCCTATCTCGTCCTTCGCTCCCTGGGCTTCGACAGCGCAAACGATCCCACAACCGAGACGATTGTGCTGCTTGCGGGACTGCTGATTGCGCCTCTCCTTCCGTTCGCACAGAAACTCCTGTTCCCCGGCGGCGGCGGCGTGGACTTCAATGTAGCGCGCACGCGCGAAGCAAGTCGCGCAGCAGAGGTCGGTATCGAACAAGCCGCGTTAGTCAACAGATTGCCGCCCTTGGACTTCGACTTGGAGGAGGAACGCAAGTGACTCGACCCCCACTTCCTCCCCTGCCTCCCCTGCGTGTAGACGAGTTGGACTTGGAGGCTCAGCCAGAGGTCGCGCTTCTGGTTTCTCGGAGAGCGATTGAAGGCCGCCTCGATTGGCTAATCGGCTATCTGGCACCTGATGAGCGCCAGCTAAAGTCTGACTCCGTCCTTGATGCGCTTGGGTCCCGAGCGGGCTTTGACAGAAAGACGAAGCGAGCGATTCGAGATGTTCTTGCAGCCACGAACCCAGTGGCACACGGGCGAAGTGTCTCTCCTACCGCGGCCGCTGAAGTTGCGGACTCAGCGGCCCGAGTATCCGCAGCACTCGACGACATGATTCTTCGCCTGCGAGGGGAACTCGGGAAGCTACCGCCTCGTACCTCTCTCGCATATGCATTTTTGGCTCTGCCGAGCAACACACGTAAGTCCATTGCCAAGCGTCTTGGTTTGCTTCAGCAGGATGACGAGTCCCTATCGCCAAAGGAATTTGCAGGCGCCGTGTTCGAGAGGGCTAGCAAGGCTAAGCTTCTCTCAGAGTTGTGGAGGGAAACAGCCCGTCTCCGTAACGACATCCCTATTGACCCCCCCCCTGAACTGGAGCGTAACGGTGATGCATGACCATTTCGCCTCATGGCTCCGAGGCGTAAACGTCCAGCTGACCAACGAAGTCGCGAAGAGTCGATGGGAAGGCGTTGAGGCAGTCGTCGATTGGATTACGCAGGCCGAGCAAGTCCTCGCCCTCTCGCTGTCCGCACTCGCAGTCGAATCTGTCGGCGCCGATCTTCGGCATAAGATATCACTTCTCATCCAAGAGAGAGATGCATCATTTGAAATGATCCATAATGATGCAGAGCTTGCAGTCCTTGCGGCATCTGCGATAGCTCAGCTGTTGGAGCGCGACAACGAAATCGCCGACGTGGCAGCCCTCTGTGTGGCTACCGGCACATTTGGTGACCGCGAGCCCGAGGCATCGCCAGGACTGACCCTTCTTGCGAGGAACTATCTTACTCGCCGTGCGTCAGATGTTCGAGCTAGGGTCGATCAGCCAGCAGCTATCACCTCTGCTTCCGATTCAACCAAGAAAGTGAATAAACCAGCAGAAATTGTGTCTGCGGCCCATCTGAAGGACGAAGAACAAGGCTCATTTCCTGCAGAAACGACTGAAGCATTGAAGGAGGCAGTGGCGCTTCTCGCGGAACAACTTGGGAAAGTTGAAGAAGATTTGACCGTCCTATCCAACCGACTGCTCGAAAACCAGGCCTTGCTTTCGCAAGAGAGCAACATTCTCTGGTGGGTCATGAGCGGCTACTCGCGAGACCTCATGAGCACCCGAGTCGAAGCTTCGACAGCGCAACTCACCCTCCCCGTGTCTCGAGAATTGGCGGACTTGTCGAGTAGTGGAGTTCCGCCAGCTGCTTCCAACGAATTCTTAAGGTATGTCTTGTCGTCGTCTAATGAGGAATTCAGCGACAGCCTTACTGTTATGGCTGCAATGGAAGAAACCACCCCTGAGTGGCGAGACCGAGCGACCTCAGCGGACCAACCAGATGCAGCAGAGCGACTCTTCCCGCTTCTCACTGGCTTGCGAATTGGCAACGATGCACCAACCTCTGAAGAGTGGAGACAAGTATTGCTGGACCTTACAGGTCTATCGGCCGACTTCGCGGCTGCGCCGGAAGTGATTGGAGTGCAACTGTTGAACGAATTGTCTCTGTCCTGCCTTCTGACCAACTCATCGTCCGCGCAAGACAAGGGTTGACAAGTGAGTACGAACCGCTCGGATGAGGGCTTCGTCCCACTACCCTCTGGTGAGGCGCTGAACGTCGATGAGGCGAACCAGACGGCTCGTTCTTCGGTAACACGAGTTGTCGTTCCTGCAGGCGTGGCCGGCGTCGGAAAGACGACCCTGCTTTCGGAAATCTACGAGAAGTACCTCGAGGGGCCGTTTGCTGAACATAGATTCGCTTACTCCAAGACACTACTTGGCTTCGAACAACGAGCGCATCACGCGCGGGTCGCTTCACGTCGATTAACTCCAACAACTCTGAGAACGCCGATTAGTGACACAAGAGCGTTCTTGCACCTTCGTCTTGCTCCCTGTTCGGGAAAACTTCCCCCTCGCGATTTACTGATTGCTGACTGGCCAGGGGAAGCGTTTAGGGAGATGCGGGACAATGTTCAAACGACCTGGTCGCACCCCATCCTTGCACGGGCTGACCACATTGCGTTTCTCGTAGATGGCGAGAGCTTGGGGCACCTAGAGTCGCGCCAGGAGGCCTCCCACGAAGCGGACATGTTGATTCAGAGTGTCCTCGATGGGGGCATCAAAAGGGCCGCAATGTCAGTGGTCTACACGAAGTGGGACGCGGCGCTGGCAGGGAATGGTTCGGACCAACTTGACGAGTTCAGAAGTGTTTTCGAAGACATGCTTCGCCGAAAACATTCGGGCAGACTAGGTGAGCTCCGCTTCATAAGGACCGCTGCCCGCCCGAAACCTGGTACCCCTTTCAATCGCGGCCACAACTTGGATGAAGTGCTTCGGTGCTGGCTCGGCCCGCCTCGAGGTCGCCTTTTGGTGAATCCGACTCCACATGGAGTCGCTGTCCGCGAATTCGACAACTTTCGATTCTTTGGCCAAGGTAGACAACAGTGACTCAACAAGGGCTACTCATTGGACTTCCTGGATCCGGCAAGACAACATTTGTCGCGGCTTTGTGGCATGTGATTGCTAGTCAGGATGTCGAGGGCGCTCTGGCGTTGCAGATTCTGGAAGCGCCAGTGGACCACCTCAACACACTGCGCAGTCGATGGCTCAGGCTCGAAGAGACGCACCGGACGAGCAGTAATGCGGAGGACATTACGCCGATCCACGTCACACAGGGAGAGGAAGGCGCAACAGCGACAATCGTTATTCCGGATCTCGCAGGGGAGTCGATCCAGCAAGACCTCATAGATCGGAAGTGGGAAACGACATTCGCTGAATACGTCTGTGGCTCTACGGGCGTCTTGTTATTCGTTCATCCGGAACGAGTCGATGACTCTTGGGCGATTACGGACGCGATCGAGATAGCCGGCGAGGAACCGCAGGTGGAACAATCCGCAGGAGAGGAGTCGGATTCGACAGAGTGGCATCCAGCTGGAGTTCCCACACAGGTGAAGCTTGTTGATCTCATTCAACTTGTAGCCGACCGCATCAAAAGACAGAGGTTTCGAGTTGCAGTGGTCGTGTCCGCTTGGGATCTGATTGACGACCAAGAATCACCTTCGGCTTGGCTTGCAAAGGAGCTTCCCCTCCTCTCACAGTTCCTCCTGAGTGCAAGTCGCCGCCTCGAGTCCCGCGTGTATGGGGTGTCCGCTCAAGGCGGTGAGCTCCTCAAGGATGGTGATCGCCTGAAGGCCGTCATCAAGGCCTCAGAGAGAATTCAAGTTGTGCACGACAACTCCTCAGTGTCCCACGACATCACCGCACCGATCCGTTGGGCCCTAAATGTTGATGAAGAAGAAAACTAGCAAACGCGATGACGGCGCCATCCGTGTTGCGCAAGCCTTGCACGGATATCGAAAGGGACACGAGCTACTGGCGGTGTCTTGCGAGTTAAGCAACGATGCCAACAGAGCCCTTCTTGAGTTGTCGGATCTCTCCGGGCATGCAGTAAGGACTCATGGCTTTGAGAGCTACGTAACTGGATTTCCCGTCCCAGGGGAGCGGCTCTATGCCTTGGCGCGAACGTGGTTGGCGAAAGGAGCTGAACGACCTGGCTCAGTGTGGACTCACACCCTGCTCCTGACCCCTGACCAGGTCGCTCTGACTGGCATTGCAAACCTTACGTCACACTTTCGCCAACCGTCTTCCATATCATCTATACCCGACTACAGGATTCCCTTAGAAGTCAAGCAGAGTGATCTTGCCGAAGTCGCGCTTGAATCTTCGACCCCGAGAGAGTGGAAGCAAATCAACGACTTCCAAGCGCTCTTCCAAGCGCTGTTTGGAGATGCGACAACGGGGCTTTCTGTTCTATTGCCGGCCGACACATCCAAGGAACACGAGGAGTCACTGCTTCTATTGTGGTCACTCCTATGGCCTGAGCTTCGCTCTCGCTTCTCATTCTCGAGTGGGTCGCTTGCAATGCGGTACGTGGGAGGTCGTGCGTTTGATTTGCAAGTCGTTCCTAGTGACCGTGCGAGCATGATTCATCGAGCTGCAGATTCAGAAGATATTGTGCTCATTGACCGGTCATGGGAGATGGAAACCTCTGACGTCTCACTTGGACACTTCGGCGGCAGTACAGAGGCATTGCGGGAGTTTCGAATCTTCTGCCACCGATTTGGTCCGGAGCTGAGTCCGGAACGGCAATCTGTTGGACGATTAGCGCGATTGGTCAGATACGCAGAGGTGTTGTCAGATCGTGCAGACTGGCGATCCTTGCTTGAACTGGTCGGTGCCTGGTACCCGCTGGACAGTAAGGCCAGAGCTCTTAAGGAATGGTCACTTGCCGAAGCGGCGTCGAATCGTTTTGAGCCGTTCACAAGTGTTGACCGGCTAGCAGTCTTGTCGGAATTGACTAGCCCTGATGCCTTCGCAGGATGGAGCAGTTCCATTTCCATGGCATTTCTTGAATCCTTGTCAGCCAATAGACCAAACTCAGAGGTGCCTCTTGCCGACTTGTTCTCTCTCGCAACAACGCGAGCACGCGAAACGTTGCTCCAGTTGTCGGCGAATCATCTCGACGCTGGTAGGTATGTGCGCCTCATTGGATCACTGGAGGTCACTGCTGCCCTAGTGGCCATAGGCATGCGCCCATCAGTTCTCGGAGAGCGACTCTTTTGGCAATCCGAAAGAGCTACACAGGCTGGACTGAAGTGGTTGAACTCGGAGGAGGTGATTGAGTCGCCAATCAAACCCATGATTCGCGCTGTGATCGAGGCAGGTCAGCCGGTCACCTTGAGCGAGCTCGTCGATCTTGTGGGGATTGAGGCAGCTGTATGCGCATTCGACATTTTGGATGAGGATAGGCACTGGGGGGAGGCCGGAACGCTGGCGCCAGAGTGGGTTTCGTTCATTCAATCCATTCCGGAGCAAGGCTCATCTTGGCTGGCGAGGAGTGAAGGGCCATCCACGACGCTCGCCAAATTGGTGCTTTTGAATCACCAACCGACAGATCGCTGGGCTCGAGACCTTGACAATTCACGATGGACCACGGTTGCCGGAAGTATCGATCGCGACTCTCCCGATGCGGTTGCGGTCCTTGCATTTGCGCTGGGCGTTGGCTTTCATGACCGAACCCGTTCGGGCAGTTCTCTGGTAGCAGAGGCCTTTCAGCCTGTCCATGAATCGGCCGCAGAGGGAATGCTCAAACGCGAGGACTGGAAGAAGCTAAAGCGCGTCTTGCCAGAGCCAAGACGCGGCTCTCATTGGTTAGGGCGAAAGGCAAAGCGTAGTCGAGCTTCGGTTCTCAGGAGAGCCCTCGTCGATGTATTCGCACGGAGAGGTTGGGCTGTTACTACGTTCCTCGACGCAGTCAAGGACAACGAAATCCTGGCTCAGGTGACTGCCGAAAACGCAAGGACCTTGTCTGGCATGACCCTAGCTCGCCGCCTAAGGACAGCGGTTCGACGAGGAGACCTAGTCCTCAGTGAACGACAACGCGACGCACTATCCCCATGGTTGGATCCATAGCCAGCAGTCGTACAAAGTCACCTTCTGGATCATCCGGAAGCAGGGTCCCTAAACCAATTCTGCCCACAGCGAGCGGTCCTGCTGGCGATTCCACCCCAACCAGACAAAATGAAGAACCTCTTGCCTGACTCTCAGACTGGCAGGTTGAATTGTGGGCATTTCAGCCACGGCTGGCTGAACTGCTGTGACCAAGTGGACTCTAAAGCTGAGGGCAATGGGACACCGGTGCTTGCCTGCGCTATGAGATTCCTATTCGAACGCGAAGCTCTTCGAGGGACTCCCTTGGACTTTGGGAGAGATCGTTTCCCAAGAGCCTTTCAATCAGTTCCTGCCAGTCGAAGAAGGGGGGCGTAGCGGCCTCAGTGTCCGCCAGGTAAATCAAGAGGTTTGTGACCGCATCTGGCTCTTGCTCGCAGTGGTGGCCTTTGCTCAAGGCGCGCATCAGCATCGACACTTGCACTCCATTGACCGGCAATAGCAGTGCCAACTCGATCGCTTCCGCAAAGAGGCTGTGAAGCTCTGGTAGCCAGTTCAGCATCCACTCAGCTTCGAAGTCCTCGAGAGGCACGGGCACGCCATCAAGCCGGTTTTCCCAGTAACGTCTCAGCCAGCGGTCCCAGAGTTCCTGTTGTTCAGCGTCCGTCATTTTTCCGAGTTGCTTCCAGATCTTCCAGGCGAATCTACGGCGTTCCGCATTTCCGCCATTGAGCATGAAAAGCGGAAGCCAGACTTCGATGGGATCGTCAATGACGTCGATCATCATGCATGCCAAGCAGTCGACGAACTCTTCGCGGGTGCGAGGATCGGGAAGGCTTAGAACGCAGGCAGCCCCAACGAGGAATGGCCCTTCCATCGACTCAATGATCTGCCTGCTGAGGGGACCGCGCATCAGACCGCACCACGCAGCTTGATGCCGCTCCGATCCAGAAGCTTGCGTCAGGAGGGGTGCAAGGTGCTCTTCGGTCCAATCTTTGTCGGCATGGAGCAGAAACTGAAATCCGGACATCAACATTGCGACTGCCATTGCCCCGGCTGCTCCATCATCCTGAAGCAACTTGTCCAATGCCAATCGGTACGGCTCGAATAGCTGAACAGGTTCGAGCTGATTCTCTCGCAGTCCGATCGACAGGCTGTAGAGCCAAAACTCGGCCAGCTGCCCTGCGGCATGACTGACCGCCAAGGAATGCCAGTCCCGCGTCCCGATGATCTCCACATCTACGGCGGCATGCGGCCAAAGCCGGACCGCGAAGTCGTTGGCATAGGCAAGGTGCGGGGCAGCGTATGTGCGATTTCCTTCTCGCACAAACCCGACCAACATACGAGTGACATCGTTCGTGTGGTATTGAAAAACCCCGGCATTGTCCAAGAACGCCAGGATCTTGAGATACCGATGCTCGCCAAGTTCCTCAGTCCAGGCACCGAATAGCGCGCGCCAGAGTTCGGTATCCCAGTGCTGTCCCGCGACTAGGGCCTCTCCTAGGGCGACGCCCCAAGCGAAATCTCGAGTGGCTGCCTGTTGCACGCAATTCACCAAGCCCTGAGCGCTTGGTGCGAACGGATCATCCCCTTTGAAGTCGACCAGTTGCGGCATCCAGGCAGCGGGAGGCTCGCCCAGCAACTCGTCGACACTCCAGGGACTCTGCAGTTCCAGCGTCCTGACCTCTCTGTTCGCATAAGAATCTTCTAGATAGTCATGGGCTGGGATATCCGGGAACTTCACCTGGAGTTGTTCCCTGGCACTCTTCGTCGCAGAGCAGTGTGGGTTGATCTGACCCAACCTGGTGAGCCAGTTCAGCTTCGTATGGGCGATGAACAAGTCGCGCCCTTCGTACTCCGGACCGTCGTCTGGATATCGTTCAACAGCTGCCAGGACCAATTTCCGACGGTCCTCGGATGCTTCAAGGTACGTACGCTCGAGGAACTGGAACAGCTCGCGTCGGCAGGGTTGATCGTAGAGTTCAACGTATTCGAGCAGCCAGTCCATCTTCAAATCTGCTGACAAATCGGCCCGTTTGCCGGCGCAGTGCAGCGCAATCCGCCGCAGTAGCGGTGATTCATCCCTAATCAACTGATCGATGTATGTCGAGGCAACATCTGGGCTGTTTTCAGTGAGATGCTCCAAGCAGTCCCGACATGCGTCGATGACCACGTCGATCACGGTGTTTTCCTCTGCGTTGTTGTGCTCAGCATCGATCGCTTCTCTTTCCGAAGCGTCGGTGCTGTAGTTTCGGGTTGCGCCACCTGTTTTGCTCAACAGTTGATGACGTTCGCGCAACAGGTGCAGCACTAACTGGAGAAGGCGCTCTGCTGCACGAGCGACAAGAGGCGCCACATGTAGTTTCCAGACCTCGTCTATTGCCCAGTTGTCCTGAATCGATGAGTCTCTTTCCGAGAGGCACCTGCGCGCGAGCGCGCCAAACGCCATGAATAGCGCCTCGTCCATTCCTGCGCGACCGGCGACCAGTGCGATGTTGTGCAGATGGATCTCAAGATTCAAAACGTGAGCGGGGATTTGCTCAAGCAGGAGAGAGACCCACTTCGACACTACGTCGTGATCCCAGTTTCCCTCGTCCCGCGCAGAGACTGTGAATGCCAATTCAAGCCACAACTCACCCGTCAACAACATTCCGCGCCTTGCGAAGAGTCGATCAAGTACCTCAGCGTGATTCTTAGCGAAGCTGGCGCACAACCATCGGGTCAACACCCACTGAACCCGACGAGCGTCGCCTGAAAGTTCAGCTTGGAAGACGGGATCCAATAGCTCGCGTTCGTCAAGCCAATCGACCCATTCGGGATCATCGGCCGCGTCAGTGAAGAACCGGGTGCGAACCGGATCGGTCAAGGAATCCGCGATTAGGTCGGAAGACTGTTGATCGGGGGGCGGTGGCCGATGCGCGATATCGCTAATGGTGCGTTGCCATTGACGGAAGTCGCGACGCATGTAGCTCGCCAGGCCCTCCACGCCTGCTCCAAGCGCTGAGTGATCGCCAGAGGCGGACAATGGGTACCCGATCGGTGTAATCCCGAGGAACTCCCATCTTTCGTCGTCTGCTTCCGGAGTGAGGGCGAATCGACGTGGTGCATCGTCAAGCGCAGGATCTGTGGCGGGGAGCGCCCTTGCGAGATACGACATCACTATGTCGTCGTGGCTGTATCCGACAAACAGCACCGTGAAGGCATTGAACAGGTCGACGAGGAATCGCCTCGCCCAGCCCTCAGTGAGATAGGCGCGGCCGAAGTCCGAGTCCGTCAGAACGATGTTCGCCGGGGGTTGGACTGAGCCGTGAATGTGAACGATGCCGCTGAAGTCCGTACCCGGAGGCAGAGCGGCTGCGGTGTACACTTCTGCATCATCGGGCAACACTTTCTCAGCAGCCTGTTCAAACAAGAGGTCAAAGTTCGTCGTGACAACACGGACGGCGCGATCGTCTGGGAAGCACTTCAACAGACTCTTGTGGAGCGGAGTCTCGAGGGTGTGATTGCCTGAAAGCTCCCTCACTGCTCGGCGATGAACGTTCACGTCACGCAACGCAAGCCGCCCCAGAAACCGGTCGATCGGTTCGCCCGCGACACGAATCTGTCCCGTACCGCGCGCAACGGCGATGGCCAATTCATCGAAACTTGGTAGTCGAGCTGGGTCGCCCATCGACACGCCGGCGCCCGCGAAGACGACCAGACGATTGTCTCGCAGCGCCGACATCATTTGTTCTGGGAAGTCAATACCCTCGATTTGCATGTCGGTGCGAGCGTATCAAGCGAAGTGCAGCTCGCCCATCCGCAGCCTGTTCAAGGGACTCCACCACACTTCCTAAAAGCAAGAACCTTCGAGTTGACCTTTCCCTTGGACTTGCCCAACAGTTCCAACTAGTGAGAGGCAGCTCGAACTTCCCGTTACCGATCCCCAGCATCGGCGCTCGTAATCCAGGCAGGGAAGATCAAAACTCCTCCAATCGCTCAACGGAACCAAGCAGAATCTGGCCTCAGCAGAGCGCCGGCAGCGTGTCGCCTTTGTCTGGGGCGCCGACCTCCTCCGCGAGCTGGTCGAGGTACGCGACGAATGTACGCTCGAGCGCCTGCAACAGCGCCACCTTCGGGTCGCCCCATCGATCGTTGACGAGCTTGGCTTCGTGCCCTTCGATAGAGCCGGCGCCGAATTGGTCTTCGACCTGCTCGCCGACCGCTACGAGCGGCGTTCTATGATCGTCACCACCAACCTCGGGTTCTCCGAGTGGGTCCAGGTCTTCGGCGACGAAGAGCTGACCACTGCCTTGCTCGACCGGCTCGACCGGCTCGACCACCACGCCCGCATCCTCACGACCAAAGGCCAGTCCTACCGGACCAGGGACGCGCGGCCAACAACCACGTCGCCGCAGCAGGCGGAAGGTCAGGCCTAGCAACTACTGACGGGAGAGACCACGCCCGCCTCCGAGTGGCCTAGCCTTAGACCGATCAAATGGCTTAAATCAAGAGCGATCAAAACAGCTGGCCCCTCATGATGCGCGGGGCTGGTTGATCAGGTCCAGGAACTACTTGAACAGCAGGTTGTAGGGCAGCTGCTCGCAAACCTGACGCGCCGAGCGGATCATGTTGAAGGCCAGCCGGTCGCCCGACTTGAGCAGGCGCTCCGGCAGGATCAAGCGCCGCCCGCCGGCCGCTTAGGCCTAGTCGAACAAGGTCGCCATCTTCTGCAACGGGTGGACATTAGGGTCGAAACCCCAGGGCGTCAGCCCTAGCATCAGCGTCGCCAGTAGCTCCGTCTCTCTGCGCATCGTAACTTCCACCACTTGCCCACTCGTTCAGCAGCCCACCGTCCGCCCGAATCTGACTTGCAGCAAGCCGCCAGGCCCACGTCAATGGCCAATGATCTCCTTCCTTTGCCAGTCCACCGTGACCCACCCGAGTTAGCACGAGACGCCGATAATTTCGCACTATCGAATGCCCGCTGAGACACCGCACGAGCCTCGGAGTCTCCGCCGTTGGCGATGGAGTAACCTCCCAGAAACCACACCGCGGCGAAGATCAACGCAGTCTGGCAGACGTGCCTGGATGTCCACAGAAACATGAAACATCACGTCAATCGACGGCGAGGTAAAGCCAATCCCGTCTAAATCTTTCCAACTGAGCCTCTCCATCCCTACTGGAAAACACCCTAGAGGTCTCTGCGGCGCGGAACCATTGCGACCACCAGCCTCTTAGTTGGCTTGGAATCGTCGTCAAACCCCATTTGTTGCCAAATCTGTTCATTGTCGTGAAGAACGTAACATACGGATGCTCGGACGCATCCCATCCCCTACTATCTCGCGCATCCTCAAGAGTCCTCATCGCTTCTCTCAGAACCCCAACATCGCCGTCTCGCACTGCAATGCGCCCTAGAATTGTGCCGAGTGTGTTGTGCGCGAAGGGATGGTTCTGGATAGTAAGAGAATGCTCCGCATAAGAGCGGGCGCGGTCATGATCCTCTAACTCAGATTCGAACAACGCTCTCTGGTCCCAATACCTCCCATTCCAGTCATATGGCGCCTCCATCGCATCATATAATCGCCTCCCGTCTTCTGGCCCCAACAATCGCATGACACTCTCTTGATTCATCATTTGTCTGACCAATCTATATGCCCGGGTGCGTTTCCTAATGGCAGGAACATCCACATGGGGAGCCAAGGCGATCAAGAGTTGGTGCATCGCCACAAATCGCTGGTGCCGCGACATGACAGAGTCGACCATCAGTGATGCCGTGATTCTATGAGGAAGCTTCACTCCATTCCTATCAATGAGCATTCTGTCTTGAGTGTCGCTACTCAACATTGATCCCAGTTCATCGCCAGGAATTCCTGAGACTCTGGAAGCTACGCCTAAAGGCACTTCGTAACCATGCTGATATGCCATACTGGCTATCTCATACAACCCTCTCAACTGAGGATTCGTCAATAGCTGGTAGTTGGCTCGTATTCGTTCTTGAAAGCCTAATCCACCTTCAAGATTGGCCATACCTTCAAACAACCGACGCGATGCAAATGACCTAAAGTAACGCCGCTGCTCTGCTAGACTTCGTCTCGTGATGCGCCCCAAGCGACGGCGAGTTCTAAGTTTGTCGATGAGAGAATCGATATCCTCGTCAGACAGACGATCGTACTCGTAATCGTCACTAAGGTTCAGGAACCTGTGACTGATCTCTTGTTCCAGATGCCTGCGGCGAGTGGACCTCTCCGCCCCTACTATCCTGAGCGGTATCCGACAGGCAGAACATTCTTCCGCCAGTTCACCAATAGAATCTGCGAACTCGGCGCAGCCATCGATTATCAGGACCGTCTTAGGCATGCGCCTCAACCACTGAAGAGCTGCAAAAACATCCAGCTCTTCGTCCCCACGGAACTGGAAGGTAGGCAGGCCCTCTCCAACAAGTTGGCTCGCGACTCGAAGTAGGCCGGTTGACTTGCCCGTGCCGGGGCCTCCCGTAAGCATATGGATCTCTTGTCGAACATCGCCACTCTGCGTAGCCGTACTAATCTTCGTAATGGCTCGTTCTGTGGTCTGGAATGTAGCATCTTCTTTCTCGAGAATAGTTCCCCAGGTTGGCTCGTATCCTCCGTAAAAGTTTCGGCTCGAAAGGTCTGCGTTCGGCGCGTAGGTGCGAAGATCGATGAATTGCTGCAGAAATTTAGCTGCACCCTCGTCTAAGGGAGCACCGTACAATCCACGAAGGTTATCGCGATGCGCTTGGACTGCATTGTGCAACTGACTCATAAAGGTTTCTGCTTCGGCTTCGACAACGAGGAGGCCTAGAGCAGCAAGCTCATCTCGCTCCAGTGCCGTAGTACTTTTGAGAACCGCGATGGACGGGAACCCTCTGGACGTTCTGGCTGCAGTGTGGACTAGTGCTTCTTGTAAGTCAATCTCGTCAATCAGCGAAGCTCCCAACACAATAAACGGTCGTTCGGTAAATTCGTCAGTGAATACGGCATGCCAGGTTCGCATGTCTTGGATCGCCGCTGCATACTGCTGTATAGAAAACACCAACTGCGACTGTGATGAGTCGTTCGTTGACGGTTCTTTGACGAAGCCATGTAGATGAACAATCTGACGACTATTCGTGGAGCTATCGCGAAATGCGGAGGTCCAGTCGAAGCGGTCATAAGGGACGCCCTTATCGTTAAGGGCTGTCTCTACAATGTCATCGATGTTCAGCGTCCAGATCCGGTGCCAGTCGAAATCGGCGAGCATGGATTGCCATGCAGGCTTGCAGCGGGTGAAATGGGATCGGAGGAGTTGTTCAAGTCTGTGTCCGTCGATTCGGCGGGAGGCACCGTATGCGCGAGCAAGAGTAATCTGTTGTCCCTCCGTAGGAATGGAAAACTCTTGCACTAGCCTGTCCCGGAGTGCCGGTCCGGTAGGAAGTGGTTCGTTGTCGCCTCCTAGGGTCTGTTCACTTCGGGGCGTAGTTGTGGCAGAGTGGGGACAGTTGGCGGCGCGGTCCTGGTGACCAGATGAGCAACCAGAAGAAGTTGAGCGACGCTCAGTACGCGCGGCTGGCTCCGTTGCT
>Ga0209754_1002600_pt1 | contig 13968 bp, 12 predicted proteins | sample MesohylBB_FD_187295 | JGI IMG/M metagenome (GOLD analysis project Ga0209754, IMG submission 187295) | Host-associated microbial community of the marine sponge Aplysina aerophoba from Gulf of Piran - sponge mesohyl, lysed by bead beating... | ecosystem: Host-associated > Porifera > Sponge >... | reverse complement strand
TCTCCACGATCGACCTCACGTTCGACGGCAGGAAGGCCCAGGAGGCGGAGGCGGCCCGGTCCATCCTCGGCCAGGTGCTCGAAGGGGTCTTCAAGTCCGTCGCGAACGTCCCCGCGGAGTACCGGGTCGAGAACTGGGCGACGATCTCCCCCAACGAAGTCGCAGGCCGCGGCCAGGGTTACAAGGGGTTCATCGTGCCGGGCATCGTCTCACTGGCCATCATGCAGAGCGCGCTCTTCGGCATCGTTTTCACGCTCGTCCGGCTGCGCAACCGGGGCGTGTTGAAGCGTCTGCACGCCACGCCCATCGGCCCGAATCACTTCCTGGTGGGCTCGCTCGCGACCAGGCTCCTGCTGCTCGTGATCCAGACGAACGTCCTCCTGCTCGTCGGCATCTTCGTCTCCCGCGTCGACGTCGCCCCGGGCTATCCCCTGTTCTGGCTGGAGGTGATCCCCCTCGTCTTCCTCGGCGGCTTCGTGTTCGCCTCACTGGGCCTGGCGATCTCCGGCATCGCGAAGACGGAGAACACGGCGGCGCCACTCGCCAACATCGTGTCGCTGCCGATGATGTTCCTGTCGGGCGTGTTCTTCTCTCAGGCGGTGCTGCCGGACTGGCTCCTCGGGTTCGCGAAGTTCCTGCCGCTGACCTTCCTGGCCGACGCGATGCGCGCCATGGTGAACAGCGGCGAGACGCTGTTCAGCCAGGGCGGGCCGATCCTGGGGTTGGTCGCCTGGGCCGTCGTCTGCTTCGGGCTCGCCGTGTGGGCGTTCCGGTGGGAGTGACGTCGTACGTCAACACCGCTCGCCGTCACGGAGACCGGCGCCTCGCGCCGGATGCCGGCCAGAAGGCCGGCGCACCCAGTGGGACCTACTCGCCGCCGGAACTCTGAGGCTGGTCGTACTCCGACTCGAGCAGGCGGGCGCCGCGCAGGACGTTGCCCATCGCGTAGTTGCCTTCGTGGCAGGCGTACTCGTACACGCGGCTGTCCTTCGCCTGCCAGGTGTACTCGCCGGCCCAGGGCGCCGTCCACGACTCGGGATCGTCGACCCGGAAGTGGTAGAGCAGGTTGCCGTCCTCGGTGCGGGTGAAGCGCTCTTCCACGTGCATCGTCTCGCTGCCGCCGGGGAGGCCGGTCTGGTTGCGGAAGTTGCGCGTGTTGACGACGAGGGTGTCGCCGTCCCAGTGGCCGACGCCGTCGCCGAGCCACCAGTTCACGTCGTCGGGGCTGTGCTCGTCGTCGATGCGGACGATCCGGGCGTCGTGGACCATCTCCGCCATGATGACGACGTGGTTCTCGGTCTGGACGATCCGCGCGTAGTTGTTGTAGAGGCTGGGCAGCAGCGGAGGGCCGCCGACGAAGCCGAGCAGGCAACGCTCGGCCAGAGCCAGGGTCTCGGGCCCGTCGAACGGTCCGGGGCCGTCATGGTCGAGCCAGGACGCCGTGCCGTCGTTGTCGTGGATGAACGACGCGAAGTTCGTCGCCATCCGGCGCATGGCCGCGGGCGTCATCTGGGGCCGCCGACCGTTCTTCGGCTCGTAGATGATCGACGTGCGGAACTTGCCGTCCACGACGACCGCCTCGGAGCCCGGGTCGATCCAGAAAGCGTTGTAGCCACCGACGCCGCCGCCGCCGAAGCGGTTGTCGCCGTCGCCGCCCTTGACCGGCGCGGTCCGTTCGGCGCCGCCGCCCTTGCCCTCTTCCTCGACTTCCCGCCAGAACGCCTCTCTCTCCTCTTCCATCGCCTGCGCCTCCTCGGGCGCCAGGTACAGGTTCTCGCCGTACTGGGGCGGACGATCGACGGGGGTTACCGTGCCGGCGTCGTAGACGCCTGACAGATCGGGCTTGCCGTTCGGCATCCGCTTGATGCCGTCTCCCTCCGCGGCCAGGGCCGGCAGGGCGATGAGGAAGAATGCGACGCTAGAGGAGATGATGAGCTTGCGCATGGCTTGGGTCCTTCCCTTTGGAACGCGGGTCCGTGAGTGCGACCGGGTCAGCATGCTAGCACTGACCGGCCCCTCAGGAACTCGCCTCGAGCGCGGCGTTCCGACGGCTACAGTGGGTTGCGGAGGCTCGCACGGGAAGTGACGACGAGGCAGGAAAACCCTGTGGAACCGCGCTGGCTAGTTCCCGAACGGGTCATGTTCGCGGCCGCCGGCTTCTGCGGCTTGCTCCTGGGGTTTCCCGTGGCGGTCGAGCCGCAGGAGCCGGCAGAGCCGGCAGTCGAACGGGTCGAACTGAATGGACAGGTGTACGACGTGCCGCCCCCGTGGCGGGGCAACCGAATCACGGAGGCCGCCGACCCGACCGCGCTGGCGAAGGTGCCCAGCGACCTGACCGGCGAGTTCGGCATCTACGTCACTCCCGGCACGCGCGACGCCGTCGTCGCGATGGCTGCCGCGGCTCGGGACGATGGGATCGCGCTACAGGTGGACTCCGGGTTCCGCAGCTACGGCTTCCAGAAGAGAGTGCTGGAAGGCCTCCTCGCGACCGGCCGACCGTTCCTGAACGCCGTCCGCTGGACCGCGCCGCCCGGCTACTCCGAGCACATCACCGGCCGCGCCGTCGACTTCGTGCCCAGCGACGCGGACTTCAAGGACGTACCGGCGTACCAGTGGCTGAAGGAACGCGCGGCGGACTTCTGCTTCGCCGAGAGCTACCCCCTGGGCAACGCCGGCGGCTTCGAGTGGGAGCCGTGGCACTGGCGCTACGACGGCTGCGACGAGTAGCGTCGCCTGCCGGGCGAGTGACGCCCCAAGCTTCCGCCACACCCAAGGAGCACATCGATGCCGACCTTCGAGAACGACGTCTACCCGCAGAACCCCGAACAGATCGCCGCCATGCAGGAGGCCGGTCCCGAAGGGCCGATCTACATGGTCAACCTGCTGAAGTTCAAGGAAAAGGCCGAGTACAGCGACGGCCGCGAGACGAACCTGACCGGCCACGAGGCCTACCAGATCTACGGCCAGACCGTGTCCAGACTCATTCAGGACTTCGGCGGCCACGTCGCGTTCGCGGCTGACGTGACGCACCTCTCGCTCGGCCGGGTCGACGAACTCTGGGACGAGGTGGCGATCGCCTGCTACCCGAACCGCGCCGCCCTGGTCGCGATGTCGACGTCCGAACCCTGGCGCAAGGCCGCCGTCCATCGCGAGGCGGGCCTGGCCGGTCAGTTGAACATCGAGACGGTGCTGATGGAAGGCTTCAAGGAAATCGCGCTGGCCAGGTAGCGGCGGCTGAGAGCTTGCCAGGCTGCCACTGGGTGCGCCGGCCTGCCATCCGTGCGCCCGCTGACGGGCGCAAGGACTGGTTCACGGGTGACGCGGGTCGCGTCACCCGGGTTCTGCCGCATCTGCTCCGGCCTGCACGCTCGTCGGTCTGAGGCGAAGCCTCGTTAGCGTCTAGCCCTCCCGATCCTCCAGGATCTCCGCGAGCTTCACCTCGGTCAGCCCTCGCTCGCGAGCCCGCGCTCCGACCTGCTCGCAGAGGTGATCCAGCACGACCTCTGGCGGCTCCGTCGCTTCCAGAACGGCGAGGACGACCTCCGGCGCGATCCGAAAATCGGAGCGGAGGAGTCGCTCGAACACATCGCGAGCGGACTCGATCAGGCCGTGGCGGCGAGCGAGCCCGACGATGGCTGCCGTGCCCGCGACACTGAGGCCCGCTGCCCGCGCCTCCCGTCGGGCCAAACGATCATCCAGGAGCACGAGAACCGGACCCGCGTGCTCACGAGCCGCGACGATGGTGGACCATTCGCCAGAGCCCAGGTGAGACGGACAGTCGCCGTGCGGCTCACCAGGCCGCGTTCGAAGCCAGCCCTCATCCAGGGCCGAGGCAATGGCCGGCTCCAATTGTCCTCGTTCAAGTTCTTCCCGAACGGCCGACGTCATCTCGACCGTTCCGAAGAGCTCTCTCAGCCAGTCCACTCCCCCAACCCGAGAGAGTCCAACGAGAGGACTGGCGTCGGTCAGGACGTGGCGAGCCATTCCTCGAGAGTCTCGAGGTCCGTCCCGGCATCCTCGCGGTCCCCTTGAACCGCTGCGACGCCCAGCCGGGACAGGTGGCTGATCATGTCCCCTACGGAGACGCTTGCTACACGGGCCGCGCGGCCCAGAGACACGGAGCCGCTCTGGAACAAGGCAGCCCCGAGCGCCAGCAGCACATCCGGCTTGTCGGGCAGCCGTTCCAGATCGAGGTGAAGCAGCAGGGCTTCCGGGTGATCGCCCTTCAGCACGAGCACGGGCGCTTCCACGGCATTGCGGAGAGCCTCGGAGGGGTTGTTCTTGAGCTGCCTGACGTTGACCGATTGCATGGGAACTCCATGTAGGAAGATATCGTAGGAACGTAGCGCAGGAACCTCTCTTGGTCAACCGGCGGTGTTTGCCGCCTTCGGCGGCAGCCGGCCAGAACCCGTGTGGCGCGATCTCGCGCCACACGCGAACCAGTCCGTGCACCCGTCGGCGGGTGCACGGATGGCAGGCCGGCGCACCCAGTGTGAGCCTCTCTACTGGCGCATTCGGGCTAGTAGGCTGGGCAGCAGGAGACAACCGCCATGAAGAAGATCGAGCATCACGTCAACGGAAGCCGCCTCGCCGCCTGCTCCGGCAGGACCCACACGGTCTTCAACCCGGCCACGGGCGAACAAACGGCGGCCGTCGGCCTCGCCAGCACGGAGGAAGTCGACGCCGCAGTCGCCGCGGCCCGAGACGCCTTCGGCGGCTGGCGGCGCACCTCGCTCGCCGTGCGGACGAAGCTGATGTACGCCTTCCGGAACCTGGTCGAGGCGCGCACGGACGAACTCGCCCGGCTGCTGACGAGCGAGCACGGCAAGGTGCTTTCGGACGCCGCCGGCGAGGTGGCCCGGGGGATCGAGAACATCGAGTACGCCTGTGGCCTCGCCGACCTGCTGAAGGGGTCTTACAACTCCCAGGCTTCGACCGGCGTCGACGTCTACTCGGTGCGCGAGCCGCTCGGCGTCGTGGCCGGCATCACGCCGTTCAACTTCCCGGCGATGGTGCCGCTGTGGATGTTCCCGAACGCGGTCGGCTGCGGCAACACGTTCGTGCTCAAGCCCTCGGAGCGGGATCCGTCGGCACCGTTGCTGCTGGCCGAGCTGTTCGACCAGGCCGGGTTCCCTCCCGGCGTGTTCAACGTGGTCAACGGGGACAAGGTGGCGGTGGACCGTCTGCTGACTCACCCGGACATCGCGGCGGTGAGCTTCGTCGGCTCGACCCCGATCGCCCGCTACGTGTACGAGACGGGGACGGGCGCCGGCAAGCGCGTCCAGGCACTCGGCGGAGCGAAGAACCACATGGTGGTACTGCCCGACGCCGATGTCGACCTGGCAGCCGACGCCGCGGTCTCCGCCGCGTATGGCTCGGCCGGCGAGCGCTGCATGGCGGTGTCCGTCGTCGTCGCGGTCGGCGGCGTGGGCGATCCCCTCGTCGGCGCGATCCAGGACCGGGTGGGGAACCTCTCCATCGGCCCCGGCCTGGACGCGGAGTCCGAGATGGGCCCGCTGATCACGCGCGAGCACCGCGACCGGGTGGCCGGCTACATCGGCGCCGGTGCCGAAGAGGGCGCGACGGTGGTCGTCGACGGCCGCGAGGCGACCTTCGACGGCGACGGCTTCTTCCTCGGCGTGTCGCTGCTCGACAACGTGACGCCGGACATGACCGTGTACCGCGACGAGATCTTCGGACCGGTCCTATGCGTCGTCCGCGCGGACAGCTACCAGGAGGCGGTCGAGCTCGTCGAGCAGAACCCCTGGGGCAACGGCACCGCTATCTTCACCCGCGACGGCGGCGCCGCCCGCCAGTTCCAGGAGGACGCCGACGCCGGCATGGTCGGCGTCAACGTGCCGATCCCGGTGCCGGTCGGCTACCACTCCTTCGGCGGCTGGAAGCAGTCCCTGTTCGGCGACACCCACATGTACGGCCCGGAGGGCGTCCACTTCTACACGAAGGCCAAGGTCGTCACGGCGCGCTGGCCGGACCCGGCGGAGAGTCGGGTGGACTTGGGGTTCCCTAGGAACCGCTAATCGAAGGTCCACTCGCGGGGTTCTTTACCCTCTTCGGGATGAACCTCGCGCACGGTCACGGACGGAGACTGGCCTTCCTCGTACGTGAACACGTACTTCAGGCCCTTCCGATTCTCCTCGGGAACGGGATCGATGTGAGTGGCGAGTTCGGGGCCCTCGAAGACGTTGATCTTGCAGAACTCCTCCCCCCGGCACACGCCCTTCCCCATCTGAACCCAGTCCTCCATCTTCGTGTCGGGCCGAATCCAGGCACCCCAGGCGAGGCCCGTCAGGCCGACCGGATTGAGCGGCGGCCCATCCTGCTGCGCCGGCGCCACAGCGGGGAGTGAGAGGAGAAAGGCGATGGCGATCGCAAAGGGTACGCGTCGATTCATGGCTGGGTCACCTCAAAGAAACGGTCCCATAATGCCATGCGATCCCGGTGGAGGTGGCTTCCCACCTCGATCGTCGAGCCGAACTCGAGGTGCCGGGCCGTCTCCGGCTTGAACTCCGGCCATGCCGGGAGGCCTGACCCGCTGGGCGCGGCGGAAGATCCGGAAGCCGCCGCTTCGCGCCGGATGCCGGCCAGAAGGCCGGCGCACCCAGTCTCTGCCGCGCAAGTTCCTGGCAGGTTGGGGTCGCCGGTTGAGGCGAAAGCGACCCAGTAGCCGGACATCGCGTCCGCGAGTTCGCGGTCCTCTTCCGCGTACTCGTAGTCCAGCTTGTCCAGGTTGTCGAACGCGTAGGCGATCTCGGCGGCGTGGTAGGCGCCGTAGAACTCCTTCTCGGGGTGCGGTGGTGCGTGCGTGAAGAAGTACAGGTAGGCCGGCGACGACACGGTCTCCGAGAGAACCGCCCAGGTCTTCATCTGCCAGGCGAAGATGCGGTCGGAAAACGCGTCGATGAAGGCCCGCCTCGCGTCGTCGTCGGTCGGCACCGGATACGCCTCGAAGAACTCGTCGGCCACGTCGGCGAACTGACTCTTGACCAGGAACTCGACCGCGGACTTCGTAGAGGGCAGCATGCGGCCCATCAGGCTCGTCGCCTCGTCGCGGTTCGAGCCGACGAGCACGGGCACGTCGGCCTGTTCACCGGCCCGGTAGATCTCGGCGACCTGCTTCGGCAGCACCCAGCCGTCGACGTTCGGCCTGGTCGCGAAGGCGCCCTGTTTCGAGGCCTCGGCCAGGATCGTCTCGGCGTCCAGTTCGCGCAGGCCGGCGGCCGCGCCTTCTCCTGCGCCTTCGATCCCGAGTCGCTTGACGAAGGCCTCGCCGGCGCTCTCGGCCGAGCCGTCCCCGGGCGAGCGGAGTTCCGGCAGCCCGGCGAAGTGGCCGCCGCTCTGGCCGATCACCCGGTGGAACAGGCCCCGGGCCAGCGGTGAAGCCTGCAGCACGTTGACGCTCCAGGAGCCGGCCGATTCGCCGAAGATCGTCACCCGGTCCGGGTCGCCGCCGAAGGTCGCGATGTTGTCCCGCACCCACTGCAGGGCCAGCACCTGGTCGAGGACGCCATAGTTGCCTGATGTGCCCTGGTCGGACTCGGCCGACAGGGCGGGGTGGGCGAGATAGCCGAAGGGCCCGAGGCGGTAGTTGACCGTCACGACGACGACGCCCTTGCGCGCCAGGGCCGTCCCGTCGTAGAGGGGCAGGGAGCCCGACCCGCGGGTGAGCGCCCCGCCGTGGATCCAGACCATTACCGGCAGGCGATCGCTGTCGGATTCCGCCGCCGTCCAGAGATTGACGTACAGGCAGTCCTCGCTGACTTCCTCGAGGGGCTGGGCATAGAAGCCACCCTCCCGGTAGGGCGACTGCATGCACGACGGCGGCTCGAAGAGCGCGTCGATGGGCACCTCCGGCGGCGTCGCGGGCCGCGGCGGCCGGAAGCGCAGATCCCCGACCGGCGGTTCGGCGTAGGGAACGCCGAGGAAGACCCGGACCGTTGGGTCGTCCTCGGAGACGTACCCGATGACGTAGCCGCTCGAGGTCAGCTTCACCAGTCGCGGCAGGGTCTGGGCGCCCGCGGCGGCGACTGCCAGCAGCATCGCGCCGGCCAGAACCCAGCCGAGACGACGCCGTACGGAGATACTCATCGGGCCGATCCTCCTTGCCCTGCTACTTCGCGACGTCATAGGAGGTCAGGAAGGCCTGGTCGCGGATGTAGAACGCTCCATTAGCGACCACGGGGTGGGCCCAGGTGGGACCGCCGCGCTTCTCGATCTCGAACAGGCCTCGCTCCTCGTAACCCTCGGGCGTCGCGACAGCGAGGCCGACCTTGTTGCGCTCGCTCAGCATGAAGAGCTTGCCGTCGGCCATCACCAGGGAGCCCTTGCCCACACTACGGGCTCGCCAGTGGACCTCTCCCGTCCTCGCATCGACCGCGGTGAGCGCCGGACCGAAGAAGCTGTAGAGAGTGCCCTCGTGAGCGACGACGCCGCCGTGGTGGTTCTGAAGGCGCGTTCCGAAGTACGCCTCCTCGCTGTGGAAGGAGCCACCCTCGTCCTCGGCGCTGATCGCTAGCGCGCCCCCGCCGACGCCGTATGACGCCGTGTAGAAGACCAGGTTGTCCTCCAGCACCGGAGTCGTGATGTTGATCGCGTTCTGCGTCGACGGCCGCTCGTAGCGCCAGAGCAACTTCCCGTCGTCGGCGCGAACGCCAACCCCGGCCTCACCCGTGAACCCGAGCAGCACCTCGGTGCCCGCGATCTCACGCAGGATGAGGGAAGAGTACGAAGCCACGTCGCCGAGTTCGCTGGAGCGCCAGATCGTGCTGCCGTCCGCGGTCGAGAGGGCGGCGATCGCACCGTCCCGGCCGCCGGGCATGACGAACACCCGATCGCGCACGACGAGCGGCGACTCGCTGATGCCCCATCGGGTGTTCGGACTGCCGAAGCGCTCGAGCATGTTGAACTGCCAGTCCACTTCGCCCGAGTCCTTCGCGATCCTCGCCACCTCGCCCATCCCGTTCAGGACGAAGAGCGAGTCGCCAACGATGGTCGGTACCGAGCGCGGGCCGTCGCCCCTGTCCGGGTGGTCGTAGAGGGGGCCCAGCTTCCGTATCCACTCCTCGCCGCCGTCGCCGGCGCGCAGGCGAAACACCGCGCTCTGGCCGTCCCGGGTGCCCTGAACGTAGATCGCATCGCCCTCGACCACGACCGTTCCGTAACCGTGGCCGAGCGTCTCGATCTGCCAGTTGACCGCGGGACCCTCCGGTGGCCACTCGTCGAGCAGGCCGGTCTCGGTCGAGATTCCGGCACGGTCGGGTCCGCGCCACTGCAGCCAGTCGTCCGCGTGCGCGGCTGTACCGAATCCGGCGGCAAGCACGCCAGCCGCGAGCAGACGGATTCCTGTTCCAGACATAGATCGCATGGTCGCCCCCTCGTTTACTGGCTGGCCGGCCAGCATTGTACTAGGCCAGCCGCGCGGAAGCCGGATCGTACTCGAGCGGCGTGGGCGTTCGACGTCGCCAGCCGGTATCGTGCAGCTCACCATCAGGACTGAGCACGGAGGAGCACACGCCATGGAGTTCTGGACCAAGACCGTCGCCGCACCGACCCGCGCTGCCGAGTTCGCCCTCGAGGCCGAGGACCGGGGCTGGGACGGCGTAGACGTCGTCGATTCGCAGAACCTCTCCGGCGACCCGTATGTCTTTCTCGCCCTGGCGGCGACGACGACCAGGAAGCTGAGGATCGCGACTTCCGTGACGAACCCGGTTACGCGGCACCCGGCGGTTACGGCCTCCTCGGCCCTCTCCGTGCAAACGCTGTCACGGGGCCGGATGGTCCTTGGCATCGGCCGCGGGGACAGCGCTCTGGCGCACCTCGGCCGGGCGCCCGCGCGCCTGGGATGGTTCGAGGACCACCTCGTCAACCTGCAGGCCTACCTGCGCGGCGAAGAGGTGGACTTCGAGAACACCGGCGTCTCGGATGACGCCGCGCCGCTGGCGGAGAAGCTCGGACTGGCGCACGGTCCCTCGGCCAGCGCCATCCGCTGGATCGGCGACGGGCCGAAGGTCCCCGTCGAGGTCGCGGCCACCGGTCCCAAGGTGATCGGAATCGCCGCCCGCCAGGCCGACCGCGTCGTGCTCGCCGTCGGCGCCGACCCGAAGCGCGTCGCCTGGGGAATCGAGACCGCCCGCGGTGCCGCCGCGGCGGCCGGTCGCGACCCGGCGTCGCTTGAGTTCGGCGCCTACGTGAACGTCGTCTGCTGCGACGATGTCCGGGTCGGCCGTGAACTGGGCCGCGCCTCCACCGGCCTGTTCGCCCGCTTCTCCGTGATGTACGGGGAGATCGCCGGACCCGCTGACGAGCAGCAGGCCGACGTGTTCCACAAGCTCCATGACAGCTACGACATGACCGCCCACGGCCGCGAAGGCGGGCAGCAGACCGCCGCGCTCACGGACGAGTTCATCGACGAATACGCGATCATCGGCAGCCCGGAGCACTGCGCGGCACGGATCGAGGCGCTGCTCGAGCTCGGGGTCGAGAAGTTCGCGGTCACCGGCCCCAACTTCGCCTCGCCGAGCCCCCCGGCGCGTCAAGCCGCCGAGCGGTTCACGGACGACGTCCTGCCGCTGCTGCGCGGCTAAGGGAGAACGGAACATGGAGCTAACCGGCACGTCGGCAGTCATCACCGGCGGCGGCAACGGCATCGGCCGTGCCATTGCCATTGCCCTGGCGCGCGACGGAGTGAACGTCGCGGTCGCCGACGTGGAGCGGGACGCCGCGGAGAGCGTGGCACACGAGGTGGAAGCTCTCGGCGTCCGCGCCGTCGCCGCGCAGGTCGACGTGGCTCGCGAGGAGGACATCGAACGCCTGGCGGACGACGCCTGGTCGGCCTTCGGCTCCGTCGAGCTCCTGTTCAACAACGCCGGCGTCGGCGCGGGAAGGGCGCCGGCCTACGGGTTCAGCGCGGACGATGTGCGCTGGATCCTCAGCGTGAACCTGGAGGGGGTGCTGAACGGCATCCGCGTGTTCGCGCCCCGCTTCATCGAAGGCGGCAGGGAGTCGCGGATCATCAACACCGGCTCCGAACACAGCCTCGGCATTCCCTTTCCCGGCTCTTCCGTCTACACCGCCTCGAAGCATGCCGTTCTCGCCATCTCCGACGTGCTGCGCGCGGAACTGCCCGACCACGTTGGTGTCAGCGTCTTCTGCCCCGGCTGGGTGGCGACGAGCATCTGGCGCTCCTCCGAACGGCGTCCGGACCACCTCGGCGGACCGCAGGAGGCGAATCCGGCCGCGGGCAGAATGAGCGCGGAGAACGCGATGTCCGCGGACGAGGCGGCCGCGATGGTGCTCCAGCAGATCCGCGAAGACCGCTTCTACCTGCTGACCCATCCCCACGTCATCGAGTACGCGCGAACACGTTGGGAAGACGTCGAGGCGGCATTCGCCGAGCAGGCGCCGCGCTATGAGGGCGACGACAAGTACGACGTGGTGAAGGCGATCGCGCGGATCCGGGCGGCGCGACAGTAGGCAGCGGAGGAGCGGAGCCGGCCTTACGGCCGGCGCGTCTTCCGGCCGCCTGCGGCGGCACCCAGTGTTTTACGAAGCTGCCGGGTTTGGCACGAGGTGGACGAAGGGGCCCGCGTCCCTAGTGTCGCGGTAGCAGTCGACGATCGGTTCGAGGTCGCTCGGGCTGGCGCCGTGCAGGATGACGCCGTCGGCGCCGAGGTCGAACTGACCGCGGATCTTCTCGACGCAACGCTCGGGCGAGCCGGTGGCGGCGGGGGCCAGCCACGCCTCCGGGATGAGCGTGGCGATCCGTTCGAGTTCCTCGGTGGTGGCGAAGCTGTCGATCGCGCCGCGAAAGCCGGCGACCAGGGGATCGGCGCGGAAACGCGCCAGGACCTTCGGATCCCAGCGGTTCGTCTCGACCATCAGGTCGCCGTAGGCCTGCAGGTAGGTGCCCATCCGGCCGACCGTCTTCTTGAGCCGCACGGCCTCGGGCAGATGATCGCCGACGGTGGCGAAGCAGGACCACACGCGGACCGACGCCGGGTCGCGTCCGGCCTGCTCCGCCGCCCGCTTCACGGTGTCTACGCAGCGGGCGAGGGTTTCGTCGGTGAAGAAGGTATGGAGCACCACCGCGTCGAAGGCCCGGCCGCCGAGCGCCAGCGAGTTCGGGCCGAAGGCGGTCAGGGTCATCGGGATCTCGTCGTGCGCCTCCGCGCCGAGGCGCAGCAGCGGGAAGCGGCCCGCCGGCCCGTCGTGACCGGCGATCTTCTCGCCACGCCACATCCGGCGCATCAGGCCGACGAAGTCCTCCATTTGTGCGGTGGTGATCCGGGGCAGACCCAGCGCGTCGAACACGCGGGCAATGCCGCGGCCGAGACCCAGAGAGAAGCGGCCGCGGGTGAGACGGTGCATCGTCAACGCGTAGGAGGCGGTGATCAGCGGGTGCCGCGTGTTCTGGTTCGTCGCGGCGGTAGCGATGCCGAGTTCCGTCGAACAGGCCGCGGCGGCACCGGAGAGCGTGGCCGCCTCCTTGATGTTGAAGCGCTCCGAGATGAACACGGAACCCAAGCCCATCGCTTCGCCGGCGCGCACCTCGTCGAACAACTCGGCCGGGGACTCGGGCTGGCCGGCGAGGGTGTAGAAGGCGAGTTCGTTCATCCTTTGCACGGGAGTTCTTCTCCTACAGCAGCTCGGCGGAGTTCAGATCGAGGGCGTGGCGCGTGTGCCGCCTGGTCATCGCGACGAACATCTCGTTGCCGCGTTCCGTCTCCTGGACCATCATCGAAGCGATGACGCAGACGCCGAAGCCGGCGAAGGCGCCGCGCCGGTAGTCGTTCCAGCAGGCGTCCCAGGAGTAGTCGGCGATGCCGGCGGCGATCAGCCGCACGTGGTACTCGCGGACGATGTCCTGTTCGCACCGCAGGCGCCGTTCGCGCCGGAGGCTGCCGCCGAGGAAGTAGGCGACGTCGCCGAGCGGCAGGCCGATCGTGATGCTCTGCCAGTCGACGGCCGTGATCGAGGGCGGCGACGTCCGCCGGTCGATCAGCAGGTTGTCGAGCCGGTAGTCGACGTGCACGAGGGAGAAGGGCTCGGGAGCTTCGCCGGTCCAGGCAGAGTCGGCCTCGCCGTACAGGCCGAGGATCTCCCGCCGGTCGGACTCGAGCCGGTCGCCGTATCGCTCCAGGAACCCCGGCAGCAGGGTCCGGTAACGATGACGGAGGGTCCGCCGAGAGTTCGGCGCTCGGCCGGCCCAGCCAACCCGTTTCGAGCAGGGCGGCGTCGTTCCAACCCGGTGCGTGCAGTCCGGCGAGTTCCAGCGCCGCCGCCCGCGCCACCTCCTCGTCGCAGCCCGCGATCTGGTCGCCCGGCACGGCCGGCGCCTCGTCGCTCATCAGCACGGCGAAGTGCGGGCCCTTGCCCTCGATCTCCGCGAAGTAGCAGCGCGGGGTCGAGATCGAGAGCCGGGCCTGGATCTCCTGGTAGAAGCGCACCTCCTTCAGGTAGTTGCGCAGCACGACCCCGGTCTCTCGGCTGGTTGGATCAGCGGAGGGGAACTTCCCCACCAACGTGCGCGGCGCGCCCTCCGCGCCTTCGCCGTACTCCAGCCTGTAGCGGACGCAGCGTCCGATCTGGCCGGTGCCGATATCGAAAGCCTCGAAGCCGAGCACCTCGACCTCGTGACCCGCGGCATGGAGTTGCTCGGCGAGCCAATCGGCGCTCACCTCCTCAGCGGTGGGAAGGAACGGCACCGGAGTCACCCTCCTGCCTGCCGTTCACGCCACCAACCCGGACCGGTCCGCGACGGCCAGCCTTCCGGCGGCGTCGGCCACAGCAGGACCGTGCCCATCGGACCGAGTTCCACGCCGCGAATGTCGTTGTTGAACACCCAGAGGAAGCTGACGTGGAACAGGAACAGGGCCGGCTGGTCCCGGTACACCTCGCGGTGGATCTCCCGGTAGATCGCGGTGCGCTTCTCGCTGTCCTGCTCGCGCTTGC
>Ga0209754_1002587_pt1 | contig 14000 bp, 9 predicted proteins | sample MesohylBB_FD_187295 | JGI IMG/M metagenome (GOLD analysis project Ga0209754, IMG submission 187295) | Host-associated microbial community of the marine sponge Aplysina aerophoba from Gulf of Piran - sponge mesohyl, lysed by bead beating... | ecosystem: Host-associated > Porifera > Sponge >... | reverse complement strand
AGGACGTTGGAGGTAGAGACGCCATCGTGGTCCGCCTTCGCCTCGGCGACAACCCTGTGGCGGACTCGGCCGCCGATATGCGGGCGGTGACGACGGGCGGTGCGGCACTCAGGCATCACGCCGCACCGACACGGGGGAAGGGGGCGGCGCCCCAATGCGCGACCTCCAAGGGAGCGCGATTCTCGGGGGGATCGAAGGGGGGCAGGGCCACCCCTCGCCGGCCCCTGGGTTATACCCGGGGTATACTGGCTCCCGGCCATTAGCAGGGCGGGAGCCAGCTCCCCGAAGACCTTGCCGCCACTTCAGGCCGTAGCGCACACGCGGATGTGGACCGCCCCGTTGGCTCGGGCTTGGAGAGGAGATCAGGCCGCATTTTCCTCCGCCGGGCGTGGAGGCCGGTATCAGGTCTGGGTTCGTAGCATGGCGCAGGCGACCGCGAGCAGGCGGTCGGCGACGGAACGCAGGGCGCGGGCATGGCCGTGGCCCCGCCCGCGAAGGGCCGCGTGCTTGGCCTTGCTGACGGGATCGCGCTGGACCGCGACCCGTGCCCAGTGGTAGACTGCGTCGCGAAGGCGGGCGTGGGCGGCCATGCGGCGCACGACAAGCTTGTACTTGCCGGATCGGCGTGTGACAGGCGCGACGGCGATGGCCGGGGCGCGGAGGATCTCCACGAGTTGGTCGGCCGTGATCCGCCGGATCCTGTCGCGCTTGAGCAGGCTCTCGAGGGTCCGGCGCTGGATCCTCCAGACCTGGCGGCGATCCAATTGACCTCACGCGCCCTGGGGATCTCCCGGCTTGGGCTTCCTTCGCATCTCGGCTTCGGCGCGAGGCCAAGGAGGACGCTTGGAGAGCGGAGAGACAAGCACGAGAGCCGTGTGCGGGCCATCAAATGCTCTTGAAGGACTCTGCACTCTCGGTCCGCTCATTAGCCGTACCCGGTGCCGGAACATCGTCTACCGCTTCTTGGACGGCTTTCATCAACTGCGGATGTTTGCCACTCACCGCGTCTCGGACTTGACCACCGTCGGACCACAATGCCACGACCTCGCCCCTATCAACAACGAAGAGGAATGCGGGTGGGCACTACCGAACAATTTCGAGAACCTTCCCGGTTTCAGGTAGAGCTGACTCGCATCAAGCCGTTCCACTCGCAGAAGACTCCGCACAAGGCCATCATCTGGCCCCAAGCACGATTACCAGGAAATCGACTCCAGTGGACTTTCTCTGAATCCGGCGTAGGACTTTCGTCACATCCTGACACGTAAGACAGTCCTCAGGCCGTACAGCCCATGCGACCAGTGCTTCCGTACCCGTTCCCAGATTCAAATCGGACACGGACGCACCGATTTCTATCGTCGTGTCAGCCGGGCCGCAGCCAACCAAGACGCCCACGACGCCTACCGCGCCCGCTATTCTCGCAACCGTGTGATGGCCCATCGGTTCGGTGTGAGCGACTGGGGATCTACGAAGAACAGCCGATCGCCGTCTACGGCGAGCAGTTCTGGAGTGTTACGGAGATCGAAGACGCGGTCACCTGCCACGGTTGTTCGCAGCAGGTTCCACTCGTTGTCCGCTCCCCGCGGCCTTTGGTATTGCACTAGGAAAGAGCCATCGCTGAGCCAATGAACGTCCACGAGCAGGTGGAGTTCTCCAAGCCACTCGTCCAACTCGACGGGGCTGCCCCTTGGGTTGTAAGACCGGATCCGCCGGAAATCTCGGATCGGAAGGGGCACCCGACCCAACTCTTGACCCGCCGGATCGAAAAGGAACAGTGTATCGGTAAATGCGGAGATGGCCGCAATGCTGTCACCACGGCGCGCGAAGTCCGCCCAACCGAAGTTTCTTGCCGCAAGTCGCGTCAGTGAATCGCCGGGCGTTGGGAAGAAGCTCTGGAGAAAGGACTCGGTCTCGCGGTCCCAGACATGAAGAAGCGGCCGCGGATCCTTCGACCCGCGCAGGAGTCCCGCCACTAGCGTGAAGTCTACGCTCAGAGGATCGGCTGTGTACAACATCTGTACCGGAATGGCACTTCCCCTCAAGTAGCGGTGGCCGGATGAATCGAACTCCATGAACCCTCGAGACATGTCCACGACCATTAGGCCGCCGTCAGGCTGGCGCCATACCCTGGTCGGCGTGCCGAACTCTCCTGGACCCTCGCCTTCCATGCCGAATTGGGTCACAAGGCTACCTCGGGGTCGGTAGATGCGGACGCGGCTTTCGCGGCCGTCCGCGATGAGAAAGGAGCCGTCGTCGTCAACATCGACCGTGGGACTGACATTGATGACCTCTTCGTTCTCCTCAAGATCGATCGTTCCGATCCGATGAAACAGGGTTTCCGGGAGCATGGGCGTCTCCACACTCGAGATCCGGGAATCGGCGCCACCACATCCTGCGAAGCACGTCACGAGCAGGACGGGGACGGACACGCCGCGGAATGGCGGTCGCGGCGTGTCCGTCCCCCCAAGAAGCCTGCGGTTCATGGGTCTTCTAGCCATCGTCGCCACCCGGCGGGGGCAAGGGACAGCACGGCCCAACACCGTCGCAGGCATTCGCGCACCACGGCCCTCTCTTGGGCGTGCGGTAGTAGTTGAGCTTGAGGGGCGGCGGCCCCTGCGACGTGACGTTCGAGACCGTGGGCAACGGCACCACGGAACCAACGGCAGGCATCAGCGCCGTGCAAGCCAATGCCACGAGCAACCCTCCGATCATGCGCTTCATCATTCCCTCCTCCTTGAGGCGGCCAATGCGCGGGCGTCGATCCCCCGCCCGGTAATCAGCAGCTACTCCAATATGGGCAACGGCTGTCAGCACTGCGAGAGGGAAAACCCCCTAACTCGAGAGGGAAAACCACCGCACCGTGCGGGGAAATCCCCGCCACGGGGAGTCTGCGCCGCGGGAAACCGCGACTTGCCCTTCACGGGCGAAGGCATTTTGAAAGGGTTTGCGAGTGCGCCGAGGCGGGTCAGTGGGAACGATGTTCCGACCGCACGCCGGACCAGACAACGCCGCGTGTGCAGCCCCAGGCCCGCGCGATGTAGCCCTCGACGGTCTTGGCGCTGAGAAGCGGCTCCCTCCTGTTGGGCGAGGCTCGCCTCCAGGACCTCCGGCGGCGATGAGGACGCGGGTGGGGGTCCCGCCATTCAAGTCCGTTTTTCCCGCTTTCGCCGCACGGTCCAGCAAGGTCCAGTCCAACGGCAGGAAACGCAGATCGTGCAGCCCCGTAAGACTTTATACGATTCCCTGCCGTCATTTAGGCCCTTGGCAATCCGCCGACTCCGTGTTGAACACGGAGGGCTGGCAGGGGGGCGCTCCGCCCCCTTGGACCCCCAACCACAAGTACTCCGCGCCGGGAGCGGCGGTGGTGCGCCGCGCCATCGCGGTGAAACGCGACGACTTCGCTTCGTGGCGAGTTGCGCACCTCCGGCGGCGCGGGTCATGGCCGCATACGCCCGCGAAAACGACATGGGGTGCGGTTGCGCACCCCGGCGCTCCAGGCGTGCGCACCGACCGGTCGGCTGAAGCCGCTGAGCGCAAAGGTCTTGCGCCTTGTTGTCCGGACGGCTGGGGCCGCAGGGAACGCGAAGGCGGGGCTGGGAGCGACCCGGCAGTCCGAGGGACTGCTGCGGGTTCGGGGCCGTGCGCGTTTGCGCACCCCGGGCCCCGACCCCTCGGGTCGCTCCCAGACCAGCGATCCCTGCACGGGAAGGCGGTTCGAGCGCCGCTTCGAGGCGGCGGACCACCCGTTCGCCGACCGGCTGGCCGTGGGGCTGTTCGGCATCAGCGCGCAAGACCGGGACGAGCCCGTCCCGGATCGCCGTTTGGCCTTCCCGCACGGGATTGCTGGAACCGGGAGCGACCCCAGGCGAGGGTTGGGTGGCCGTGCACATCCCAACCATCGCCGTGCCGTATGAGGCATGCCGAATACGGGGGTCGCTCCCGGCAACGGCCGCAAGCGCCCGCGCGTCACGGCCCCGCCCCGGCATATGCGGTGCAAGCGCAAGAACGCCAGCAAGTTGCGGCATCGGCGGCGTGTCCCGTCCGAGCGCGGTTCTCGTGCACATCGACCCTGATGTATGCCGGACACCTCTGGATCGGCAACGGGAGCATCGAAAACCGCCTACGAATCATGGCCTCCCGCTCGAAGGTCGGCAAGCCCCAGAACGGCGGACGAACGCATCGCCACGGAGGCGATTTCCGGCAGGATCTCACCGCCCCGAGGCTCACATCTGGCGGACAAGGCTTCTCTCCACGATCTTTCCGGTGCGCAGATCGTGCAGTCCATCGAATCGAGAGGAATCGAACGATGGCACGCACGAAACGAAGCCGGCGCTCCTACGGCGCCGGAGAATGGGGCCGGAACCGGGTCAGGATCTTTCCCGACCCGAAGACTGGCATCTTCCAGATCGAGTGGCGAGAGAACGGGCACAGACTCACCCGCTCCCTCAAGCATCGTGACTGGGCGCGCGCGAAGAGGCAAGCGGATCAGTTCGCCGCCGGGTTCATCGACGCACCCAACGGCAAGGCGGAGGCCGAGCCCGAGCCGCTCACTCTGGAGGCGCTTTTTGAAATCTACGGTGAGGAGGTGACGCCCACCAAGGCGAGGCGGACGCAGGAGCGCGACAGGGTCGCGATGCGGATGTTCCTCGATTTCCTCGGCCCGCACCGAAGGCCCGAAACTCTTTCCCAGCGCGATTGGGACCGGTTCATCCGGGAGCGCAGGGCGGGCAGGGTGGGTCCGAGCGGGAAGCCCGTGTCGAACCGAATGATCGAATGCGACCTGAGGTTCCTGGTCGCGATCCTGAATTGGGCCTCCCGATCGAGGGATGAGCAGGGCCGCCTGCTCCTGGGATCGAATCCGCTGAGGGGCCTGAAGACGCCCGTCGAGAAAAACCCGCTCCGGGTCGTTCTGTCCGACGAGGAGTACCGGGCGCTGCTGAAGGTGTCCCGCCGGGTGGACTGGCGGTTCCATGTCGCCCTCGTGCTCGCGCACGAAACGGGACACCGCATCGGCGCGATCCGCAAGCTCCAGTGGACCGATATCGACATCGATGGCAGGTCCATCCGGTGGCGCGCGGAACACGAGAAGACCGGCTACGAACACCGGACGCCGCTGACCGCCGAGGCGCTCGCCGCCTTGGAAGAGGCGCAACGCAGGAATCCCGGAACCAGAGACGCTCCGGTGCTGCCCTCCACGCAGGATCCCTCGATATGCGTGAGGCCTTGGATGATCGGCGACCGGTGGCAGCAGGCCGAAAGGCTCGCCGGTCTCGATCCGAAGCCCGGCCGGGGCTGGCACTCGCTGAGGCGCAAGTTCGCTTCGGACCTCATGGGCCTTCCCCTCAAGGTCTTGTGCCAGCTGGGCGGCTGGAAGAACGCGCAGACGGTCCTCCGGTGCTATCAGCAGGCCGACGAAGTACAACTTAGGACGGCTTTGGAAAGCCGCCGGAGGGTTCAGGCCTGAGAATCCCTGTTTAGCGGGAATCGAACAGCGGGAATCCGGCGGGGCGAACTTCTAAAGTCAACGGTCACAACAACATCTGAGCCTGATGGCATCCGCTGGGACACCGCGAATGGGTGAGGGCGAAAAAGCAGGCAGACGAGTTCGCCGCCGGTTTCGCCGGCCCGGACCTGAACGGCAAGGCGGAAGCCGAGCCCGAGCCGCTCACGCTGGGAGGGCTTTTTGACATTTACGGCGAGGAGGTGACGCCCAACAAGGGCGCGCATACGCGGGGGCACGACCGGGCCGCCATGCGGATGTTCCTCCGGTTCTTCGGACGGAACCGCGACCCGGCCACTCTGTCCCAGAGGGATTGGGACCGTTTCATCCGCGAGCGCCGCGCGGGCAGGATCGGACCGAGCGGAAGGCCCGTGTCCAACCGGACGGTCGAATACGACCTCAAGTTCCTGATCGCGGTTCTGAACTGGGCCGCGAGGTCGAGGGACGAGCAGGGCCGCCTGCTCCTCGACAGGAACCCGCTCAAGGGCTTCAGGAAGCCCTCGGAGAAGAACCCGACCCGGGTGGTGCTCGGCGAGGACGAGCACCGGGCGCTTCTGAAGGTGGCGTCCGGGGTGGACTGGCGGTTCCACCTCGCGCTCGTGCTCGCGCACGAGACCGGCCACCGCATCGGAGCCATACGCCAGCTTCGGTGGTTCGACATCGACTTCGAGGGCGGGACGATCCTCTGGCGCGCCGAGCACGACAAGTCGGGCCACGAACACGTCACGCCCGTCACCGCCGAAGCGCTCTCCGCACTGAAGGAGGCGCGCAGGCGCCACCCCGGAACCGGGGAGGCGCCGGTGCTGCCCGCACCCAGCAATCCGTTGGCGTGCACGGGTGCCGCACGGTTGCACGCTTGGTGGAGCAAAGCCCAGATTCTTGCGGGGCTGGATCCGATGCCCGGCAGGGGCTGGCACTCGCTGAGGCGGAAGTTCGCGAGCGACCTGATGGATCAGCCGCTCAAGGTGCTTTGCGCATTGGGAGGCTGGAAGACCGCCAAGACGGTGCTCGAATGCTACCAGCGACCGGATGCAGGACAGCTTCGGAAGGCACTGGAAGCTCGGCGGCGGTCTCGCGGCTGAGGCCGCCAATCGGCGGGAGTCAAATGGCGGGAATCGGGCCTGTCAGACTCCCAAGTTCAATACCCGCAACGGATTGTGAGCATGCGACCACCTGCCGGGCTGGCAAGGCGCTTCGATGAGGTGAATAGCAGCGCTATTCGCCCGAGAAGCAACGCAGAGCGAAGCGATCCAGCCCGGATGCATCGCCGGTCGAATGCAGCGGGGTTTCTTCCACGGGCTGCTAGCAGTTCGCAGCCGGAGTTTCTTCCGCGGCGTGACCCGCCAGTCCGAGGGCTGCCCGCATGCTACCCCGGACGCCTGAGGAGCGCCGCCGCGTCGAACACCCTGCCTCCCCGGATGACGGTGCGCACGCCTCGGAGGGCCCGGATGTCGCGCGTGGGGTCGCCCCCGATGACGATGAGGTCGGCGAGCGCACCCGGCGCCACGGCACCCAGCCGGCCCTCGTACCCCAGCGCCCGGGCCGATTCGGATGTCACGGCCCGCAGCACGTCCACGGTCCGCATCCCTCCGTACCGGACCATCGCTTCGATCTCGGCGAGAAGGCTGAGCCCCGGTGGGTTGATGGGGGCATCCGTTCCCGCCACCACCGTTCCGCCGGCCTCGACCACGCGCCGTGGCAGGGACGCCATGTCCTCCACCGTGCGCCGCGCCACGTCGATGTTCGCCGGTCGCCGCACCGCTTCCAGGGCCCACGGGAAGAAGGCCTCGACGCGGGGGTCGTCGAAGAGCGCCGGATCGTCGGCGGCGAGGAGAGCGTAGGCACCGTAGATCCCGATGGTCGGTGTGATGGTCATCCCCGAGGCCGCCAGAAGTCCCACCACGTCGCCGTAGCTTCGCGAAAGCTCCGACACCTTCGTGGAGTAGCCCCGGCGACTCGTGCCGCGCACATGTTCCACGCCGTCGGCGCCGTACGCCACGGCCGGGTAGAGCTCGTGCGAGGTGACCGGCAGCCCCATCGCGTGGGCCTCCTCGATGACGCGCTTCTGGACGGGATCCGAGAGGCGGACATAGGTCTTGACGAGATCGTAGCCGAGGGTGGCGGCCCGTCCGAGTTCCAGGTCGACCTGGGCGGTGGACCCAAGCGCCGGCGCGCCGGGATAGTAGATCCGGCTGCCGTCGATCGTCCCGCCGGTGCCGAACCAGCGCGGCGACAGCCGCCTTCCCGCCTCGCCCGCCTCCCTGGCTTCGGTGATCTCGTGGGGGTCGCACGCGGGACACCGCACCGAGGTCACGCCGAAGGACAGCCACACGCGGCCGAGCTGCTCGCCGGAGGAAAGGCCCCCGTGGGCGTGCATCTCGATCAGGCCGGGCATGACGACGCCGTCCGTTGCATCGACCACCTTCGCGGCGGTCCGCGCAGGATCGCGGTCGGCGACCTCGACGATCCGGCCGCCCTCGACGACGATGTCGACCTCGGGGCGCAGCTCCTCCGTGCGGCCGTCCCAGAGCGCCCCCGCCCGGATGAGCAACCGTTCGGGCGGTTCCGACCGTCGCCAGTTCAGCGTCAACGGAATGTCCTCCACCGCGCCGTCGTGGATGCCGATCCAGCGTAGCCCGTCGTCGGCGAGGTAGGCGATCGAGCGGGAATCGCCCGTCCACGTGGGGTCGCTGGCGGCCTCGTCTGTCAAGCGGCGCGGCGCCGAACCGGCCGGGTCTCCGCTCGCGTCGGTGGGAACCGCCCACAGGACCCCGTCGGAGACGTAGGCCAGCCAGGCGCCGTCCGGAGACCGGACGGGACCATCGGTGCCGCGGCTGCCGACCGACCCGTGGAGCGGCAGGTCGAGGAAGCGTTCCTGCTGCTGGAGGACCGCGCCCCACCCGGAAGCCGCCGGGAGGAGGGGCGCCGCCGGGATCACCATGGCGCGGTTAACGCCTTCCCTGAACCGGTCCGAATAGCGCCAGTGCACCGACGCGACGACCGATTTCCCGTCGTGCGACCAGCTGGGCCGACCCGCTCCGTTCAGCCCGCCGCGCAGTTCGCGCACGGCGCCGGTGCCCGGATCCAGGACGCTCACCGCGGTCTGGTAGCCCGATCCGACGAAGGCGATGCGGGTGCCGTCCGGAGACCACGCGGGCATGGTCGCGCCCGCGCCCTCGGTAGCCCGCTCGATCCCGCCGCCCGACGCGTCCCATATGTAAAGGTCGAGCTCTCCGTCCCGGTCCGAGGAGAATGCGAGGCGATCCCCGCCGGGCGACCATGCGGGGTCGGTCTCGATCCAGGGGTCGTCGGTCAGCGCCTGGGTGTTGCCGCCGATGGTGTGCAACCACAGGTCGCCCAGGGCCGAAAAGGCGATCCGGCGGCCATCGGGGGACACCGCGGGCGACACGATGCCCCGCACCGGGAACGGCCCCGGGTCAGTGAGGTCGCGGGGGCGCCGGGTGTAGGGACTGCGGTCCAGGGCGACGGTAGCCGTGAAGGGAACGTCCCGCGGGGAAGCCCCGTTCACCGCGCGGTGACGGATGCGCCCGTCGCCGGTGTAGAAGAACCCGCCAGGCGTGGCTGCGACCCGGAAGGGGAACACGTCCTCGTCGTCACCGCTCAGGATCCGGGCGACCCCACCCCCGTCCGCGTCCACGCCACGCAGGAGCGACCGGCCGCCCCCGATGGCATTGTACAGCAGCGTCGATCCGTCCGCGCTCCAGCCCGGGGCGTTGATCTGCGCTCCTTCGGCGGCAGCGGCCCGGCGCGGCTCCAGCCCCGCCACCACCCCGTCGAGCACCCATATCCCGGCTGCGTCGTCGGCGCCCGCCGCCGCGAAGGCCAACCGCCGCCCGTCCGGTGCGAAAGCCGGCGCGTACTCGCTGCCGGGCGCGTCCGTCATTCGTTTCACGGCCCCGTCCTCGACCGTGAGCATCCATATGTCGTAGCTGCCCGCCCGGTCCGAACTGAACGCGATCCCGGCGCCGTCCGGCGACCAGTGCGGCTCCCGGTGATCGAAGGGACCGCGCGTGTGCTGACGGAGGCCCGTCCCGTCCCGCGCCACGCTCCACACATGGTAGTTGCCGTCCCAATACGCCTGGAACGCGATCCGGCTGCCGTCCGGCGACCACGCGGGCTGGCGCGCGTCGCCCAGCGGGTCGGTCAGCGGCTCGGCCACCCCCCCGGCGGCGGGCATCACCCAGATGCGGCCCACCAGGTCGAAGGCGAGGGTTTCGCCATCGGGCGACAACGCGACGGCGATGTTGGTGCCCTCGTCGAGGGTGACCCGGATCGGGCCGGACGTCTGCGCGACGGCCGGGGCGGCAGCCCACGCGACCACCGCGCACGCCAGCGCCGCCCACCGTCGCATTACGAAATTCCTCGGCACTTTGCCCCTATCTCCCCTCGATCCACCCCACCAGCGCGTCCTGCGACACGATCAGCACATGGCCCTGGCCCGGTAGAATCTCGTGTGTGACCTCGGCGCCTGCCTCCTCCAGCCGCTCGGCCGTGGCCTGCGACCTGGACACCCAGTTCGCGTCGTTCTCCCCCACCATCATCCACACGGGGAGTCCGGTCAGCTCGGACAGTGTGGCGGCGCCCGTGTAGCGCCCGGGCATGGCGATGATGCCCGCAACGCGGTCCGGCACCGCCAGCGCGGCGTGGAAGACCCCCACCCCTCCCGCCGAAGCACCCGTCATGACGATGTTGCGCGAGGCCCCGGCCAGGTTTTCGTCGATCCAATCGAGCACGGCCGCCATCACCGCTCCGGCGTTCGCTTCCATTCCCGGACCGTATACCTCGACGCCCACGACCGCGTACCCCGCGGCTGGTGCCGCCTGGTCCCAGTAGGAGTCCATCAGGCCCAGGAGCAGGTTCGCATCGCCCCCGCCCCACGGAAACGCGAGCACCACGCCGCTGGCCGCGGCATCAGGGCGCAGAACGGCGATGTTAAGCCCTTCGCCCGACTCGAGCGTCAGCCCCACCCACTCCACCGTCCGGGGCGCCGCCGGTCCGGTTGCGTCCCCGGCCCCGCAGGCGATGGCGAGCACCACGAGAGACGCGGCGACGAGCGGAGTTCGACGCAGCTGCGCCACGCCCCCCCTCACGGAATCAGGTTCCTCCTCGCGGTGTTTCTCACGATGAACAGGCCATCGCCCGTGCTCGTCATAACCACCACGCCGCTCTCGAAGTACGGGTAGTTGCTCCACGACGCGCCGCCGTACGGGGAGTTGTCGAAGAAGGCGATCTCGACGGGGTCGGTGGGGTTGGTTATGTCCAGGATCCTGAGTCCCGCGCCATAGTTCGACTGGTACATCAGGTTGCCGCGGATGTAGAGGTTGTGGTCGGTGTCGGGTGTGCTGGCGATGTACTCCTTGACCAGGATCGGTTCGTCGAGGTCGACCACGTCCCACACCAGGGTCCGGGTGCCCTCGACCAGCCCCTGGGGCTCGTCACCTTCGTCGTTCATGTAGAAGTAGCGGTGATCCTCCGTGAGCCACCCCTGGTGCGCGTAGGCAACCGCGGGGTAGGACGGCATCGAGATCACGACGGGGTTTGCCTTGTCGGTCACGTCGGAAATGCTGAGCGCGGTCTCGTTGGAGCCCAGGCAGATCTCCCGGCCTGTGTAGTCCTCGTCGGGGCCGTGGTAGATCACGCACTGGGCGTCGTGCGAGTACCCCGTGCCGCGCCGCCCCGTCTGGCCGTCGAAGAAGCACCCCGCGAACTCGGGCATTCCCGGTTCGCTCAGGTCGAGCATGTGCAGCCCGCCGCCGCAGGTCTCGCCCCCGCCGCTGCTTCCGACCGCATAGCCGAAGCCGGTGTCCTCGTTGACCACGATGTTGTGCGCGCTGTGGATGCCGGGATAGGTGTAGTCCGGCTCGAAGGTGACGGGCTCGCCGCGCACCTCGCGCAGGCGCCGCAGGTCGAACACCTGGACGCCGTGCTCCCCCGCTCCGTCGGCGACGATGTAGGCGTGGTCCCGGTAGACCTTCATGTCGCGCCAGACGCTGCTCCGGGAACCGGGCGTCTTGGGCAGGTCGCCGAGCACGACGGGGTTGTACGGATCGGTAAGGTCCACGAACGCGGTGCCGTCGGTCCGTCCCACAATGGCGATCTCGCGCCCCGACTCCGGGTCGGTCCAGCCCCAGACGTCGTTCAGCCGCGCGCCGCGCGCGCCCGCCATCTCCTTGATGGGCAGGAAGGAGATGATGTTGACGTTGTCGCACTCGTAGCCGGCCGCGGCGTTCTCGACGCAGGGGATCTCGTCGTCCAGACCCACGATGGCCGGTAGGCCCCGGTGGTCCCCGATGACCAGGTCCCCGGACCCCCACTCCGCACCGGCGCCCCGCTCGGCGATGACCGCGCCGCCGGCCCGACCGTCGATGCCGCCGGCCCCTGTCACCGAAATGTCGCCGGCAAGCGCCAGGGCACTGCCGAAGGAGGCGCGCTCACCCAGGTCGTCCCGTCCGGACCGCACCACGCGCGTCCAGCCCCCCTCCCCGCCCCGCGTGAAGTGATACAGGCCGCCCATACCGCCGTTGGCGCCGGGGGCGCCGATCCGGACATCGCCGTCGTCGAAGCCGATCGCGGAGCCGAACTGCGACCGGGGCGCTGCGTCGAAGGCCGAGAGTGCGCCCGCCGGGGTCCATGTGCCCATGGCGTCGTCGCGCTCGAAGAGGAAAACCTTGCCGGCCATTTCGTCGGTGCCGGGCGCGCCCACCAGCGCGAGGGACCCACCCACCGCGACAGCGAGTCCGAAGAGACTCCGTTCACCCAGGTCGGAATCGGGAGACAGGGCGCTCCACGCGCCGAGCTGGCCGGACGCCGGATCGACACGGGCCGCAAACACGTCGGCCGTGGTTTCACGGGCCTGGGCGGAAGCCACCAGCGCCGCGGTTCCGTCCAGGGCGAGGGTGGCGCCGAATCCCTGTCCACTTCCGGCCGACACGGCTCGGGTGCGCTGGTGCCACGTGGTGCCGTCCCATGTGAAGGTGTAGACGGCTCCGGCGCCGTCGTCCTCCCCCGGGGCGGAGATGAGGGCCACCTGACCGCTGATGGCAACGGCGGCACCGAACCGCGCGTCTTCGACCCGGGTGGCGGGGGTAAGCCAGACCGGGTCGCTCCATTCACCTTGCCCCTGGTCGCGGTAGACCAGCACCGCCCCCTGGCCGTTTTCGAGGTCCGGCGCGCCGACGATGGCCAGATCGCCGTCGCCGTCAAGGGAACGTCCAAAGCCGTCGGGCGCGTCGTTGATCTCCGACACGCCGAGTCGCCCGGTCTCGATCCAGCCGCCGCCGCTCAGGCCATACACGTAGACGATGCCGGGCAGCGTGGCGTTCGACGCCTCGCCGATCAGCACGTGATCGTTGACCACCGCGATGCTGTTCCCGAAGCCCTGGGCACTCAGGTCAGGGCGTGGCGAGACGAGTGGGGCGAGGGTCAGTGCCACGGCGGCGGTTGCGAGCGCCGCGGCGGCCGGAAGGAGGGTCGGGAGCCGGAAGCCGGAATGGTTCATCATGTGCCTCGTTTCCTGGAAGACGTGGTGCGACAGCGCCTTCAAGTATGGGAAACCGGGAGCGGGGGCGACAGAGCCCGGACGCGAGGCTACTCGGGCGCCGCGAGCACCCGTGCCAGATCTGCGCACAGGTCGCCGGCGTCCTCAAGCCCGACCGACATGCGGAAGATCCCGTCGCCCGCGTAGGCGCGGTAACTCTCCAGCTGCGCTCCCTCGAGGCGGAACGAGCTTTCCATCAGCGACGGCGTGTCCATCCAGAAGACGAGGCTGCGGTGATGCCCCAGCGAGACCGCGTAGTGAATCACCCGAAGCTCCCGTGCCATCCGCTCGGCGAGCTCGGCCCCGTCGGCCGACCGGAAGGTGAGCATGCCCGAGAAGTTCGCCATCTGGCGGCGGGCGAGTTCGTGCTGCGGGTGCGACGCCAGGCCCGGGTAGACTACCCGAGTGACGCGCGGGTGGTCCTCCAGGAAGCGCGCGACCGCGAGCGCGTTCTCCTCGTGTGCCTTCATGCGGATCGGGAGGGTGGCCGCGCCCCGCATGATCAGCCAGGCGTTGAAGGGCGACAGCACGCCGCCGTAGTGAACGGCGGCCTCGACTCGCAGCGCGGCAATGTCTTCCCTGCTGCCGAGCACCGCCCCACCCACCGCATCGCCATGGCCGCCGATGTACTTGGTCAGCGAATGCATGACGTAGTGCGCGCCGAGTTCCAGGGGGCGGGTGGCGACGGGTGTGGCGAAGGTGGAGTCGACGGCAACGCGAACGCCCGGTTGCGCTGCGGCGATCCGGGCGATCGCCTCCAGGTCGGTGAGCCGCACAATCGGGTTGGCGGGGGTCTCCAGCCAGATCAGCTTCGTGTTCGGGCGGAGCGCCGCTTCGACGTTGGCCGGATCGGAGGTGTCCGCGAAGGAGACTTCGATCCCGAGCCTGGGCAGGGTGTCGCGGCCAAGCTCGGCGACCCCCGCGTAGTTGGTGTCGCTCATAGAT
>Ga0209754_1002576_pt1 | contig 14045 bp, 11 predicted proteins | sample MesohylBB_FD_187295 | JGI IMG/M metagenome (GOLD analysis project Ga0209754, IMG submission 187295) | Host-associated microbial community of the marine sponge Aplysina aerophoba from Gulf of Piran - sponge mesohyl, lysed by bead beating... | ecosystem: Host-associated > Porifera > Sponge >... | reverse complement strand
GGGAGCCGGTGGGGTGACGGGGGATGGGTGGTTGGACCGGTTCTCAGTCAAGTAACCGTCAAGTAAGATAATTCATTTCACGGAAGGTATATAAGTCTCTCAGGATGGTCTGGTCGCAGGGCCCGATCAAGTAAGATAGGCGCTATGGAGCCTGCGACTGCTCCGAAGAAGCCCAAAATGGGATGTACTCGCGGTTCTTGAGCGATGCCTCGGGAAGACGGATAGAGACGAGGCCGGCCTCGACCGCCTCCCGGATCAGTCGTGATGCCATCGCCCGGTTCTTCTCGTCGATCCCGAAACGCTCGCGGATCGACGTGTTGGTCATGCTCCCTCTCTGTACATACTTCAGACACGCATGCAGGTAGCAGGCCCGCTCGCGTTCACTCTTGTCCATTTTGGCCAGCGCCTTGTGGGCGTACAAGACCACCCGTGTGAAGTTCGGCGGAGTCTCGAACAGGGGTGCCGGAAGCTGATGGCGTTCGACCTCGAATACCACCTTGTCGATGCCGCTGCCGCGTTCCTCGCAGATCCGGAAGCGGCGCATGAGCGAGGCGAGCACCTCGTTACGAGACCGCGGGGGGCTATCGAGAAAGCGCTGCGTATCCACCAGTGGTTCACCCGGGTTCGTGATCTCGATGCGGCCGGGGAAGATCTCCACCATGGGCGCGGTGCCGGTTGCCAGAAAATCCTGGTGGATCAAGGCATTGGCCACCAGTTCGCGTACCGCGATCTCAGGGAACGCCGGCACCGTCTGGCGCAGGGCCTGGCCGATAGTTTCGCTTTCCGGAAGTCTGGCGTTGATGTAGCCGATAAGGGCCTCGAAGCCCGCTGCGTAGCCCCCAAAGCCTTCGCGCTCCTTCAAGGTGTCGGTACGGCCCGAGCCGCGGTACTCGATTACACGAACGGCCTTGCGCTGCAACGACCGAAACTCGCCGAGGTTCCTGGCCAACAGCATGGCACCGAGATTGGTGATGTCGAAGCCCCCGGCCGCACCGGGGACGATCAAACGATCCTGCTGGAGGACATCAAGGATCGCGGCGTGGCCGTCCGGCACCGGCATATCAAGCAGATCGAAGTACGCGGGATAGTCGAGTTTGGTAAGGACGTCGTTGCCGCTCAGCCGTTCAGCCGTGAAGAGTCGCAGCATTGGCCAGTGCCGAGATGTATTCGCCGATCTCTTGCGGCGAGTCCTGATTGAGCTTGAACTCGACCCAGTCGGTCTCATGCGGCAACTTGCACAACTCCCGCACCAGACCCAGCAGGTACTCGTTGTTGCCGGTTGCGGTCATGGCTCAGGCCGTTCACGCTCATGCCTAGCATCGGCGGGCGCGGCATGTGTGCACACGGATTTCATTACGGCACATGATAAGCGATTTGCGGCTGCCGCCACAAAACACGGGCCGCTCGCTCGGCCGCTCGGCAGGATCCGGGACGGGTCAGTCGCGGTCAGTCGTAGACGGCGCGGACCCAGGGGTCGTCCTCGGGGACCGGGAGCAGGGTGCGGGGGTTGTCGACGCGGCCGGCGGGGCGGCAGCCTTTGCCGGCGATACCGGTGCGGGCGTCGCCGAGGTCGTCACGGCTGGCGTCGGCGCGGTCGCGCAGCTCGCCCACCACGGCGGGGTGGCTGGCGAACCGGTTGGTGGTCTCACCGGCGTCGGCGTCCAGGTCGTACAGCTCGTCCTTGTCCAGGTGCAGCTTCCAGCGCCCGGCGCGGATGGCGTCGAGGCTGCGGGTGCCGGCGCCGTAGTAGAGAAACTGCTCGTGCGGGGTGGCGGCGCCCGGCTCGCCGGTGAGCAGCGGGGCGATGTCGGCGCCGTCGATGATGCGGTCGCGCGGTTCGGTGGTGCCGGCCATGCGGGCCATGGTGGGCAGCAGGTCGAGCGTGCAGCACAGTTCGTCGCAGGTGGCGCCGGCCGGCACCAGGCCGGGCCCCCAGGCGATGAACGGTTCGCGCATGCCGCCCTCCCAGGTGCTGCCCTTGCCGCCGTGCAGCGGGCGGTTGCTGCCGACGCCGCCGCGGCTCAGGCGCATGGCGTCCACCCCGTCCGGCGTGCGCGGCACCCCGGCGCCGTTGTCGGAGGTGAACAGCACGATGGTGTTGTCGTCCAGCCCCAGGTCGCGCAGCGTGTCGAGAATGGCCCCGGTGGTGAAGTCGAGGTGGGACACGGCGGCGCCGTACGGGCCGTTGCGCGACACCGCGTGGTAGTTCATCGGGGTGTAGATCGGTACGTGCACGTACAGGTGTGCGAGGTAGAGGAAGAACGGCCGGTCGCGGTTGTCGTGGATGAAGCGCAGCGCGTCGACCAGGTAGCGGTCGGTAAGGGACACCTGGTTGGGGTCGGCCTCCACCACTTTGTCCTGGCGCATCAGCATGAGCGGCGGAAACGGCTTCTGTCCCGCGATGCGCAGGTCGGGCAGCATGTCGTTGCTGTAGGGCAGCCCGAAGTACTCGTCGAAGCCGTGCCGGCCGGGCAGGAATTCCGGCTGGTCGCCGAGGTGCCACTTGCCCACCGCCTTGGTGGCGTAGCCCCGCCCGCGCAGCAGCGCGGCGATGGTTACCTCGTCGGGGGACAGGCCGATCGGGTCGCCCGGCAGCAGGACCGGGAAGCTCTCGCCGCTGTCGAGCCCCACGCGCTTGGGATAACAGCCGGTAAGCAGGCCGGCGCGCGACGGCGAACACACCGGCGAGGGTACGTAGAAGTTGGTGAAGCGGGTGCCCTCCGCCGCCATCCGGTCGAGGCGCGGCGTGTCATGGTCGCGCGAGCCGAAACAGCCCAGGTCGCCGTAGCCGAGGTCGTCGCAGAAGATCACCACGAAGTTGGGGTTGCGGGGCTGATCGGAACCTGATTGCTGCGCCATGCGGCCTCCTCCGTGTGTCGAAGTGTCGAGCCTACCACAATGCAGCGTACACTGGGACCGCGGATGGAGTGGCTGAGCACGGGCCTGGCATGGCCATAGGTGTTGACTGTTCCGATACAAGCCGTTTCTAATCGCTGCCGAGGAGGACTATCGAGTGAAACTCAGCAGAAGGATCCTGGTGGCGGCGTTCGTGGCGTTGGCGGCGGTGGCGGCGCCGGTCGCAGCATTGGCGGACATGGCGGCCGCCGAGATGATCGACACCACTGGCGCCGTAATCGGCAAGGCGACGTTCGAGCAGACGCCCCACGGCGTACTGATGTACGTGGAGGTTGCGGGGCTGCCGCCCGGAGCGCACGGCATTCACCTGCACGCCGTAGGCGCCTGTACGCCGGACTTCACGGCGGCAACCGGACACATCAACCCGGACGGAGTGCCGCACGGCCTGCGCAACCCGGACGGCCCGGACCACGGCGACCTGCCCAACCTGTTCGTGCACGCCGACGGCTCGGCGCGTGCGGAGTTCTTCACCGTCCTGGTGTCGGTCACCGGTGGAAGAATGCCGGCGCTGCTGGACGAGGACGGTTCGGCGGTGATCATCCACGAGAATCCGGACGACCATCTCACCCAGCCGATCGGCGGCGCCGGCGGCCGCATCGCCTGCGGTATCATCATGAAAATGTGACGGCACGCCGACGCCTGCACCGCGGGTGGACCGCGGGGTAGGGGCGGTGGTTACCTCGCGGGCGGGGCGATACACTGAATCCGGCCAGGAGGCTCGATGATGGCTTCATACGACATCGCCATGCAGTTGGACGTGAAGGTGCCGATGCGGGACGGTGTGCGCCTGTCGGCGGACATCTACCGGCCGCGTGCCGCGCCGCCGGTTCCGGCGGTGCTGATCCGCACTCCTTACAGCAACAACACCGACGGCCTCATCGAACAGGGGCGGCGGCTGGCGGCCGCCGGCTACGCGTGCGTGATCCAGGACTGCCGCGGGCGGTGGGATTCGGACGGCGAGTTCTACCCGTTCCGCGAGGCTGAAGACGGCTACGACACCCAGGAGTGGGTGGGGCGGCAGCCGTGGTGCAACGGCAAGCTGGGCACCGTCGGCGCTTCCTACCTGGGCATGGTGCAGTGGACCGCCGCGCCGCTGCGCAACAGCCACCTGGCGTGCATGGCTCCGCGCGTAATGAGCCCCGATTTCCACGGCGGCGTGGCCTATCCCGGCGGCGCCTTCCAACTGGGGGTAATGCTTACCTGGGGCATGCGCACCAACGCCCGCACCGGGCAGAGCATCGACTACCACAACTGGACCGAGGCGTTTCACAGCCTGCCGGTGATTGCCCTCGACGAGGCCGCCGGGCGCGAGGTGGGGTTCTGGAAGGACTGGGTGCGCCACCCGGTATTCGACGACTACTGGCGTGGCCTCGCCGACCCGGAACCGTATGCGGAAATCGCCGCCCCGGCCTATGTCATGGGCGGCTGGTACGACCTGTTCGTGAACGACACCTTCCGCGCCTTTACCGGCATGCGGCGGCACGGACGCGCCACCGAGGCGCGGCGCAGCCGGCTGATCGTAGGCCCGTGGGCGCATCCGTTGAGCGCATCGGCGCGTGTCGGGGAAGTGGACTTCGGGCCGCAGTCGTTGTGGGATCTCGACGCCGAGGAGCAGCGCTGGCTCGACTACTGGCTGAAGGGGGAGGCCAACGGTGTCGCCGACGAGCCGCCGCTGAAGCTGTTCATCATGGGCGCCGGCGAGTGGCGCGACGAGTGGGAGTGGCCGTTGACCCGCACCGAGTGGCGTACCGCCTACCTCGACTCGGGCGGCGGCGCCAACACGCTGCGCGGCGACGGGCGGCTGGCGTTCGCCGCGCCGGCGTCCGATGCGGCGGACCACTTCACCTACGACCCGCGCTACCCGGTGCAGACGGTGGGCGGCAACAACTGCTGCTCGCCGGAGATCGTCCCCTGGGGGCCGTACGATCAGCGCGGCGTGGAGATGCGCCCCGACGTGCTGTGCTACACGTCGCAGCCGCTGGCCGAGGACCTGGAAGTGACCGGCCCGATCGAGCTGGTCCTGCATGCCGCCACCGACGGGCGCGACACCGACTGGACGGCAAAGCTGGTCGACGTGGCGCCGTCCGGGTATGCCATGAACCTGTGCGACGGCATCATCCGCGCGCGCTACCGCCAGGGCATGACGGCGACCGCGCTGTTGGAGCCGGGCGCGGTGTACGAGTACCGGATCGAGGTGGGCGTGACCGGCAACCTGTTTCGCGCCGGCCACCGCATCCGCCTGGAGGTATCGTCCTCCAACTTCCCGCGCTTCGACCGCAACCCCAACACCGGCAAAGAGTTCGGCGTGGACCGCGAACTCCGCACCGCGCACCAGACGGTATACCACGGCCCCGGCCACCCGTCGCACCTGCGCCTGCCGGTTATCCCGCCGCGGCCGTCCACCTGAGCCGCACGGCATGGAACGGCGGCACCGGCGGCGGCGTTGCTTGCATTGCCGCGCGGACCGTTTATGATAGGCAGAATACGACCTGTTCAGGGAGGTTCCCATGAGAATGGTACGTTCATTCATGCTCGTTGCGCCCCTGCTGGCGCTGGCAGCGGCGTTGGCGATCGCCGGCGCGACTACCGAAGAGTCGGCGGGAGACGCGACGGTCGCGGCCGCTGCGATGACCGGCTCCGACATCGTCAAGGTGGCGGGGCGGTACACGGTGAAGGAGAGCTGGCTGTTAGCGCCCACCGCCTCGCAGGTCGGCATCACCACGTTCAGCGAGGCGCCGATGCTGGCCGCCATGGTGCAGAGCGGGGAGCTGCCCCCGGTAGTCGAGCGGTTGCCGGACGATCCGCTGGTGCTGGAGCCGTATGAGCAGACCGGCAGCTACGGCGGCGAGTTGCGGGTGGCGCGCACCGGGCCGTCCGACTGGGGCGACATGCACCGCGGACGCAAGGCATTCCTGTTCCGTGCCGACCCGACGCTCAACGAGGCGATCCCGTACGGCGCCAGAGGATACGACATCTCCGACGACCAGACCGTACTCACCATTCAATTGCGCGAGGGAATGAAGTGGTCGGATGGCGAGCCGTTCAGCACCGCGGACTTCATGTGGGTGTATGACAACGTTCTGTCGGACTTCGATATTCCCGCCAGCGGCCGCGGCAGGTTCACGATGGGGGGCGAACTCGCCGACTGGGAGGCAGTCGACGACTACACGCTGGTCATCACGTTTCCGGCTCCGATCACGCTCAACGACCAGACCCTGCTGCTGAACTGGTATGAGGTGCAATCGGGCCGGTTGTTCACGCCGGCGCACCACATGCGGACGTTCCACCCCAAGTTCAACGCCGACGCCGAGAAGCTTGCCATGGAGGATGGCCACGACACCTGGATCGCCGGCCTGCTGGCGCGCATGTCCGGTTCGCCCGGCTTGAAACACCCGCGCCCGGAATTGGCGCCGTGGGTCCAGGAGCGGCGCGACTCGACCGCGATCTTCTTTACCCGCAACCCCTACTTCTTCGCGGTGGACGGCGCCGGCAATCAGCTGCCTTACATCGACCGTGTGAAGGCGTCGTTCTTCGCCGACAAGCAGGTGGCGATCCTCGCCATGATGCAGGGCAAGGTGGACATCGGCGGGCGTCTTACCGATCCGGGCAGCTTCCCGCTGTACAAGGAGAACGAGGAAATCGGCGACTACCGCGTGTTGGAGTGGCAGGATACCAAGGACTCCCGCGTCACGTTCGGGTTCAACCTGAACCACCCGGACCCGGTGAAGGGCCCGATCTTCCTGGACAAGCGGTTCCGTCAGGCAATGTCGCTGGCGATGAACCGCGACGAGATCAACCAGTTCGTGTTCCTGGGCATGGCGACGCCGCAGCAGTACACGGTGGATGCCGGCGCCGCGTTCTACGACCCCCAGTGGGCGAGCGCCTACGCCGACTACGACCCGGACCGGGCGATGGCGCTGCTGGATGAGATGGGCATGACCGACCGCGACGGCGACGGCTGGCGCGAGGCCCCCGGCGGTGAGGAGTTCATACTGGAGATGCGCCCGCACACCAGCTCCGTGATCGGCACCATGGGCGACAACGTCAGCGAGCTGGCGCAGGCCTATTGGAACGAGGTCGGCATCAGGACCAACTACAAGCAGGTGTCGGAGGAGCTGTGGCTGAACCAGGTGGTGGCCAACGAGCTGGACCTGTCGATCTGGATTTCGCAGTCGTCCTTGCCGGGACGCATCGGGTTGCCCGAATTCGCGGAAGGTATAGTGGCGTACGCGCCCGAGTGGCACCAATGGCTCAGACATCAGCTGTGGATCGAGGGCGGCCGCAAGGGCGAGGAGCCGGCCCCGGGAGTGGAGCCGACCGGGGAGTGGGGACACTACATCGACCTGTGGCGGCAGTGGGTCGCCGCGCCCAATGCCGAGGAGTTCAACCGGATCGGTTCCGAGCTGTGGGACTTTCAGGCCGAGATGCTCGGCAACCTCGGCACGGTGGCGAAGACGGTGCGCCCGATCATCGTCAACAACCGGATCCGCAACGTGCCGGAGAAGCTGCCGTTCTCGTTCGCCAGCTTCCTGTGGGTGCAGGCCGCGCCGGCCCAGTGGTACATCGAGGAGTAGGCTCGGGCACCGCGCCCGGCATGTTGCGTCAGTGGCTCTCGGCGAGCGGGACCACCGCCGCGCGCGGGTCGAAGCTCACCGTGACGGCGGTGCCGGCGGGCGGGAGGGTTCGCCCGGCAGGTATCAACACCTGCAGGGAAATGGCGTCCACCGCCACCGTCGCGAGGGCGGCGATGCCGCGGAACGACGTGTTCTGCAGCGTGCCGTGCAGCGTGCACGGTCCGCGTTCGCCGGGCGCGGTGGGGCGTCCGGACCGCTGTCCGAGGCTGGTGTCGACGAGGGTGATTCGTTCCGGGCGGATCAGGACGGTGCCGCGTTCGCCGGCCGCGGCGGGCAGATCGTAGGGTAACAGGCCAATCTCGGTCTCCAGCAGGCGCGGGTGCCCGCCGCCGGTGGCACGCACCGTCCCGTGCAGGATGTTGGCGCGGCCGAGGAAGCGGGCCACGAACTCGTTGGCCGGGCGTTCGTGGACGGCGCGCGGAGTGCCGACCTGGACGATGCGGCCGGCGCGCATCACCGCTACCCGGTCGGACACCGCCAGCGCTTCCTCCAGGTCGTGGGTCACGAACAGGGCGGTCTGCCGCAGCCGGCGCAGGATGCGCGGCAGGTCAACCAGGAGTTGCTCGCGCAGCGGGCGGTCGAGCCCGGCCAGGGGCTCGTCCAGCATCAGCAGGCGCGGATGCGGCGCCAGCGCGCGCGCCAATGCCACGCGCTGCGCCTCGCCGCCGGACAGGGCGTCCACGGGCCGCCGGCTGAAGCCGCTCAGCCCCACCAGCTCCAGCAGTTCCGCCACCCGCCGGCGGCGCTCCGCGGCGTTGCGGTGCTGCGTGCGCGGCTGCATGCGCAGCCCGAAGGCGACGTTGCGCTCCACGTCCAGGTGGGGAAACAGCGCCTGGTCCTGAAACACCAGTCCGAAGCCGCGCCCGTGCGCCGGCACGGCGGCCAGCGACCGGCCCTGCCAGAGCACGTCGCCGGCGTGCGGCTGCAATCCGGCGATCACCCGCAGCAGGGTGGTCTTGCCGCACCCGCTCGGCCCCAGCAGGGCAACGATCTCACCGCCGTGTGCGGTCAGCGACACGTCGTCCAGCACCGCCGCGCCGCCCAGTTGGACGGCTACCCTCCGCACCTCCAGCGCGTCCGCGGCAGCGGCGGCGTGCCGGCGTCTTGCCGCGTCTTGTTCGCTGCCGTTCATCGTCAGAAATCGCGCGCGGCGGCGACGCGCAGGCGTTCGATGAGCGCCACGCTGAGCGCCGTGGTGAGCATCAGCAGGGTCGCCAGCGCCATGCCCTGGCCGTAGTTGGCGGCGCCGGGGCGCGACAGCGAGCGGAAGATGGCGGTGGTGATGGTGGGCAGCTCGGGGCGCGCGATCAGGGCGCTGGCGCCGAACTCGCCGAGCGAGATGGCGGCCGCGAACAGCGCCGCGCTGGCGACGGCGCGGCCGAGCACCGGCAGCTCGACGTGGATGAAGCGTTGCGCCGGCGAGGCGCCGAGTACGGCGGCGGCCTCGCGCAGGCGTACCGGCACCGCCTGCAGCCCGCCCACCAGCGCGCGGAACACCAGCGGCAACGCCACCAGCGTGTGCGCCACCGGCAGCAGCACCGGCGACGCGCGCAAGTCCCAACCCGGCAGGTTGAGGGCCAGGATAAACCCGAAGCCGATGGTGACCGGCGAGGTGCCGAGGGGCAGCATCACTGCCACGTCGACCAGGCGCCGCAGCCAGGCGCGGCGCACGCCGATCGCGGCCCGGGCGGCGGGCAGCCCCACCGCCAGGCTGAGCACGGCGGTGAGGGCGGCGAACAGCAGCGAGTTGCGGATTGCCAGCAGCGGCGCCACGGTGAGCGCGGCCCCGCGCGGGCGGCTGGCGAGTCGGGTGAACAGGGCCAGGGTGAGGCGCCCGTCCTCCACCGAGAACAGGGCGCGCAGCGCCAGCGCCGTCAGCGGCACCACCAGCCATGCCAGCAGCGCGCCGACCGTGAGCGCCACCAGCAGGCGCTCGCGGCCGGACGCCGGCCAACGCTCGTGGGTGGCGGCGCGGCCCAGCCGGGCGGTGGCGCCGTAGCGGGAGGCGGCGCTGCTGTAGGCGGAGGTGACCAGCGCGGTGAGCAGGAGCTGCAGCAGCGACAGCACCGCCGCCGCGCGCAGGTCGAACAGGGTGACGGTCTGCAGGTAGATCTCCACCTCCAGGGTGGCGAAGCGCCCGGCGCCGAGCAGCAGCACCACCCCGAACGAGGTGAAGTCGAACAGGAACACCAGCAGGGCGGCGGCCACGATGGGCCGCGTCAGCAACGGCAGGGTGATGCGGTGCCAGCGCCGCAGCGGCCCGGCGCCGAGCAGCGCAGCGGTCTCGTTGACGCGCGGATGCAACTGCGCCCAGGCATCGCCCACCAGGCGCACCACCAGCGCCGTGTTGAAGAACACGTGGGCGGCGATGATTGCCCCCGCGGTGCCGGTGAACTGGAGCGGCGGCAGCGAGAGGGCCGGCAACACCTGGTTTACGAAACCGCGCGGCCCGAGCAGCGCCTGCCAGGCGGCGGCCACCACCAGCGTGGGCAGCACGAACGGCACCAGCGTGAGCGTGCGCAGCAGGCGCTTGGCAGGGAAGCGGTAGCGCGCGAATACGTAGGCGGCCGGCAGGCCGACCGCCAGCGTGCACAGGGTGGACACGACCGCCTGCCAGGTGCTGAACCAGAGCGCGCGCAGCGTGGTGGCCGCGGTCAGGATCTGCCGGATGCCGATGCCGTCCGCGGCCGGGCTGCTCAGCCCGCGTGCGATGATGGCGGCCAGCGGGTAGAGGTAGAACAGGCCCAGGAACGCCAGCGGCAGGATCCACAGCCACGGACGCGCACCGGGCAGGCCGACCGCTGCCTGCCCGATTCGCGCGTTCCGGACGCCCTGGTCCCGGCGCGTGGCGGCGCGCAAGTTCCTACCTGCGCGCCGTGCGCCGCTGCAGGGTTACGTGCCGGGCCATCGCCGTGGGCGTCACGGTTACTGCGCCATCGCCTCGCGCCACTGGCGGATCCAGCGTTCGCGGTGCTCGGCGATGGCGGCCGGGTCGACGTGCGCGGGGCGCTCCGGAATCGACAGGAAGCGTTCGAACTCCGGCGCCAGGGGCGTGTCGGCGATGACCGGGAACACGAACATGTTGAGCGGCAGGGATGCCTGGAAGCTGGTCTCCAGCATGAAGTCGATCCAGCGCTCGGCCAGCTCGCGGCGCGGCGTGCCGGCCAGGATGCCGGCGAACTCGATCTGCCGGAAGCAGCTCTGGTTGCCGACCATCACCCCGGTGGTGGGCGCCTCGATCGGGGTCTCGGCGTAGATCACCTCAAACGGCGGGCTGGATCCGTAGGACACCACCAGGGGGCGGTCGCCGGCGCTGGTGCCGCCGCTGAACTCGGCGAAGTAGGCGGTCTCCCAGTCGGGGGCCACGCGCACGCCGTTGTTCTGCAGCTCGCGCCAGTAGTCCAGGTAGCCGGGGTCGCCGAACCGGCCGATCGTGGCCAGCAGGAAGGCGAGGCCGGGCGACGAGGCGGCGGGATTCTCGACCACCAGCAGGTCGGCGTACGCGGGATTTGCCAGGTCCTCCAGCGTCTGCGGCGGCGCCAGCCCGGCTTCGTCGAACCAGGTGATGTCGTAGTTCACGCACACGTCGCCGAAGTCGATCGGCGTGGCGTGGCCGCTGGCATCGAGGCGCAGTTCGGGGGCGATGCCGGCCAGGGCAGCGGGCTCGTAGGCCTCGAACACGCCTTCCTCGAGCGCCCGGCTCAGGAACGCGTTGTCGACGCCGTACAGCACGTCGGCGAGCGGGTTGCCCTTGGCCAGGATGGCGCGGTTGAGCGCGGAGCCGGCGTCGCCGGCCAGCAGGATGCGGACCCTGGCGCCGTAGCGCTCCTCGAACTCGGCCAGCACCTCTTCCGGGACCACGGTCGAATCGTGCCCCATCATGGTGAGCACGTCCGGTTCCTCGGCCGCCGGCTCCGCACCGGCGTAGGCGGCACAAAGCAGTGCCAGCACGGCAGGCATCGCGAACAGATAACGCATGTATTCCTCCCGCCGGGGAGTGGAAAATGACTGATAATCAGGCTGCAGGTGGGCGATGAGCTCCCTCCGCCGGCATTACCCGGATCAGGTGTACGAGTCGAAAGCTCTGAGATGGGCGTTCAACGCCGGTCCCACGGCTCTCCTCTCAGCTTGGCAACACCAAGCTCCCCGGTCTGTCCTGCCACCTTATCCGCCAGCCGCGGCACCGTCAACCGCCTGATGCCGGTCCTTTTTCCGGCCTTTCTGGAACGTTCGGTTTGCGTCCCGGTCCGAGATAGGTTACGCTGCCGCCATGGCTAGCACCGAAGCACCGCCAACCGGGCGCCGCGAGACAGCCCAACCCCGGCGCGCCGAGCCGCCGGAGTTCCCGGGCTGCAAGCCCGTGCACCTGCCGCGCACCGAGATCGAGCGCTTCGAGGGGCGGCTCGAGTATTGGGACGCGGCTACCGAGACCGCGTGGATTTGCGATCCGGCCACGCCCTATCACGAGCGGCCCACCCGTCTCCTGACGCGCCTGGCCGGGCAGATCGCCGGCGTGCGCGGGTCGCCGATCGAATCGTACGGCTCGATGGACCTGCTGCTGCGCGACGCCGGCGGCGAGCCGCGGCGCATCATGCAGGCCGACGAGTCGGTGTACCTGCATCCGGCGCAGGCCAAGCCCGGGCCCAAGGGCATGGTGGTCGGCGAGGATGACTTTCCCGACGTGGTGTTGGAGGTGGATCACACGACAGACGTACACCGTGGCAAGCTCGCGCTGTACGAGTCGTGGGGCTTCCCGGAGGTGTGGGTGGAAGTGCCGGACACACCATCGCCAAGCCGTCCGCACCGGCGCCCCCCGGGGCTGACGATTCACCTGCTGGAACGTGGCCGGTTCCGGGTTGCGGCCGAGAGCCTGGCGTTTCCGGGCTGGCGGGCCGAAGAGATTCACCTGGCGCTGAACGAGCCGGTGCCGTCGGCGCAGACGAGCGCGGTAGTGGAGCGGGTGGCAGCGGTGCTCAGCGCGCGTGAAGGCACCGGCCCCGACGACGATCCCCTGCTTCGTTCGCAACGACGCCAGGGGTTCGTGCGCGGCTTGGCGGAAGGCCGCGCTCGGATAGTCCGTCAGATTCTGCGGTCTCGTGGCATCGCAGTGTCGGCGGGTTTCGCCGCGAATGCGGATGCGTTCGCCGCGGCGTCCGAGGAGGGACTGCTGGCGGCGGCGCTCGGCTGCGCCGATGAGGCCGATTTCCTCGCCGCGCTCCGCCGGTCGCACGACCACGACGGCTGACCTCGCCGGCACAGCCGCACCATCCGCATCAGTAAGCGCACATTCTGGTGCGCGCCGGCGGTGCCGGGTCAGGCGGCCGGGCGGCTGCCGAGCGCGGCGAACATCCGGCGCGGTCCCTCGAAGGAGCTGCGCCCGTGGCCGATGAGCATGTTGTCCAGGACCAGCACGTCGCCGCGCTGCAGGGCGAACCGGGCCTCGTGTTCCGTCATCAGGTCGAACCACAGGTGCACGTCGGCGTCCGGGAGCCGGCTGCCGTCTTCCAGGAACATCTGGTCCAGGCTGTCCGGGTCGGCGGCGCGCTGCTGTTCGACCCGTGCCGCGTCCTCGTGCCGGCCATCTCGTTGCGCATCAAGCAGGCGGGTGACCGGGTTGATGAGCATCGCCTGGGTGCACCACATCTCGCCGTGAACGGGATGCGGACGGAAGAACCGGGCGGGCTCCTGCAGGATTACCAAGGACCCGTCAGCCTTCCAGGTAAGGTCCCAGCCGTGTTCGTGCGCAATGGCTTCCGCCTCGCCGCGGTCGGTGGTGCCGAGGGATTCCTGCCAGTACTTCCTGCCGGCCACCACCGGACCGGGGTCGTTGCTGGCCAGCGTGCGCTGCAGCCGCGCCCGTCGGCCGCGGTAGCGCTCCTTGAACGCTTCCGGCAGGTGGGCGTCGAAGGCGCGCATGTCGACGAACAGGTTGGTCTTCTGGCCGTGGTCCGGCGGCCGCTCGCAGTAAAAGGACACGTAGTCGGGCACCGAGTCGAGATAGGACATCTCCTGGTGGCTGTGCAGGGTGACCGCGGGCGGCAACTCGGTGGCGGTATACACGCCGTTGCCGCGCTCGCTCCTGGGGGTGGTGCCACCGACGTAGGAGTGGTGGTGGAAGTCGATGGAGGCCAGGAATGCCCCATACTGGCCGGTGTCGCCGATGCCGGTTCGGCGGATCAGCAGCCCGCCCTCCCGGTCAACCACCTCGTAGATGCCGGCCGCCAGCTCACGGCGCGCCGGCGCATCCGGACAGCCGGTCAGGTCCAGGTCGATGCAAGGCACCGTCACGCCCTTGCCAAGATCCTCAAGACGGTAGTGCATGATACCAGCCGTACCCCCAGCTGAATTGTGACCGCAGCCACGGCCGGCGGTCAACCGGACGCGGCGACCCGGGCATTTGGTACACTCGGGATGTGCCGGCGTCAGGCGCCGAGCCGGATGTGCAGCCCCTCCCAGGTGGCCGTGGCCACCTTCCCCATCGCCGCCTCGATCAGG
>Ga0209754_1002575_pt1 | contig 14047 bp, 10 predicted proteins | sample MesohylBB_FD_187295 | JGI IMG/M metagenome (GOLD analysis project Ga0209754, IMG submission 187295) | Host-associated microbial community of the marine sponge Aplysina aerophoba from Gulf of Piran - sponge mesohyl, lysed by bead beating... | ecosystem: Host-associated > Porifera > Sponge >... | reverse complement strand
AGCCGCCGCTGAAGATCGAGCCCTCGGGGTCGGCGCCGATCACCTGTACCGCCGGATTCTGCGCCTTGAGGTAGCGGCCCACCCCGGCCAGGGTGCCCCCGGTGCCGGCCCCCGCCACGAAGTGCGTGATGCGCCCGCCGGTCTGGCGCCACAGTTCGGGCCCGGTGGAGCGCTCGTGGGCCAGGGGGTTGACCTGGTTGAAATACTGGTTGGGCCGGTAGGCGCCGGGAGTCTCCGCCACGAGGCGCTCGGCGGTGGAGTAGTACGAGTCGGGATCGTCGGGGGCGACCGCCACCGGGCAGATCACCACCTCCGCACCGTAGGCCCGCAGGAGTTGCACCTTCTCCTCGCTGACCTTGTCGGTCATGACGAAGATGCAGCGGTAGTCGCGCCGCGCCGCCACCATGGCCAGCCCCACGCCGGTGTTTCCCGAGGTGGGCTCGATGATGGTGCCGCCAGGGGCCAGCAGGCCCTCCCGCTCGGCGGCGTCGATCATGGCCACGGCAGGCCTGTCCTTCACGCTGCCGCCGGGATTGAGCATCTCCAGCTTGGCCAGCACGTCACACGGGACCCCGGCGAGGACCCGCCGCATCCGCACCAGCGGCGTGTTCCCGATGAGGTCGAGGATCGAGTCTGCGACCTCCACGCCTTCACGCTACCCACGCCGGGCGGCGACCCGGACAGGCGACCCGCCGAGGGTGGGGGCGCCGGGGCCGGCCGGTGGAGCGGTTTCGTCAGACGCTCCCGACGACGGCCACCGCCGCCCCCACCGGACGACGACCGCAGAGCCGATTCCGGCCCGGACCGGTTCGACCGAACGCGGGAGTCACGACCGGGAAGGATTCTCAGAGTTCGTCGGTGCCGGCCAGGGTGGCGTCGGGGCTGTGGCCGTAGCAGTGCTCCAGCAGCCGGGCCTCGGTGATCTCGTCGCCGACGGCCTCGCCAACTATCTCGCCCTCGCGCATGGCGATGACCCGGTGGCAGACCCCCACCAGCTCGCCGAACTCCGAGGAGATGAACACCACCGCCTTGCCTTCGGCGGCCAGCTGCTCCATGAGGCCGTAGACCTCCTCCTTGGCCCCGACGTCGATGCCGTGGGTGGGCTCGTCGAAGATCAGGACCGAGGCGCCCGAGCGCAACCAGCGGGCCAAGACCAATTTCTGCTGGTTCCCGCCCGATAGCCAGGCAGCGGGCGTGAGATCCGACGGGGTCTTGATGTCGAGGTCGCGCACGGCCGCCAGGGAGGCATCGCGCTCCTTGGGCGCGGACGGCATCGGCAGGTGGCGCGCCAAGCGGAACCTGGCGAGGGTGCCAAGCGTGATGTTGCGGCGCACGTTGAAGTCCCGTATGAGCCCCTGGTTACGCCTGTCCTCCGGCAACAGGACCATCCCGGCGGCGATGGCATCGGAAGGCTTCCGGATCGTGACCTGCTCGCCGTGCAGGCGGATCACCCCGCCGGTGCGGTGATCGGCCCCGAACACCGCCCGCATCAGCTCGGTGCGTCCGGCGCCCACCAAGCCCGCCACGCCGAGGATCTCGCCGGTGCGGATGCTGAAGGAGGCATGGTGGATCTGCCCGGCCACCTCCACGTCAGTCACCTCGAGCACGACCGGGGCGTCGGGCGGTCCGCCGATGCCGTGGGTGCGGCGGCGCTGCAGTGCGGTCTCGCTTGCGTCCTCGCCGGTGATCTCCTCGATGAGCGTGCGGGTGTCGAACATCTCGGTGGGCCGGTCGTCCACGACAGTTCCGTCACGCATCACGACGACGCGGTCGGTGATGTTCAGGATCTCCTCGAGGCGGTGCGAGACGTACACCACCGCCACGCCCGAGGCCGACAGGTCACCGATGACGGCGAACAGATGACTGGTTTCCTCGTCGGTGAGCGACCCAGTCGGCTCGTCCAGCACGACCAGCCGTGCCTGTGTCACGAGGGCGCGGGCGATCATCACCAGCCGCTGTTGCGCCACCGGAAGCGTGCGAATGGCCACGTCGGGCTCGACACCGCCGCCCAGGCGCGCCAAGACCTCGCGGGACTGCCGGCGCAGCTTGCCGAAGTCCACCAGAACACCGGCCCGGCGGGGATAGCCCAGTCCCAACTCCACGTTCTCCGCCACCGACAGGTCGGGCACGACCGAGAGCTCCTGATGCACGAACGACAGCCCGAGCATGGTTGCATCGTGAGGGTTGTGCAGGTGGATCTCGCTGCCGTCGAGCAGGATCCGCCCCTCGTCGGGGGCGGTGGCCCCAGCCAGGATCTTGATGACGGTGCTCTTGCCGGCGCCGTTCTTGCCGACCAGACCGACCACCTCGCCCGGTCGGATGGCCAGCGAGACCCCGTCGGCGGCGCGCACGCCGGGGTAGTCCTTGACCAGCCCCTGGACCTCCAGGAAGACGTCGCCGGTGGCTGTGGCGGGGGCTGTTGCGGTGGCGCTCACGCCGTCGGTCCCGTCACTTGCGGCGCAGCATGATCTGGCTGACGAGCACGCCGAAGATCAGGATCACTCCCTTGGTGATGTTGATCCAGGCGTTGGAGATCTGCAACGCCAGCAGCCCAACCTCGATGACACGCAGGAACAACGCCCCCACGATGGTGCCCGGGATGCTGAACTGCCCGGGCCGGAAAACCGCCGCCCCCAGGAACACCGCTGCGTAGGCGTCCAGCAGGAAGGCATCGCCCAGATTCAGGCGGATGCCCGAGATCCCGGCGGTGAGCAGGATGCCGATCAGCGAGGCCAGCAGCGCCACGATCACGAACCCCAGCAGGCGCACCCGCGCCACCGGGATGCCGGCCAGGCGGGCGGCCTCGGAGTTGCCCCCGATGGCGTACATGTAGCGCCCGACCTCGGTGCGGTCCATCACGATCCACGCCACGGCCACGATGGCGAAGGCGATGTAGACCGGCCGGCGCAGATCCCAGAACTCCACGTTCCGGGCCAGGTCCACGAAGAACGGCTGATCCCCCACCGGGATGGTGATGGAGCGGTTGCTCGTCCAGAGTTGCTCGATGCCCTTCAGCCCCACCAACCCGGCCAGGGTGATGACGAACGACGAGGCCCCCACATAGGAGATGAGGAAGCCGTTGAACAGACCGACCGCCGCACCCACGCCGAGGGCAGCCAGTATCGCAACCCATACAGGCTGGCCGAAGTTGACCATGAGGGCCACTGCGGTGGCGCCCGACAGACCCACCATGCTGCCGAAGGACAGGTCGAAGTCGCCCATCGACAGCACGAATGTGAGGGCCGTCGCCAGCACGAGCAGCGGCACGAACGACGACGGCAGGAACAGCACGTTCTGGACGTGGTTCTGGGTGAGGAAGACCTCCCGGTCCAGGAACTTGAACACCAGCACGACGGCGGCGAAGACCACCAGCAGCCCGTAGCGAGCCAGAAAGTCCCGTAGATCGATCCGGCGCGAGCCGACCGCGGGAGTAGTGGTCGTCTCGGTGGGCGTGGCGGCTTCTCCGCCGCTCACGTTGGCCGTATCGTCGCTCATGCCAGCGCCTCCTCGGTCGTACGGCCCCAGCAACTTAGTCGCGGGACACGAGGCGCCCCACAACGGCGGAGGGGGACGCAGCCGCTGTGGCCGCGTCCCCCTCCGACATGTGTTCTGTACCCGTTACGGTCGCCCGCCACGGGTTGGTTTGATTCCGGTCAGCCGATGTTGCTGTACTCGGCCGCCCAGCGTGCCTGGAAGAACTCGACGTAATCGGTCCACCGGGGATCCGTCGGGTTCGGGTACGGGCCACGACCCGGCTGGCACTCGTCGGCCAGATCCTCCGGCGTCACGATGAACGGGATCGAGAACTGCACGGCGTTGCCGTCGGCGTCGGAGTAGTAGGGCCGCAACTCGTCGGTGAACTGGACACCCTTGGCGAAGTACGAGGCGATCTGGTCCATCGCCACGTAGCTGCCCCACTCCAGGTTCTCCTCCGAGGAGGCGTCCACGCCGCCGGCCTTCATCTGCTCCTGCGTGGAGCAGTTGGCGTAGAAGGTGAGGACCATCGGGCGGTCCGGCGGTGAGGTGTCGGGGAAGCTCTCGACGATCACCGGACCGACACCCAGTGCGGCCAGGTCGAAGGTCAGCCAGAAGGCCAGCGAGTCGGGAGCCTGCAGCAGCCAGTTGGCTGCGGCGTCGGCGGCCGTGCCGATGACATCCGCGAAGTCGACCATCTCCTCTGCGCCGGTCGTGATGCCCGTGCCCTCGATGGCGGCACGCAGGGAGTCCTCACGGTCGAGGCCCCACTTGGCGAAGGCGGCACTCGAGATCTGGACCGGGCCGTCCTTGCCGGCGTTGTCCACCATCCAGTCGGCCAGCACGCGGCCCAGCTCGGAGTCGTTCGGGTTGAACGAAGCGGCATACAGGTGGTAGAAGCTCTGCGTCCCGCCGGAGTTCACGAACGGGATGCCCGCGTCGCGGGCCCGGGCGAGACCCTCCACGATGACCTCGACGGTGGTGCCGTCGGTCACGATGGCGTCCACGCCGGAGTTGATGAAGCCCTCCAGGCAGGTCTGCATGGCGTCGGGCACGCCCTCGGCGTCGCAGTACTCCCAGTCCCAGCCGAGGTGGTCCACAGCGTCCTTGGCGGTCAGCTCGAGGCGCTGCGCGGCCTCGGAGGCACCGAGCACCTGCAGGTAGCCGATCGTGAGTTGCGGCAACTCCACGGCCGGGCCGGTCGGCCAGGCGCGGGCGGTGTCCATCGACGCCTCCGGAGGTGTCCAGCCCTCGGGCTTGTCCACCAGGGCCGGCGGCGCCATGTCGTCCATCGGCTCCTCTTCGGGCTCGGCCGGCGGAGGTGGCGGTGGCGGCTCCGCCGCGGCTGCAGCGGCCTCTGCCTGTGCCTCGGCCTCGGCCTGCGCTGAGGCCGCGGCTTCGCGGGCCGCGTCGGCCTCTTGCTGCGCGGAGGCCGCCTCGTCGCGTGCGGCGGCGGCGGCATCCTGCGCGTCGGCCAGAGCCGCCTCGGCGGCTGCCACTGCTTCCTGGTTGCCCTCGGCGGTGGCCTGAGCCAATTCAGCGGCGGCCGAGGCGGCCTCGGCTGCCCTCAGCGCCGCCTCGGCTTGGGCCGACGCGGCCTGCGCGTCCGCCAGCGCCGTCGCAGCCTCGCTGTCGGCGACGCTCGCCTCGGCAAGGGCCGAGTCGGCGGTATCGGCTGCACCGTCGTCGCTGGCACACGCGGCCGCCAGCAGCGACAGCGCCAAGCCCAGCGACAGCAGTCGCCAGCAGTTCTTCTTACGTTGGAGCATCTCTCCCCTCCTTCGCCCGGATGGGCGCACTGGTCCGTGATGGTTCAAACGAGAGTTTGGTCACGACAAACTACCAGCGCAAGCGCGTTGTGCAACTGTGATGCGCCGGTGCACCCCCGTGCCGCTACCAGCGGCAGGCCTGGGGTATTGCGGGGTGCTCGATAGCGGGGTACTTCTTGTGCAGAGGCTGCACGACCTCCTCGCCGAAACGCAGGATCTGCTCCCGGGCGGCCTCGAAGCTGGGGCCGGTCACCATGCGGAATCGCATCGTGAAGTACTGCACCCCGTAATCCTCGTGGTACTGCTCGAGACGCTCGCGGCATTGCGCCGGCGTCCCGATCACGATGTGCTCGCGGGCCGACTCCGCCGTGATCTTCTCGGGACTGTCGAACGCGGGATGGTGCGCCAAGATCCCCTGGGCGCAGTAGAAGCGCATCTCGGACACGTAGTGCGTGCCGAACTCGGCGGCTGCCTGCTCGAAGCTGTCGGCCACCCAGCCGTTGCGCATCAGCACCACGAACGGCTCCTTGCCCAGCGACTCCGCTCGGGCGCGGTAGGCGCCGACCTGTGACTCCCAGACCTCGGCGAGGATCGGGAAGTCGTCGCAGGTCCAACTCTCGGCGTAGGTGGCGCAGCGCTCGATGGACACCGGGAACTGGCCCCCACCCCAGAACGGGAACCGGGGCTGCTGGTAGCAGTTCGGCGTCAGCAGGGCGTCGCGCACCGAGTAGAAGTCGCCGTCGACGCTGAAGCGCTCGCCTCTCGACAGCAGCGCCTGCTCGATGATCCGCACATTCTCCAGGTAGCGCCCCAGCATTCGCTCCCGGGGAATCCCGAACTGGCCCCAGTAGCCCTCGTGGAAGCCCCGGCCCCAGGTCATGAAGAGCCGCCCGCGGGACAGGTTGTCGATGATGGCGCACTGTTCGGCGGTGTGCATCGGGTGATACAGCGTGTTGACCAGGCAGTACGCCCCGATGGCCACGCGACGGGTCTCCCGGGCCAGGATCATCAGCAGGTTCAGCGGCGAGCCGAAGTACGACTCGGTGCGCCCGTGGCGATCCGGCACCTGGATCGAGTGGAATCCCGCTTGCTCGGCGAGGATGCACTCCTCCACCAGGGCGTGCAGCGTTGCGGGGGCGTTGCGCCGGTCCGGTAGCGGCTGGTCGTAGCCGCCCGCATTGGTGTCCACCAGGTAACCGATTCGCATGATCCGCCTCCAGTCCGTCTCAACTCCAGTGTTCGGTCCGGTCGGGGGCCGGGGTGCCGTTCGCTCCTTCGCGCGGGCGCAAGGCGTCGCGAATCGGCTCCCCGGCCCCCTCCCTCGTCAACTTGCCTCTTGGGCGGGCCCGGCGGGCCCGGCGGCCGTCAGACCTGTCTTTCGGCGCCCTCCCAGTAGGGCTCGCGCAGCTTGCGCTTCAGGATCTTGCCGGTGGGAGCCTTGGGCAACTCCGGCACGAACTCCACCGAGCGGGGCTTCTGGTAGGACGCCAGGTTGGCCCGGGCGCCCTCGATGATGTCGTCCTCAGTGGCGCGCGTCTCGGGCTTCAGCACCACGAACGCCTTTACCGACTCGCCCCAGGTGTCGTCGGGCACGCCGATGACGGCGCACTCCAGCACCGACGGATGCTTGGCGATGGCCTCCTCCACCTGCACCGAGTAGATGTTCTCGCCGCCGGAGATGATCATGTCCTTGGCCCGGTCCACGATGAACACGTAGCGCTCGTCGTCCCAGCAGGCGATGTCGCCGGTCCACATCCAGCCGTCGCGGATCGTCTGGTTGGTGAGGTCTCCTCGGCGGAAGTAGCCCAGCATGTTGGCCTCGGAGCGCACGATGATCTCGCCGGGCGTCTTGCCGTCGGTGGGCACGTCGCTGCCGTCGGGATGCACCACCCGCACCGAGGTCACGAAACCCTCCCGACCGCAGGAGCGCAGCCGCTCGGGCCGGTGGTCTTCACCGATCGCCCGCAGGTGGTCCTCCTGGGCCAGGAAGCACATGGTGGTGCCCTCTGTCTGGCCGTAACCCTGGATGAGCGTGCACGGGAACTTCTCGAGCGCCTCGGTGATGACCCGCGACGGCATCGGACCGCCCCCGTACTGGATGTTGCGGAGGCTGGAGATGTCGTAGCGGTCGAAGCCCTCGACCGCCATCATCCAGTTCAGCATCGTGGTGACGCCCAGGAAGGCCGACACCCGCTCGGCCTCGATGAGGTCCAAGGCGAGTTTGGCGTCGAAGTTCATCAGCACCAGCGGGCAGCCGTGCGCCAGATAGTTGATGGCCAGCACCACGGGGATGTGGAACATCTGCCCCGTGAGCATGTAGACGTCGCTGGGCACGATCCGCTCGGCCACGGTCTGGTTCAGCATCCCGAACCAGCAGCTGCGGTGGCTGTGCAGCGCCCCCTTGGACTCGCCGGTGGTGCCGCCGGTGTAGAGGATGAACAGCGGGTCGTCGCCGCCGATGGCCGCTGAGCCGGCCGGCTCGTCGTCGGAGGCACTCTCGGTGAGACGCTCGTAGCTGCCGTCGCCGTCGGGGCCGTACTGCAGCCAGTGCTCCACGCTGTCCACCATTCCCGAGAGATCGGTCGCGGCGGCGTGGTAGTCCGGCCCGCTGATGTAGGCCCGCGGCTCACCGTTGTCGGTGATCTTCTTCAGCTCAGGTGGCGAGAGTCGCCAGTTCATGGGCTGCGCCACCAGGCCGATGCGGCCGCAGGCGAAATACACCGCGGCGTACTCCATCGAGTTGCGGCTCAGCACGCCGACACGGTCGCCCTGTTCCAGACCCAGACCGCGCAGTCCATTGGCCAGGCGCCTGACGTGATTGTCGAAGTCGGCCCAGTTCACCCGCTGCCCGGTCGTGGCATCGATGATGGCGGTGCCCTGGGGCGTCTGCCGGGCCCACTTCGCCGGGATCTGGCCGATGTTCATGATGTCCCCCTCGCTCGCGGCGCCGGGAACGAATGACCCGCTCCCTGCCACCGTCGCTGATGTCAGTAAGGCAGATCGAGGTGTAGGTGGCGGCGCTGCAGCTTCCAGGCGCCGTCGGAGAGCACGACACTGTCGGTGTAGACGCCGCTCGACAGCACGGTCAGGGCACCGTTCTCCACCGAGATCAAGATGAGGGTTGAGACCGCGGTCACCGACGTGTCCGTCTCGTCGGTGAAGTAGATGTTGGTGACGCAGTGGCGCCGCTGGTCGGTCTGGGTCTCGTGAGCACCCTCGAACAGGGCGCGGATGTTGTCCTTGCCCGCGAACACCATGGGCTCGTTGCCGGCGATGACCAGTTCGAAGACGCTGTCGTCCAGGAACAGGTCGAGAATGAACGCGAGGTCACCGGAGTCGTACGCGGTGCCGGCCTGGTTCAGCAGGCCGGTGATTGCAAGTGTGTCAGCCATGGGAATGCTCCTTCGGTTGGATTTGTCGGGGGTTCTGTCCGGTCGGGGGTTCTGTCCGGTCGGGGGCCGGGGTGCCGTTCGCTCCTTCGCGCGGGCGCAAGGCGTCGCGAATCGGCCCCCGGCCCCCTCCCTCGGTTGTTGTTCTCGCTCCTTCGGCGCTGGCGCAAGGCGTCCCCGACGTCCCCTCCCTCGGTTGTTGGATCGGGTCCCCCGGGGTCGGGCTGCTACTCCAGGCCGATCTGGTCGACGGTTCCACGCCAGGCCAGCGAGCCGCCGTCGATGAGAATGTAGGCGCCGTTGATGAACGATGCCGCCGGGCCGGCCAGGAAGCAGACCAGCTCAGCGACCTCCTCCGGCGTGCCGAGCCGCGGGATGAGGCTGGTGTTTATCAGCGCCTTCTCGAAGGCCTCGGGGTCCTCGGCCTGCTGTACGAACCGGGTCACCATCTCGGTGGCGATGGCGGTGGGGCCGTAGCAGTTCACCCTGATGCCGTAGGGCGCCAGGTCCACGGCCAGGTTCTGGGTCTGCAGCCGGATGCCGCCCTTGGAGGTGCCGTAGGCGGAGTTGCGGGGGTACGCGGACTGGGCACCGGTGGAGGCGGCGTTGACGATCGACCCGTAGTCGCTCTGCTTCAGGTACGGCACCGCCGCCTTGGCGCAGACCCACGGGGCGACGGCGTTTACCTCCACGACCCAGCGGAACACGTCGATGGGCATGGTCTCCAACGAGGTGTTCTCCCCGGCCCGGGCCGTCTCGTGCACCCCGGCGTTGTTGTGGAGGACGTCGATGCCGCCGAGGCGCTCGGCCGTGGCGGCCATGAGTGCCTCCACCTGCTCGGCGTCGGTGACGTCGCAGGCGACGAAGTCGGCGTCGCCACCGTCGGCGCGGATGCCGGCGGCGACCTGCTCACCGGCCTCAGCGACCGAAGGCAGGTCGCTGACCATGACGGCCGCCCCCTTGGAGGCGGCGACGCGGGCGGTGGCAGCCCCGATGCCGCCGGCGGAGCCGGTGATGACGAAGCGCATTCCCTCAATGCTCATGGGTGGTCCTTTCTGCGGTTTGTCTGTTGTTTGTCGGTCGTTGGACGCTAGTCGGACGGTTGTCGAGCGGGATGGCCCGCCAGGTGACAGGGCGCCGCGGCGGCGCCGCCGTCACCGTTAGGCGGCGGGCCGGAAGGTCAGCGGCATGTGCACCGGCGACCGCGTGAAGACGCCTACCGGGGTCGGGGAACCGTTGGCGAAGGCGACGTCCTCCATGGAGTCGAGCAGCTGGTTGGTGCCGGTCTCCACCTCGTTGAGGGCAAGGATGGCGCCCACACAGAAATGCCGCCCGAGGGCAAAGGAGGTGTGGTTGGCCGCCGCCGTGAAGGCCTTCTCCATGTCCAGGTCCTCCCGGAAGATGTCGAAGCGGTCGGGGTCGTCGTACTTGCGGGGGTCGCGGTTCGCCCCGGCGAGCAGGCAGGTGACCGTCGAGCCGGCGGGGATGGTCCCGCCCGACATCTCCACGTCGGTTGCGGTCTCGCGCATGATCATCTGCACCGGAGGCGTGTGCCGCAGGGTCTCGGCGAAGGCGTTGCGGATGAGGTTGCGGTCGGCACGCACCGCCTCCATCTGCTCGGGGTGCTCGATGAGGCGCCAGAACATGTTGGCCATGGACTTGTCGGTGGTCTCGCCGCCGGCGGTCAGCAGCAGGCTCACAAAAGCCTTGATCTCGATATCGCTGAGGCGCTCACCGTCGATCTCGGCCTGGCAGAGCGTGGTGAGCAGATCGCCTCCGGGGGCGCTGCGTCGCTCGGCAATGATCGGCAGCATGTATTCCTGCAGCTCGTCGCGGGTGCGGATACCTGCGGCCATCACGTCGGGGTCGCCGATGAGGTTGGACAGGAACGCCATGATCGAGCTGTACCAGGCGTGGAACCGGTCGTGGTCGGACTTGGGCAGGCCCAGCATGTCCACGATCACGTTGATGGGGAAACGGGTGGTGTACTGCTGCACGAAGTCCACCTGCCCCTCGGTCCGCCAGTTGTCGATGAGCTCGGCGCTGCAGCGCTGGATCACCGGCATGAACTTCTCCCGCAGGTCGGCACCCCGGAAGGCGGGCGTGACCAGGTTGCGGTGGCGGGAGTGGTCCCGCCCCTCCATCTGCAGGATGGTCGGCCCGTGCACCGGCTCGAGCTGCCACTCGTAGTTGTTGGAGTTGAAGGCGGGGTCTTTGAACGCCCGCTCCACGTCCTCGTAGCGGCTGATCATGTACGAGTTCATGGCCTCGTGGAAGTAGATCGGGTGCTCGTCGCGCATCAGCTCGAGCACGGGGAACGGGTCCTCGGAGAACTCGGGGGAAAGAATGTCGGGGGTCATGATTTCTCCATCGGTGTTTGGGATCGCTGGCCGGCCCGTCCAATCGTCGGGATTCGAGACGACGCCGTCACTCCGTAGGCGTGAACGTGAGGTCCATGTGCAGCGGGGAGCGGGTGAACACCCCCTCCGGCGTCGGCGGACCGTTGGCGAAGGCGAGATCCTCGCAAGCGTCGAGCACCTGGTTGGCGCCCGTGACCACCTCCGTCAGGGCCAGCAGCGCCCCCACGCAGAAGTGGCGCCCCAGCGCGAACGTCAGATGGTTGGCCCCCGAGGTGAAGGCCCGCTCGACGTCCAGGTCGTCACGGAAGATGTCGAACCGGTCGGCGTCGGCGAACGCCCGGGGGTCGCGGTTGGCGCCGGCCAGCAGGCAGGTCACCGTCGAGCCCGCCGGGATGGTGCCGCCGGTCACCTCGACGTCCACCGACGGCTGGCGCATGATCATCAACACCGGCGGCGTGTGACGCAGCGTCTCGGCGAAGGCGTTGCGGATGAGGCCGCGGTCGGCCCGCACCGCCTCCATTTGGTCGGGGTTCTCGATCAGGCGCCAGAACATGTTGGTGAGGGACCTGTCGGTGGTCTCCCCGCCGGCGGTCAGCAGCAGGCTCACGAAAGACTTGATCTCGATGTCGCCGAGCCGCTCCCCGTCGACTTGGGCGTGGACCAGCTTGGTGAGGAGGTCGTCGCGCGGGTTGGCCCGGCGGTCGGCGATCACTGGCAACATGTACGCCTCCAGATCCTCACGCACCTGCTCGCCGGCCGCGTTGATCTCGGGATCACCCGCCAGATTGGCGAGGTAGATGTTGATGGTGGTGTACCAGCGATGGAAGAGGGCGTGATCGCTGGCCGGCAGGCCGAGCATGTCCACGATCACCTTGATGGGGAACCACGTGGTGTACTGCCGCACGAAGTCCACCTGCCCGTCGCGGCGCCAGGTGTCGAGCAGTTCGGCGCTGTTTCGTTCGATGACCGGCAGGAAGTTGTCCTCGAGCACCCGCCCCCGGAACTCGGGCGCCACAAGGTTGCGGTAGCGCGAGTGGTTGCGCCCCTCCATGGACAGCAGGGTCGGCCCGTGCACCGGCTCGAGTTGCCACTCGTAGTTGAGGGTAGTGAAGACAGGGTCCTTGAAGGCGCTCGAAACGTCGTCGTAGCGGGTGATGAGGTACGAGTTCATGGCCTCGTGGAAGTACAGCGGGTGGTCCTCCCGCAGCGACTCCAGGATCGGATAGGGATCCTCGTTGAACGCCGGCGAGAGGATGTCGGGCGCCTCGGTCGCCATGGATCTCCCTTCCCTCGGTGGCCTCGTGCTCGGACATGGTCGGGCAGCGTGACCCGTCACCGCAGGTCGCGGGCACGACACGACCTGCGATCGCGCCCGGATGTTACCAAACAAGCGGTTGACAGTCCCGTGGTATTGGTACAGTCCTACGTTGTGGGAAGCAGCGTCGAGGCCATGAGCACCGGCGGCGAACCCGAAGCGTTCGCTCTCGAGGCATCGGGGCGCGATCCCCGACCCGACGCCTCCCCCGAGGGATTGCGCGGTGGGCGCTGCGCCTCCTGTGGCCATCCCATGCTCTACCGACCGCCGCTGTGCCCTTCCTGCGGCGCCTCTGCGGTGGAGCCGGCCACGTTCGGACCGGGCGGGACGGTCTGGAGTTCGACCGTCCTGCGCATCCGCGTGGCGGACCGCAAGCCGCCGGCGGTGCTGGCATACGTGGACTTCGACGAGGGACCGCGTGCCCTCGTGCACGTCGATGGCCCAGGCGATCAGGCGCTCCTGCCGGGCACCCGGGTCCACCTGCTCGGGCGTGACGATCGCGGCGACCCGCTGGTGATGCCGGCAGCCGCCGGGGATCGCAGCGACGGGAGGGCGCCGCAGTGACCGACCTGCACCCCGCCCGCGGGCACCGGACCCCGGCCCGCGACACGCACGCCCGCAAAGGCGGCCGCTCGTGACCACGCCCACCTCGGTCTGGGGCGTCGGCACCAGCCGCTTCGCCCGCCAACCCGACACCCCGCCGACGCAGCTCGCCTGGCAAGCCGTCACCGAGGCGCTCGCCGATGCCGGCGTGGCGCCCGCGGCGGTCGAGGCCGTCTTCGCGGGCACGGTGTTCGGCGACCCCGGTGTCACCACCCGCACCCTCCAACACCTCGGCATCACCGGCGTTCCCATCGTGACCGTCGAAAACGCCTGCGCCAGCGGCACCACCGCCTTCCACGAGGCGCAGGTGGCCGTCGGCGGGGGCCGCTACGAGGTCGTGCTGGCGTTCGGCATCGAGACGATGACGGCGACGTTCGACGGGCCCATCGAACCCCTCGACTCCGACCCCGAGGGCGCCCAGGGCTTCGCCATGCCCAGCCTCTACGGCATGGCGGCACACCGCTACCAGCACTGCCACGGCGTCACCCCAGAGCAGATGGCGCTCGTGGCGGTGAAGAACCGGCGCAACGCCCTCAACAACCCGCGGGCGCAGCACGCCGGGGAATTCACCGTGGAGCAGATCCTGGCGTCGCGCCCGATCTCGGATCCGCTGACGCTGCTGCAGTGCTGCGACATCAGCGACGCCGCCGCCGCGGCGGTGCTGGGTCCCGACCGTGGTGCGTGCACCCCAGGAGGCGCCCCGGACGTGGCGGTGCGCGCCACGGCGCTCGCCTCGGGACAGGCATGGGACCACAACACAGACCTGGTCTGGGGCTGGCAACTAGTGGCCGACACCGCAGCGGCCGCCTTCGAGAGCGCGGGCATCGGTCCCGCCGACGTCGACGTCCTCGAGGTCCATGACGCCTTCACGATCGGCGAGATCGTCACCACCGAGGCGCTCGGCCTGTGCGAGCTGGGCGGCGGCGGAGCACTCGTGGAGTCCGGGCACACCAGCCTCGGCGGCACCCAGCCCGTGAACCCGTCGGGCGGCCTGCTCGCCCGGGGCCATCCCCTCGGCGCAACGGGCCTGGGCCAGATCGCCGAGATCGTCTGGCAGCTGCGCGGCGACGCCACCGGTCGCCAGGTGGACGGCGCCCGCCTCGGCGTGGTCGAGACCATGGGCGGCGGCACCGCCGG
>Ga0209754_1002570_pt1 | contig 14072 bp, 12 predicted proteins | sample MesohylBB_FD_187295 | JGI IMG/M metagenome (GOLD analysis project Ga0209754, IMG submission 187295) | Host-associated microbial community of the marine sponge Aplysina aerophoba from Gulf of Piran - sponge mesohyl, lysed by bead beating... | ecosystem: Host-associated > Porifera > Sponge >... | reverse complement strand
CGGCCAGTGGATCACCCTGTCGACGGATGAGGGCAGGCTGGGTCCGGGCAGTCTCCCGACTGCCCCTCCATTGCGGCGCACCCACCTTCCCCGCCAAGCTCCGGGCTCACATGTCCGGGCAGTCTCCCGACTGCCCCTCCATTGCGGCCCCTTCGCCCAGACTCGCCACTCCCGTCCCCCGCCGAGTCCGGGCAGTCTCCCGACTGCCCCTCCATTGCGGCGTCCGAATCGGCACCCACATGCTCATGTTCATGTCCTGTCCGGGCAGTCTCCCGACTGCCCCTCCATTGCGGCATCTTGGACCCAGCCGACTCGACGGATAACACCTTCGAGTCCGGGCAGTCTCCCGACTGCCCCTCCATTGCGGCAAGATCGATGACCACGGGCCGGACGCTTGGCGGTACGTCCGGGCAGTCTCCCGACTGCCCCTCCATTGCGGCCCTTGTAGAGGTGTGTAGCCCTCATAGGCTCTCCGTGTCCGGGCAGTCTCCCGACTGCCCCTCCATTGCGGCTGCTGTCACGTCGATCACCGTCGACGGTACGCCCACCGTCCGGGCAGTCTCCCGACTGCCCCTCCATTGCGGCGCCACCACTGATTCCAAGGTTCCGGGAGCGAAACGTCGTCCGGGCAGTCTCCCGACTGCCCCTCCATTGCGGCGGCACCGACACACTCAGCCCGGTACCCATCCACCATGTCCGGGCAGTCTCCCGACTGCCCCTCCATTGCGGCACCCATGCCCGAACGTTGAGGTTGTGACGGAGGGCCTGTCCGGGCAGTCTCCCGACTGCCCCTCCATTGCGGCATCGCGGAGGCACGGACTCGGTGGGTCGGCTGGCAGGTCCGGGCAGTCTCCCGACTGCCCCTCCATTGCGGCACACTCGAGCGCCGCCGCCCCGGTGAGCGTCCGCTATGTCCGGGCAGTCTCCCGACTGCCCCTCCATTGCGGCGGTGGCACCGCGGAGGCCGGTACGGAAGCCGATGGGGTCCGGGCAGTCTCCCGACTGCCCCTCCATTGCGGCGGCTTCGCCGTCGCCGGGATCGGCCCGCAGCGACAAGTCCGGGCAGTCTCCCGACTGCCCCTCCATTGCGGCCGGCCCAAGGGTCGGGCTGTGCATCCAAGGGGCAACGTCCGGGCAGTCTCCCGACTGCCCCTCCATTGCGGCTGGGTAGACGCCGAAGACCGCAACGCCGTAGCGGAGTCCGGGCAGTCTCCCGACTGCCCCTCCATTGCGGCATCGTCTCTCCGACAGGATGACCGGCCCTACCCGAGTCCGGGCAGTCTCCCGACTGCCCCTCCATTGCGGCATTACCCCTGGCCGTCGCTGACGATCACGCCTGCCGTCCGGGCAGTCTCCCGACTGCCCCTCCATTGCGGCGCCACCCTCGGGAGTACTCGCTTTGGCAGCGGCCAGGGTCCGGGCAGTCTCCCGACTGCCCCTCCATTGCGGCCCTATCAGGGCGACCAGGAGCGCCCTGGGTGGTATCGTCCGGGCAGTCTCCCGACTGCCCCTCCATTGCGGCACCGCGGCCTCCAGCTGAGGAACTCGACCTCCAGCGTCCGGGCAGTCTCCCGACTGCCCCTCCATTGCGGCATCGAGGAAGACGCCGAAGGCGGGATCGTGAAGCGGGGTCCGGGCAGTCTCCCGACTGCCCCTCCATTGCGGCCCCTAAAGTCGATACGCCGTATGAGCACTGTGGAGGTCCGGGCAGTCTCCCGACTGCCCCTCCATTGCGGCACCGAATGCCACGACGACCACCGGGAGGGAGTGCAGAAGTCCGGGCAGTCTCCCGACTGCCCCTCCATTGCGGCACCGTGGCCGACGCCGCGGAGCTGACCACGGCGTTGGTCCGGGCAGTCTCCCGACTGCCCCTCCATTGCGGCGCATACCACCAACCGAGTGGCGACGTGTACGCCGTCCGCGTCCGGGCAGTCTCCCGACTGCCCCTCCATTGCGGCGTGGCCGCCCGGGTCCGTCTCCCTATACGAGTCGACGTCCGGGCAGTCTCCCGACTGCCCCTCCATTGCGGCCGCTCTTGCTTGACGATCTGCTCGCTCTTTATTTTAGTCCGGGCAGTCTCCCGACTGCCCCTCCATTGCGGCGCCCATAGTGGTCGATGAGCTGGCCGAGGAGCTGATGTCCGGGCAGTCTCCCGACTGCCCCTCCATTGCGGCGTCGGGCAAACACTCTACTGCCCGACTCACGTTGAGGTCCGGGCAGTCTCCCGACTGCCCCTCCATTGCGGCACGATCACTGTCGACACGTCGAAGGTCCTGGACGGCAGTCCGGGCAGTCTCCCGACTGCCCCTCCATTGCGGCCCTGGACCCGGAGGAGCTTCGCCTCTACGACCAGCGCGTCCGGGCAGTCTCCCGACTGCCCCTCCATTGCGGCGTTGAACGTGTGGCGTGCAAGCGGTGGTGGACAGGCGGGTCCGGGCAGTCTCCCGACTGCCCCTCCATTGCGGCACGGAACGCTGTGATAGCCGGTATCAGCTTCACCAGGTCCGGGCAGTCTCCCGACTGCCCCTCCATTGCGGCTTGCGTGACGTTGAGCTGCGTGATGCGGTTGGGGTCGTCCGGGCAGTCTCCCGACTGCCCCTCCATTGCGGCCTGCGTGGCATGGGGGTGGCCTTCCGTGTTAGTAGACGTCCGGGCAGTCTCCCGACTGCCCCTCCATTGCGGCGGAGGTATACGTCCTGCGGGCTGCGGTTCTGGACCGCGTTGTCAACCACCGCCGGATCCTCGAACCCATCAGACACATACCACCAGCATAAAGGGAGGCCAATTACCATCTTGAACACGCCCCAGTACCACTAGCAGGAGTCAAGCAAACACGGGGCGGTTCACCTTTATTGGGCTATCGGTGGTGCCCCCTACAAGTGTGGCATGGCGCCCCTGTACAAACGCTCTGCCGACCAAGAGTACAACAGTGTGATGGGTAGCTCTTGTCGGCTTCTCTCAAGCCTGCTTAGAATAAGTACGCTCGCAATGTTTGAACTGTCATTAGCCGGACCCGGCTAGAATTACTTCAAGGTCGGACTGTTACCTAGAGTGGGAGAGTCAGGCACTCGTGGTTGGTCTTAGAAGCAGTAGTCCCACTATGAACCCGATGGTTAATCGTATGAGTAGATTGGCCCTTCTAGTAGCCGTTGTCGCGTTCGTCGTTGTGGCGGCCAGGGTGGTGGCCCTCTTGCGCAGAGACGATCCCGTCGCGTCGACTGAGCCGGTTCCCAGCGCTTCGACCTCCGTCACGACCGGTACGAGCACGAGCACGACCCCCACCTCCGTAGCCGCAACGACGACGGTACCCGCCGGAGGCGACGTCACTACGACGACGGCCGAGGCCGCTACAAATCTGATACGAGGCGCGGTCGGTCCCGAGTTGGGCAGCAGCCTGGTTGAACTGGGCATGGCCCGGGGGCGCAGGTGTCTGACGACGGGCTGGTGCGGGTCGAGACCGCTCTCACCACGGCGGGCTGCCCGCTACGGGGTCAGATCCAGCGGGACAGTCGTGGCAGGCGATAACCAAACTCACGGAGAGATTATCGGGACCAAACACCCTGGTGGGTTGTACCGCCGCGGTCGTCACCCGTTGCTACGTGCGGCGCTCTCAGCGGTGTGGCCGGGCCTTGGGCACTTCGGTTACTGCAATCGTCGAGCGATGATCCTGAGCATGGGAACGCTCGGCGGCGCCGCTGTCGCATTCACCTACATCGCTACGCGCAGCGAGCAGACCTTGCTCGCTTGGAGCGTGACCATATCATTTCTCTGGGTCGTCATGGTCGGCGCCGCGGGCGCCTTCGTCTTTCGCGTAGCGGTCGCTGCCGATGCGTACCGGGTCGCGCGACATCGGTCCGGACCGCAACACCATGAAACCCACCGACTCGTATCAGTGGCGGTGTGGGTCATGCTCGCGGTGATCGTCGCAGCGCCGCACCTGCTCGTCATCCGCTACGCCACCGCTCAGATCACACTGTTGTCGAACGTGTTCACTGCGACCGATACCCGGACCGCAATTCCGACTCCGGTTCAGATCACCCCGGTTACCAAAGTCTTGGCGCTGGATACCGCCACCACCGAGGCGCTGGGATCGTCAACAGAAGCTCATGTTTCGGTTCCGACGGAAACTCCCGCTCGCTCGGCCACGGCTCGGTTGACCCGACCCACCTCCACGCCGACAGCAGCCACCCACTCGCCGACGGCTATCCCTCCAGCCACCACAATCCCACCGACCACCACAATCCCACCGACCACCGCATCTCCTTCGACCACATCTGGTTCCACTACGGCTACGCGACGGACTTGGGACGGTGCCGAACGTCTCACGATCGTCCTGCTCGGCAGCGACGCGGGATTCGATCGCCACGGTGTACGGACCGACACCATCATTGTGTTCTCGATCGACATGGACACAGGCCACGCTGCAGCATTCAACATCCCGCGTAACTGGCAAGGCCTCACCTTCCCCGAAGGAACACCCGCATCTATACAATGGCCAGCCGGCTATCCGGGTATCGCCAACGAGGTCTACGGGCTGGGATCGAGGTTCCCCCGCGCCTTCCCGGACATCGAGGATCCGTCCGGCTACTCGATCAAGTCGGCCCTCGCTCAGCTGACAGGCCTACCAATCCAGTATTACGTGCTGGTGAGCATGGAGGGCTTTGTAGAAACCATCGACCTCTTCGGTGGTATCGATGTGCATGTCACCGAATCGATCAACGACCGAATAAGGCCCATCGTGGCAGGCGGGCCACCAATCGACATCGTTGTTCAACCCGGCGACCACCATCTCGACGGCCTGACCTCCCTCGGTTATGTACGGTCCCGAAGCACCAGTTCCGACTACCACCGGATGACCCGACAACGTTGTGTAGTCGAGGCACTGATCGGCCAAAGCTCGCCAGCCGAGGTGCTCGGCAACTACACGGCACTCACCAGCATCATCTCCGATCATTTCAGGACCGACATACCCCTCGAACGCCTAGACGATCTCGTCATCCTCGGACGCGATCTTGACACCAGCACGATCATCACCGTCAACTTCGTACCCCCTGAGTTCCCAACGGGCCGGGCACCGGTTACCCAGGTACGCCAAGCCGTCGCTCAGGCACTCGGAGGCACCACCAACGCGGCCAACGTTTCGCTGGCCGACAGCTGTAGAGGGACGGAGTAGACGGTCTACACGACACGGATGTACGCCTCGTGCAGACCGCTCAGACACATCCGTGGCCGTTCCAAACTCGCCCAGCGGCGGGGGCCCTCTCGTCGCTGCCGAACCTCGCAGCCAGCAGCTCGGAAAGGACCCCACTCACCGTCAGGTATTCGGGGTCACAGGGGTGGGGATGCTCCTATGGTTGCCAAATCGGGGACGGGGCCGCCTCGTGGGTGGAACCAGGTCTGGTATCGGGTTGCTAGCTGGTGGTTGTGGTAGCGGCCGAGTTACAGTTCTGAGATTCGGGCCGGGCGAGTTCCGAGAGCCCGGGCGGCCTGGGTGACGGTGATGCCGGCATCCTGGCGCCGGGTGCGTAGGCGAGCACTGCTCCGGGTTGGTCAGCAGCCGGTAGATCTGTGGGACGATGTGCCGCTTGAGGCAGCGGATGATCTCTTTGCGGTTGGTCTCCCCGCCGAGCACGGCGGAAACCGAGATAACGCTCGATGTGGGCTCGAAATGTTCACCCTCCAGCTCGCCGACGTCGTCGGGGACGAATCCTGCCCACCGGAGGTGAACAAACTGGGTCGCACCATCGGCCGCCGGTGTTCCCAGATCACGAACTGGCACCTCTCGAAGGTGACCAACAGATGCCACCGAAGCTCTCGACAACCTGATCAAACGCATCAAACGAGCAGCCTTCGGGTCTGCTCATCGGACGTCAACCCCGGGTCCGCAAACCCTGATCCCGCTCAGCCCGGCGCACCCACAGCCGCAGCGTCTCAGACGAACATCGGAACTTCTCAGCAATCGAACAGATCGCTGCCCACTCCGGAGCGGTGCTCCCCCCGATTTTCCAACACCATCCGGACAGCCCGTTCCCGAACCTCCGGCGAATACATGATCGGTCTTCCCATGACTCCATTATCTCCCAACTAATCGAGTCTCCGGGGAAACCGGGGCGGTTCAAGGAGCATCCGGGGCGGTTCAGACGAGCCAGACGCCGAGCTTCTGGGTCCGGCCAGTCTCCCGACTGCCCCTCCATTGCCGCGTTGTCGGCGTTCGGTTGTTACGCGATCGTGCCAAGATCGGCATGCAAGTGGAGCCACTCCCGCGGGGCAAGTGAAGGGACGGAGTTCGGATGACGGATTGGAATGACTGGAATCAAGCTGTGATAGACGAGTTCCGTACCAACGATGGCCGGGTGGGCGGCATGTTCGAGGGTAGTCCCCTCTTGCTTCTCCACCATGTGGGTGCTCGAACGGGCCTCCGACGGGTCGCCCCGCTCATGTATCAGGACGTGCCGGACGGCTATGCGATCTTCGCGTCCAAGGGCGGAGCCGACACCAATCCCGACTGGTACCACAACCTGGTGGCTAATCCCGAGACGGAGGCCGAGGTCGGGAGCGAGACGGTTCCTGTCCTAGCCCGTATCGCCAACGATGAGGAACGGACCCGGATCTGGACCCGGCAGAAGAGCGACTATCCCCAGTTCGCGGATTACGAGTCCAAAACCCAGCGGGTCATACCGGTGGTCGTCCTGGAACGCACGTGAATAGAGGCGGATGAGGTTCACCTCAGAGTATCTGCTTGCTGGCCAGGACACTCCGCTCGATGTGGCGCGATGGGAACGAAATCGTCGTCATCGCCATCAATGCTCGTCCTCGATCTCGGGCTGCCTCGCTTAGGGGCAGACGTCGAGATCCAAAAGGAACAGATCGTCGCTGACGGCGTCCAGCCCGTGCCAATCTGCGGGAAGGCATCCGGTCAACGCGTTGCCGGCCAGGTATAGGTGAGTGAGACTGGCTAGGTCACCCAACTCGGTGGGAATATCGCCGGTTAGGAAGTTGTCACTGAGGTCCAACTCGGCCAGATCGGTCAGGTGACCCAGTTCGGCCGGGATATCTCCCCTCAATCGGTTTCCGCTCAGGTGCAGTCCGGTCAGGTCGGTTAGCTGACCGAGTTCGGCGGGTATCGCACCCCAGAAACGGTTGTGCTCGAGATTGAGCACTGTCAGGTTGGTGAGGTCGCCGAGTTCGGCGGGTATAGGCCTATCCAGCCGGTTGCTACCGAGGTTCAGTTCCTCCAGGTTGGTTAGGCCGCCGAAGCTCTTCGGTATGTGTTCGGTCAGTTCGTTGCCGTACAGGTTCAGGTACTTGAGATCGTTGAGGCGACCAAGGGCAGCGGGTATCTCGCCCCACAGCCAGTTGTTGGCGAGGTCCAGGCTTGCCAGATTGGTCAAGTTTCCGAGATCGGCGGGGATCTCCCCGGTCACATCGTTGCCTCCGAGGTCCAGTTCGACCAGACTCGCTAGATTCCCCAGCTCGGCGGGTATCTCTCCCGACAACCGGTTGTCACCGAGCTGAAGATAAGCCAGGCTGCCCAGTTGACCGAGTTCGCTGGGTATCGGTCCCAGAATCTGATTGTGCGCAAGACCGAGCCGCCTCAGGTTGGTCGCATCGCCAAGCTCGGTCGGTATCTGACCGGACAGCCGGTTACCGCTGAGATCAAGGCTCTCCAACTTGGTCAGCAAGCCCAGTTCCGGGGGTACTTCCCCCAAGAGCCGGTTGTCGTTGAGATGTAGGGTCTCCAGATCGGTCAGCCCGCCCAACCAAGCGGGGATCCGGCCTGACAGTTGGTTGCTCCCGAGCAGCAACTGTTGCAGACCGGTGAGGCGAGCCAAGTCGGGGAGGCTTCCCGACAGGGCGTTGTCACCGAGATCCAGCTGCTCCAACTCGATGAGGTTGCCCAGTTCCCCAGGTATGCCACCGGATAGGTTATTGCTCCCGAGATTCAGCAGCGTGAGCTTCGTAAGGTTGCCTAGCTCGGCCGGTAGGTTCCCGGATAGTCCGTTGGCCGACATTTGGAGCTGTGTCAGGTTGGTTAGCTCACCGAGCCAGGCGGGAATCTCACCGGACAACCGGTTGTTACCGAGCCACAGCCGCTCCAAGCGTACGAGGTTTCTCAGTGAGGACGGTATTTCCCCGGAGAACCGGTTGTTTTGGAGATACGCCCTCTCCAACCCGGATAGTCCACCCAGCCAAGCAGGCAGTTCACCCGACAGCTGGTTGCCCTGAAGCCACAGAATCCTGAGGTTGGTCAGGTTTGCCAACTCCGACGGCAGCTCTCCCGTGAGGGCATTCTGGTCGAGATCCAAGCGCCTGAGGTTCGTGAGCTGGCCTAGTTCGGGTGGGATGTCCCCTGAGAGAGCGTTGTTCCAGAAGTTCAGTATCCGGAGTTTGCGAAGCTCTCCGAGTTCCGCCGGGATGGTCCCCTCCAACTCGTTGACGCGCAGATTCAGTACCCGTAGGTTGTCCAGATTCCCGAGTTCGGACGGGATCCCACCCGTAAGGCCGTTGAAGCTCAGGTAGAGCACCGCGAGGTTATGAAGGCGACCGAGTTCGTCGGGTATCCCGCCGTCTAGTTGGTTGATGCTGAGATCCAACCATGCGAGATTCTCGAGCTCTCCGAGTTCGGCCGGGATAGTCCCAGCCAACTCGTTGCCACGCAACAGGAGATGGGTCAGATTCGTCAGGGTTCCCAACTCAACCGGAATCGCACCCGAGAAACCATTGTTGTGCAAGTCGATGACCCTGAGATTCCGCAGGGAGCCTAGATGAGCGGGCACCGGTCCCGTGAGCCGGTTGAAGGAGAGGTTCAGGTCGGTTAGCTCGGTCAGCTGAGCGAATTCAGGCGGAAGAGGTCCGGAGAGAAGGTTGTCCTGGAGATTCAATACGCGCAATCCGGTGAGGTCGCCGAGTCCAGACGGGAGATCTCCGGACAGGTAGTTGTCGTGGAGGTCCAGAACCTGCAATTCGGTGAGATAACCGAGCTGGGTCGGGAGTTCGCCTGTTAGACCGTTCGAAGCGAGTTCGAGTTCGGTGACCCGGCCGTTGTCGTCGGTGGTGACACCCTCCCACTCACCTAAGGGCGTGTCCTCCAGCCAGTTACCCGAACTCGCCCACCGCTCGCCATCGGTGGAGCGAAACAGCGTGATCAGGACGGCGCGATCGCCCGAGTCAGCAGAGACCGCGGCTGCGATCCCGGACTCGGCAGCCGCCAAACCCCAAACACCGGAAGAGGACACCGTAAGCAACAGAGCCAAACCGCCTGCTAACAGAGCCATGCGGGGACGTGCACGGCGAGCGTTTTGCCTAAACAAGTGCGGTGATAGCCGACGGATCGTCATCTGGTGGTTGCTCCTGCATTCGACGGAAAGGACTCTTATCGGAGAGGCACCAAGCGCTTGGACGAGCTTACTCAATTCATCCCAGATCGACGGGGATTGGCACGGATGCGTCATGGGAAGAGGGCCGGCTAGCCGATCCACCCCGGATGCGGGAGTACCGGCACAGGGAGTAGGCGGGGCACCGGCCGCGAGCCGGGTGACGGTACCGGCCCCCCTCCCGATGGGCTTCCCGATCCGGGCTAAGAACGAGGGTACGAGCGGCGCGGATTACCACTCCCCCAGCCCGGCTTGCGCCACCGGGCCGCCACGGATCCCCCTCCTAGGAGGGGCCTGAAGAACGGGGGTAGAGGTTGACCCGCGTTCGCTGACCTGGGAGTCTCTTACCGACCGTCGGGCCAACATGGGGTTTCTCAGCACCTTCCTAAACTCCCCGGTGTCTTCACCCCACTGTGAAGGTGGTGTTGAATCCATCCGGACGCGAAAGGTCCAAGAGCTTGGGTAGGGACATGTCACAGCCCAACATCCTGTTCGTCATGGCTGATCAGTTGGCGCCGCACTTCACCGGCGCATACGAGCACCCGTTGGTCCGGACACCGGCGATGGACGCCCTCGTGGAGCGCGGAACCCGGTTCGATACCGCCTACTGCCCATCGCCGTTGTGCGCCCCTTCACGATTCTCGATGCTGACCGGCCGGCCTGTATCGGCCGTCGGGGCATGGGACAACGCCGCGGAGCTGCCGGCGTCGGTTCCCACCCTCGCCCACTACCTGCGCCTGGCAGGATACCGGACCACCCTGTCGGGAAAAATGCACTTCGTGGGACCCGACCAGCTCCACGGGTTCGACGAGCGGCTCACCACCGACATCTACCCGGCCGACTTCGCGTGGACGCCCGACTGGAACGCACCCGGGAACCGGATCGACAAGGGGTACCACAACATGGACAGCCTGTCCGAGGCGGGCCAGGCCCTGGCCACCTACCAGATCGACTACGACGAGGAGGTCGGCTTCGCCGCCGTCCGCCACCTCTACGACCTCGCTCGTGACTCAGACAACCGACCCTTCTTCCTGGTGGCGTCGTTCATCCACCCCCACGACCCCTACGTAGCCCGGCCCGAATGGTGGAACCTCTACGACCACGACGACATAGACCTACCGGACGTATCGCCCATAGACTCACTCGATCCCCACACGCAGCGGATCCGCGGCGGCATCGAGGCGGACACGGTGGGTTACACCGAAGCCCAGTGCCGGAACGCCCGCCACGCCTACTACGCCAACACCAGCTACTTCGACTCGTGGCTGGGCACCCTCGTCGACACGCTTGACGAGACCGGCCGACTCGACAACACGGTGGTCATCGTCACCAGCGACCACGGGGACATGCTGGGAGACCGCGGCGCCTGGTTCAAGATGTCCTTCTTCGAACGGTCCGCCCGGGTTCCCCTCATCATGGCCGGACCGGGTGTGGCGAACGGGACTGTTCCCAACGCCTGCTCGCTGCTGGATACCCTCCCCACCCTGCTCGACATGGCCACCGACGGCAAGCCCTGGCCGGAACCGGCCGCTCCACCCGCCGGCCGCAGCCTGTGGGAGAGCGCAACCGGCGGTATGGATCCCATCGACGAGACCACGGCCGAGTACATGGCCGAAATGGCGGCCGATCCCATGTTCATGATCCGGCGCGGACGCCACAAGTACATCCACTGCGACACCGACCCCCCACTCCTCTATGACGTGGAGGCCGACCCCCTCGAACGAGACAACCTCGCCAAGGACCCCGGCCACGCCGAACTCGCCTCAGGCTTCGCCGCAGAAGTCGCCCGACGATGGGACAGCTCGGCCATCCGCGACCAGGTTCTCGCCTCGCAGCGAGCCCGCCGGGTCGTGCAGGCAGCCTTGGAAACCGGGGACCTCCACTCCTGGGACTACACACCGCCACGCGACGCCGCCAACCAATACATCCGCAACCACATGGACTGGGCCGAGGCCGGCCCCCGCACCCGGTACCCGCCGCTCGATTGACAGCCGTCCCGCGGCCCGGACGCGGGCGGCGCGGCGGGAAACTACGCGGCGGGAGGGGACCCGGACACCGGACCACGATCCACGCACTTCTCCGTTGGCACTGGTTCCGGGAAACCGGTCAACCAGCGATCACGCCCTCTGCCCACTCCAGGATGCGTTCGGAGAAGCGGCGGCATTCCTCGACCTCGGCCTCGGGCACCGGGCGGGCACTGACGTAAGGCGCCGGGTAATTGCGAGAGAAGTCCTTGACGAACTCGTCCGGGTAGCCTTCGACCGCATCCTTGGCGCTGGGTACGGGGCACTCCTCCACCGGTTCCGACACGTTGCGCGTTCGCGGGAAGAGAGATCCTGCCGTGATGTAAACGGACTTCAGAGCCAGCTCCGCTGCCGAAGCGAAGTCCCTCACGGCCTCCTTGGTGTCCCCCGTCTCTTCCAGAACCCTCCCGCCCGTGGCGTACCTCCAGGCAGCGCGGTTCAACCATTCCTCCGCGATCTGGGGGTTGCTGTTCGGAAGGCTGCTCATTCAAGGCCAACCGAATGCTTGTCGAACACGAGGCGACCCTCCTCCTGGGCCCACATGCAGGGACTGACCACTACATGTCGCATGCGGGTCAGGTCCTCCACATCGGTCACGAAGGCATTCACGGGGTACGGGCAGAAGAACCGTGCAACGTATCGGATCTCCCGTTCCCACCGGTCCCAGATGTCCACCGGCATACCGTCGAAGCCACGAGGATGTCGATGTCAGAGCGGAGGGTGTCCTCTCCCCGCACGGTCGACCCGAACAGGTAGACCTTGTCGGGATCGAACCTCAACACCAGGTCGATCGCATTGGCAACCCGGTCTCGGGGAAGTCCCGGATACGGCAGCGGCGCCTCCCCTTTGCGAATCGCCCTGCGCTGGCGCTCCAGGATGTCGACACCCGGATGATCGACCCGAGGGAGACTCCAAGCTGTGTTGACCTTGCGGGATCCGGCCGGCGCGGGGGAACGCGAAGCGGTGCCCATCACGGCGAATCCTCCCAAAGCCCAACGGGTCTGGTCTTCCCAGGCCCATCCATCCGTCTTGATTCTGAGGTTAGTTGCGGTTCGAACGCGGCAGCGATCCCCACAGGCAGCTGACGGGCCGGCCCAGACAGTCTGGTGGCCGACGACCGGGGGGCGGTCGGGTGGCAATTACACTGGGCGGACCATGTCACGAACTCCAACGGCAATCCAGCAAGGACAGGCGGCTCGCGCCGCCCAGAGAAGACTGGCAGCGGCGGGTTCCGGAACCCGGACCGAGGTGCTGAGGCATCTCGAGCGCCTGCTCGGAGAGCGGGAGGCGGAGCTCCTGGCCGTCAACAAACTCGACCTCGACGCACCCGGGGCGGGCGAGCTCCCCGGGCCTATCCTCAAGCGGCTGGCACTGTCGCCCTCCAAGATGCAGACCTTGCGGGAGGGGGTCAGGGTACTGATCGACAATCCCGACTCGGTAGGGAAACCGCTTGTCCGGCGAGAACTCGACGACGGGCTTGTGCTGGAACAAGTCCGGGTGCCGATCGGCGTGCTGCTCATCGTGTTCGAGAGCCGCCCCGACGCGGTCATCCAGATCGGCTCGCTGGCGCTGCGGACCGGCAACGCGGTGCTCATGAAGGGGGGATCGGAGGCTCTGCACTCCAACCGGGCACTCACCGACCTGCTGCGGGAGGCAGTGGCCGAGGCGGGCGCCGACCCCGACGTGGTCCAGAACATCGAAGGTCGCGAGGCGGTGGGCGACCTGCTGGCGATGGACGAGTACATCGACCTTGTCATCCCTAGAGGCTCGGCCGACCTGGTCCGCTCGATCAAGGCCGCTTCGCGTATCCCGGTGCTCGGTCATGCGGACGGTGTCTGCCACGTGTACGTGGACTCCGCGGCCGATCCCGAAATGGCGGTACGGGTCACCGTCGATGCCAAGACGAACTACGTGGCGGTATGCAACGCCGCCGAGACACTCCTGCTGCACCGCGACTTCCCGGCCGGGCCGGCGGTGGTCCGTTCGCTGCTAGAGGCCGGGGTCGAGGTGCGCGGTGACGACGACGTGCAAGCCATGGCGGCCGGCGTGGTCCCCGCCCAGGAGTCGGACTTCGGGTACGAGTTCGGGGATCTGATCATCTCCGCCCGGGTGGTGGCCGGGGTCGACGAGGCCATCGACCACATCCATACGTTCGGGTCGGCCCACACGGACACGATCGTGACCGAACATGCCGAGACGGCCCGGCTGTTCCTCGACACGGTGGACGCCTCATCGGTGTTCTGGAACGCCAGCACCCGCTTCGCCGACGGGTTCCGCTTCGGGCTGGGCGCCGAGGTGGGTATCGCCACCGGACGCGTGCATGCGAGAGGACCGATGGGCGCGGAGGGTCTGTTCACCACCAAATGGCTGCTCAGCGGCAACGGGCACGTGGTGGGCGACTACGGGCCGGGCAAGAGGTCATACACCCACCGGGACCTACCGCCGGCCCACGGCGTCTAGCCCCGATTTTTCATGCGGGGGTTTGCACTAGGCGAGCAGAGTGCGGGATATAGGCTTCTGACCAGGGACTACGGCCATTTCCACTACCCTGTCTCGGCCCGGCGGGACCTTCACCCGTCGGGTGAAGCCAGGCCCAGTCACGATCATGTGGTTGATGTGGCCTGTTGCCGTGGGTGTGTCTGGAAACATGAAGAATCAAGGCTAGTGTCCCGAG
>Ga0209754_1002567_pt1 | contig 14095 bp, 11 predicted proteins | sample MesohylBB_FD_187295 | JGI IMG/M metagenome (GOLD analysis project Ga0209754, IMG submission 187295) | Host-associated microbial community of the marine sponge Aplysina aerophoba from Gulf of Piran - sponge mesohyl, lysed by bead beating... | ecosystem: Host-associated > Porifera > Sponge >... | reverse complement strand
GCGAGCCGGGCGGGCAGGATGGGACACGAACGCTTTCTCGTCCCCGCCATCGACTTCTGCTTTTCCCAGGCAGGTTGGGAAGCCGACCAGCTCGATGCCATCGCCGTGGACGTCGGTCCGGGGTTGTTCACCGGTATAAGGGTGGGCATCGCCACGGCCCAGGGTCTGGCCGCCATGCTGGGTATCCCCATCATGGCGGCATCGTCGCTCGACGCGCTGGCGGTCCGGGCTGCTACCCGCCACCGGCATATCTGGTCGGTAGTCGACGTGCGCCGGGGCGAAGTCGCCGTGGCGGGGTACCAGCCGGTACCGGGCGGGGCGGTGATGGACTCGCCGCCCGAGTTGGTGAGCTACGAACATCTCCGGGGAATCCTCGCTTCCGATCCGTATGACGTGCTGCTGGTCGGCGACTGCGGGGTCCTGCCTCCGTCGGTACTCCGGGGCATGCACCGGGTCAAGACCGGAATGCCTCGCTATCCCTCGGCCTCCGCACTGAGCCGGCTCGTCACGGCAAGGGTGGAACGGGGTGAATACGGCGACAGTGACATAAGGCCTATGTACATGCGGGAACCGGACGTCACCCTGGGCTCGGTTCACCGGAGGGTGGCCGGTCTATGGGGTTAGCCGACCGTCCCTCGGTCCGGAGAATGCGCCCTTCGGATCTCGGCCAGGTGATGGAACTGGAACGGGCGACCTTCCGGACACCCTGGTGCCGCGAGGTCTTCGAGAATGAGATGGAAGCACCCGGACGTTGTTACCTGGTAGCCGAGCACTCGGACCGGGTGGTGGGTTACGGGGGCCTGATGGTGGTGGATGACGATGCCCACGTGAACACACTGGCCGCGCTCCGCCCGAGTCCGGTTCCGGCTATCGGAACCCGGCTGATGCTATCCCTCGTGAACCGTGGTCTGGAGAGCGGCGCCCAGCACCTTAGCCTCGAGGTCAGGGCCTCCAACCGGCGAGCTCAGGAGTTCTACCGGAAGTTCGGTATGGCACCGGTCGGCGTGCGGAAGCACTACTACCAGGACGACGACGCCCTGATCATGTGGGTGCACGACATCGGGGGCCTCGAGTACCGCCATCGGCTCGACCGGATCAGGGAGGCCCTACCGTGAGCGGACCCTTGGTCCTCGCCTTCGAGACCTCGTGCGACGAAACCGCCGTGGCGGTCGTGCGGGGGAGGAAGGTCCTGTCGAACATCCTGTCCTCGCAAGTCGACATGCACGCCCGCTTCGGTGGTGTCGTACCGGAGGTGGCGGCGCGCGCCCACGTCGAGGCGATCCGATCGCTCACCCACCGGGCGCTGGGCGAGGCCGGAGTCCATCCTGATGACCTCGACTGCATCGCCGCCACCAGAGGACCGGGCCTGGTCGGCGCCCTCCTGGTCGGCTTCTCGTTCGCCAAGGCGATGGCGTGGAGCAAGCGCATCCCCTTCCTGGGGATCGACCACATGGAGGGTCACCTCTTCGCTCCACGGATCGACTTCGACGCCTTCCAGCCTCCCGCGGTGGTGCTGCTCGCCTCCGGAGGTCACAGCCAAGTGGTTCTGGTCGAAGACTGGGGGGACTACAGGGTTCTCGGCCAGACCCTCGACGATGCCGCCGGCGAGGCATTCGACAAGCTGGCCAGGTTCATGGGACTCGGGTTCCCGGGCGGGCCCGTCATCGATTCCCTGTCGGAGAAGGGCGACCCGGAGACCATCAGGTTCCCGAGAGCGCTCCCGCACCGGCGGTACGACTTCTCATTCTCCGGTCTGAAGACCTCGGTCGTGACCCGCTTGGAGAAGGCCCGGGCGGCCGGCGTGCTCCCCAGGAGGGAAGACGTGGCCGCCTCCATCCAGGAAGCCATAGTGGATGTACTGGTACAGAAAACCATGAACGCCGTGGAGGACCACCGCGTCCCGATCGTGGGTGGCGGCGGGGGAGTCCTCGCCAACCGTCGGCTACGCACCCGGCTCCAGGAAGAGGCCGATCGCCGGGACGTGGGCCTGTTCCTACCCAGACCGATCATGTGCACCGACAACGCGGCCATGATCGGCGCAGCCGCAGGGTTCCGTCTGGAGCGGGGAGAGAGGACCGGATGGGGAGCGCCGGTCGACTCGGCACTGGCGCTCTGACCGGCTAGCCCGGCGGTCCGCACACACTCACACCTGGGGATTAGCACTCGCGAGCAGGGTCTGCTAACTTAGCGCTCGAAGCGTACGACTGCTAATCCGCCTTGAGCGGATACCGGCTGGTCCCAGCCGTGAGCAGTGTACATGCAATAGTCAGTAACCCGTTCAAGGAGGACTTCGGATGAATCTGAAGCCACTCGGCGGCCGTGTCATCGTCAAGCCCAACGAGGACGACGAGCAGCGGACCCCGTCGGGTCTGGTAATCCCGGACACGGCCAAGGAAAAGCCGCAGACCGGCACCATCCTGGCAGTAGGACCCGGTGACCGTAACGACAGTGGAGAGATCATCCCCCCGGATGTGTCCGAGGGAGATGTGGTTGTCTACTCCAAGTTCGCCGGCACCGAATTGAAATACGAAGGCGATGAATACCTGATCCTCGCGTCCCGCGACTTGCTGGCGATCGTCGGCTGACGGTTGAGGTAGGACAGGATTAGAGGAAGGAAACGAAATGGCAGCGAAGGATCTTCGTTTCAACGAGGACGCGCGGCGCGGTCTTGAGGCGGGCGTGAACAAACTCGCCGACGTGGTCAAGGTGACCCTAGGACCCAAGGGCCGCAACGTCGTGCTCGAGAAGAAGTGGGGTGCTCCGACGATTACTAACGACGGAGTAACCATCGCCAAGGAAATCGAGTTCGACGACCCGTGGGAGAACATGGGCGCCCAACTCGCCAAGGAAGTAGCCACCAAGACCAACGACGTGGCAGGCGACGGCACCACGACGGCGACCGTGCTCGCCCAGGCCATGGTCCGGGAAGGTCTCCGTAACCTGGCCGCCGGAGCGAACCCCATGGGTCTCAAGCGGGGTATCGAGTCGGCCGTCGGAGCAGTCGTCGATTTCATCGGGGACTTCTCGAAGGACGTCGAGACCACTGAGGAGGTCGCCGCGGTGGCGGCCATCTCGGCAGCTGATCCCGAGATCGGAACCACGATCGCCGAGGCGTTCGAGAGTGCCGGCAAGGACGGCGTGATTACGGTCGAGGAAGGCCAGACCTTCGGACTCGAACTCGAGTTCACCGAGGGCATGCAGTTCGACAAGGGCTACATCTCGCCCTACTTCATCACCGATCCCGACAGTCAGGAAGCAGTGCTGGAAGACCCTTATATCCTGATCGCCAACCAGAAGATCAGTTCGGTCAACGACATGCTTCCGGTGCTTGAGAAGATCATGCAGACTGGGAAGCCGGTGATGGTGCTTGCCGAAGACGTCGAGGGCGAGGCCCTGGCAACCCTGGTGGTCAACAAGATCCGCGGTACTTTCGCGTCCCTGGGAGTCAAGGCCCCCGGGTTTGGCGAGCGCCGCAAGGCTATGTTGCAGGACATCGCGATCCTCACCGGCGGAACGGTGATCTCCGAGGAGGTCGGTCTCAAGCTCGACGGAGTGGCTCTCGACATGCTGGGCCGGGCCCGCAGGGTGATCGTGGCGAAGGACAACACCACGATCGTCGATGGCGCCGGCGCCGAGTCGGATGTCAGGGCTCGGATCAAGCAGATCGAACGCGAGATCGAGAACACCGACTCCGACTGGGACCGCGAGAAGCTGCAGGAGCGCCTGGCCAAGTTGGCCGGTGGCGTGGCCGTCATCAAGGTCGGCGCAGCGACCGAGGTAGAACTCAAGGAGAAGAAGCACCGGATCGAGGATGCCGTATCCGCGACTCGGGCTTCTGTCGAGGAAGGCATCGTGGCCGGCGGAGGGGTTACCCTGCTCCGTGCCCAGACCGTCGTTGACGGAATCGACGGCGGAGACCACGACGAGCAGGTTGGCCGTTCCATCGTGCGTCGCGCTCTGGAGGAGCCCATCCGCCAGATCGCCGACAACGGCGGCTACGAGCCCGGTGTAGTGGTTGACAAGGTCCGCCAAGGCGACCATGCGTTCGGCTTCAACGCCAGCACCGGCGTCTACGAGGACCTCCTAGCGGCTGGCATTCCCGATCCGGCCAAGGTGACCCGGTCGACCGTTCAGAACGCAGCTTCGATCGCGGGGCTGCTCCTGACCACATCGGCTCTGGTCGCGGAGCACAAGGAGGAGTCGCCTCCTCCGGCCGGTGACCACGGCCACGGCGGCGGTCCACCTGGAATGGACTTCTAGACCTAGGTCCATAACGGGTTACCTCCCGAAAAGAACCGGTGCGGCCCGTCCTCCGGGACGGGCCGCACCGCGTTCGTCCTACGGTGGGAGCGGTATGTCCAGGGGTTTTCGCCTTGTCCATCCGGCCCACTCGGGACGGGAATCCGCAATGCGTCCTGCCCGGCTGTCTATAGTGCCGCGGATGCACGACTCATCCCTCACCCAACCCCTGCCCCGACTCGACCTCGCTCTCAAGCCAACGCCGCTCGAGGAGTTCCCCCGCCTGAGAGAAGCTTGGGGTGGCCCCCATGTCTGGGTCAAGCGGGACGACCTGACCGGCTTCGGCCTGTCGGGCAACAAGGTCCGCAAACTGGAATTCCACCTGGCAGCAGCCAGGGAGGCCGGCGCCGACACCGTGATCACCTGTGGGGCGGTCCAGTCAAACCATTGCCGGGCAACCGCCCTCGCCTGCGCCCGGTTCGGATTCGACGTACGCCTCATCCTCCGCACTCTCGACGGGAGGAAACCCGACCGGGCAGTCGCAAACCTCCTCATCAACTCCCTTGCCGGCGCCAGTATCCGCTACATATCCGTGGACGAATGGGACCAGAGGGACGAGATCATGGCGGAGGAAGCGGCCGACCTGGCCGCCGCGGGACGCACCGCGTGGGTGATCCCTCAGGGTGCATCCGACAGGCTCGGCATGTGGGGCATGAACCTCGGCTTCCGGGAGTTGATCGACCAGATACCCCAAGAAATCGGGTCCGATGTGGCCGAGATCTGGCACACGGGCTCCTCCGGAGGTACGACTTCGGGGTTCGGATGGGCAGCGGACCGGACGGGTTTCAGCACTCCCATCGTGGCACTCTGCATATCCGAACCGGCCGAATCCCTGGTTGCCCGCGTCACCCGGATCTGGAGGTCCGGCGTGAAAGCCTTCGGCGGTGAGATGCCGGCCCCACCGCTGGAATACCTTGACCGCTACCTGACCGGAGGTTACGGACAGGTCACGGATGAACTGGTGGAGACCCAGGCCGAAGCCACCCGGCTGACCGGGCTTCTCTTCGACCCGATTTACACCGGCAAGACGGTATACGGATTGCGGAAGGAGATCGCGGCGGGCCGGTTCGCCGACGACGACCATGTGGTTTTCTGGCACACGGGAGGTGGGTTCGGAGCCCTGGTCGGATAGCAACCGGTTGCCGGTGGCCAACTCCCGCTTGGTCGTGTAGGCCGGCGGCCCCTCTATCGGCCAGATGGTTCAGACGAGGGCCGCGGCTTGCTCCATCCACAGGGTCAACTGTCCCTCGTCGAGCCCGGTCTTCTCGGCAAGATCCTTGGCATCGGCGATGGCGAGTTGGGTAACGGTGGTAATGCCGACCGATCTGAGACGCGCGGCATCTTCGGCCGGCACTCCGAGAGCGTGTACGAGGTCCGTGGACGGGGGGGCGTCGGACGCGGGTTCCGGTGCAGGTTCAGGGGTCTGTGGCTCGCGGTTCAGTGTCATTCCCACGAAGCGGTGCCGTATGAGCCAGCCTACCGCTCCGATGCCGCCCACGAACGCAAAGAACCTTATGAAGCGCTTCATGGCTCGCCGGTAACCTCCCAAGCTCCGTATCCCCGGGGCTTCGATGACTGAGTTCGGGCCTTTCGACCTCAGGTCAATCGTAACCACCCCTGATCACTATTGCGTCGCCACGGGACTCCGTTAGCCTCGCAACTGAACACACAGACCCGGCGTAGCGGATGTTGCCCGATAGCCTTGAAGCTGATGCAAGGTGGTTTTGCAGTCGGCGAACCGCTCCCGGTTGGTTCCTGCCACCCACACGGACAAAAGACGATTGGAGAGTTCGGATTGAAGATCGACCTTTATCTCCCGGACGACCACCTGACAGAGGTTCCCCGTCAGGCTGCCCGGGCCGTGGACATCGGATACGACGGCATATTCACGCCCGACACTTCTCATGACCCGTTCCTCCGGATAGCGGTCGCAGCACCGGTCGCTCAGGACTTGGATCTCGGCACGGCCGTAACTGTCGCCTTCGCGCGATCTCCGATGACAGTGGCGCAGACCGCGTGGGATCTCGCAGAGCTCACAGCAGGCAGGTTCCTCCTTGGGCTGGGAACCCAGATCAAGGCTCACATCGAGCGGCGGTTCTCCATGCCCTGGGGAGCGCCCGCCAGGCGGATGTCCGAATACATCACGGCTTTGCGAGCCATCTGGAACTCATGGCAGAGCGGTGAACCCCTCCGGTTCCGAGGGGAGTTCTACTCCCTCACCCTGATGACACCGTTCTTCGACCCGGGACCGATCGACCATCCGTCCATTCCGGTATATGTAGCCGGCGTGGGACCCCGCATGTCCCACCTAGCCGGGGAGATGTGTGACGGCTACCACGTGCACCCCTTCCACACCGTTCGTTACCTGCAGGAGGTGACGCTCCCCGCGATGCGAGAAGGCGCGAGGCAAGGAGGTAGAACGCTTGACCAGATCGAGATGGCCTCGAGCGTCTTCGTAGTCACGGGCCGGGACCGGAGGGAGATGGAAACCATGCGTCGCCAAGTCAGTCAGCAAATCGCCTTCTACGCCTCCACACCGGCGTACCGGCCCGTCCTCGACTCGCACGGATGGAACTTCGGCCCGCGCCTGACCGCCCTGTCGAAACGGGGACAGTGGGACAGGATGGCGGATGTGATCACCGACGACGTGGTCTCGGAAGTAGCCGTCGAAGCACCGATCGACGAGTTGGGTGACGCCATCCGTGACCGATACGAGGGCATCCTGGACCGGGTCGGCCTGTATGCAGTCGGCAGGGGGACAACCCCCATCACTGACAGCCAGATGTCAAGCATTGTCTCCGCGATACGGGGCGGATGACTCGGACCTCAGCCGTCCCCGAAACCTGTCGGGTCGGTCTCCGTCCGGCCCGTTCACGTTACGCGAACTCGTTTCGGTACCGCGGGTCCCGTGGTTGGTCTGTGGGGCGGCGGTGGGATATGGCGCCGCAAGCGCCGCCTATGGCAAGGACTCGCCGACGAAGGCGTACCCGCAGGGTACGTTGAGGAGGCAGGACGCAGCCAGAGGCGTCGATGGCGGTCCAGAGCACGCCGCCCGCAACGCAGACCGACCACGTTCAAACTAGCCTGCCCGACGGGAAGGAGGGAAGAGTGACGGCCAGCCCAGATCCGTTCCAGGATGTGTTCCGTGACATCATGTCGAGATTCGCGGCCAGCGTCACCGTCGTGACCAGCTTCGCGGGGGACCGCCACCACGGCCTCACCGTCTCAGCCTTCACGTCGGTCTCGCTTGACCCGCCTCTCATACTCATCTGTATCGATCACACCTCCCACAGCGTCGCCGCGCTACGCGTTGCCGGAGGCTTCACCGTCAACATGCTGCAAGAGGGCACCGGGGAGGTTGCGAGAAAGTTCGCCTCGAAGGACCCCGACAAGTTCACAGGCCTCGCAAGCACGAGGCCAGAGTACCGGGGAGCGGGTCTGGTCCTTTCCTCCGAGTCGTACGCCTCCCTCGAGTGCCGCACTGTCAAGTCCGTGGAGGCAGGCGACCACACGGTCTTCATCGGCCACGTCGAGAACGCCCACAGCCATCGCCCTGCTAAACCGCTTCTCTACTGGCAGAGGGACTTCCACCGTCTGATGCCCGACTAGCCCCGACTCTCCTTCGACCCGACACACCCATGTGAATCAGGCCACCTCAACCTCAAATTTGAGGGGCAGGACAGCACATACCCGGCGGGTGAACGGGGCGCGCCGGCAATACCGGGCCATCGGGTCACGAACAATTACCCGCAGGAGTCTGTACCTCTCTGTCCATACACCCGTCGCGGTTGCCGCAAAACTTGGGGGAACCATGACTGCGACGGTTGACGGCTCTACGGATGCGACCAGCGGTCTTTCGGGTTTCGAACGATGTCCGGCTTGCACGTGACCGGAGTCGGGTCCGCCTCTCCGCACGACCTCTAACGAGAACGCGAGAGAGCCCCTTCCCTCCGCCCTCCCGCTCAGGCATCCAGGTCGTGGTCGATGAACGCCTGCAGGTTGGCTGCGTCGAGTTGGCCCTGGATCTGGCGGGCAACGGTACCGTCGGCAGCGATCAGGTAGGTGACCGGAAGTCCTACGAACGGGTAACCGGCCTTGACGGTGAGGTGTTCGTCGATCCCCATCGGGTACGAAGCCCCCACCTCGGCAGCGAACGCTTCGGCGGGCCCGCGCGCGTCCTCCACCGCCGCTCCGACGAAAGCCACATCCGGATTCGCTTCGGCGACCCGGGAGAACTCCGGTATCTCGCGCCGGCACGGGGTACACCAACTGGCCCATAGGTTCAAGACGACGGGACGGCCGTCGACCGACAGATGCTGCGATAGCACGAACTCGGAACCGTCGAAGAGGGGTAGGAGAATGTCCGGAGCGGGCTCACCCGCCAGCGCGCCCCGGGGGAAGTTCTCGACGTCGACGACAGGTCCAGAGTCCTCCTCCGGGGGCGCCGCGCTCCCGGAGGGAGTCGGGTCGGTTCCTTCCGGAACCTCGTTGCCGCTCAGGACCAGTACCCCGGCCGCGAGCAGCGCCACCAGAACGACTGCCGCGGCAAGGGCGGTTCGTCGGGAACGCCAGTGAGAGCCGCTTCGCTCGGTGTCGCCCGCCGGATCCCCTTGTGCCTCTTTCACATGCAGAGAATACCGGCGGTAGGCATGTAACAGGACGCACCGGAACAGACTGGCGGTTGGCCCTGCGGCCGGCAGGCTCGCCCGTTGCCCACCGTCCGGGTAGCCGGAGGATCCTCACCAGCCTGCCGCGCTTCTCCGACCGTTTCATCTCCGCCTCACCGAGTGTCTTCGGCACTGCAACCCCGGGCCGGTGCCGCAGGATGGCTCCTCCCATACCGTGGCTACGAAGACTCGGTAGGCCCTTGGGGGAGAGGCGTCCCGGCTCAGTCGTCCCCCGGGCCTGCTATCCGGCGGTCGCCATCTCTTTGAGGACGGTGTGGAGTATGCCTCCGTTGCGGTAGTAGTCCACTTCGACCGGGGTGTCCATCCGCACCACGGTGGTGAACGACCCTTCGGAACCGTCGAGACGACGTACCGTAACCTCCACCTCCTGACGAGGTCGAAGGCCGTCGTTGATGTCGATACCGAACTCCTCAGTCCCGTCCAGTCCGAGCGAATCGGCGCTCTCGGCAGCCATGAACTGGAGCGGGAGGATTCCCATGCCGATCAGATTCGAGCGGTGTATCCGCTCGTAGCTCTCAGCTATGACGGCCCTCACGCCTAGCAGGAATGGACCCTTCGCAGCCCAGTCCCGGCTGGAACCCATCCCGTAGTCGATACCGGCCAGAACGATGGTCGGGATCCCCGCCGACCGGTAACTAGTAGCCGCCTCAAAGATCGTCTTGACGTTCCCGTCCGTGAAGTCGGTGGTCCAGCCGCCCTCGGTACCGGGTGCCAGGAGATTACGTACCCGCAGGTTGGCGAAGGTTCCGCGAGCCATCACCCGATCGTTGCCACGCCGGGATCCGTAGCTATTGAACATCAACTCGGGCACACCGCACTCCTTGAGGTATGCACCGGCCGGGGTCCCGGCCGGGATGGCGCCGGCCGGTGAGATGTGGTCGGTCGTAACCGAGTCTCCGACCATGACCAGCACGCGGGCACCGTCTATCGGCTCGATGACCCCCCTCTCGGGAGTGAGGCCGTCGAAGAACGGCGGGGCCTGGATGTAGGTGCTGGACGGATCCCAGTCGTAGAGATCGGACGTCTCGGTACCGATCTCCTGCCACTCAGGAGGCCCTTCGAAGACCGTCCCGTACTGTTCGGTGAACTGCTCCGGCGTGATGGCCCGGGACACGATGGCTGCGATGTCGGAGGGGGCGGGCCATATATCGCGGAGATAGACGTCATTGCCATCGTGACCCTGGCCGAGCGGCTCCGTCATGAGATCGATGTCGATCCTCCCCGCCAACGCGTACGCCACGACGAGAGGTGGCGACGCGAGGTAGTTGGCCCTGATGTGGGGGCTGATCCTGCCTTCGAAGTTCCGGTTGCCCGACAGGACGGAGGCCACCACCAGGTCGTGGCTCTCGATGGCTTCGGCTACCGGTTCGGGAAGGGGACCCGAATTGCCTATGCACGTCGTGCAGCCGTAGCCGACGTTGAAGAATCCGATCGCTTCGAGGTCCTCCGTGAGACCGGCCCGGTCGAGATACTCGGTCACCACCCTCGATCCAGGAGCCAGCGACGTCTTCACCCATGGCTTGCGGGTGAGGCCCAACTCCCGGGCCTTGCGAGCCGCCAGACCCGCTCCGACCATGACCTCGGGATTGGAGGTGTTGGTACAGCTGGTGATCGCGGCGATGACCACGTCCCCATCCCGAAGATCGAAGGTCTCCCCGTCCATCTCGACCCCTCGTGCTCCCTGGGGATGGCCATGTCCTGCGAAGGTCGAGTCCCGGTCTCTCTCCCACTGGCTCTTCATCGCCGGCAAGGCGATCCGGTCCTGCGGCCGTCGCGGACCGGCGAGGGAGGGTTCGATGCTGCCCATGTCCAGTTCGAGAACCGACGAGTAGACGATCTCCCGGCCGTCGTCCCTCCACATCCCCTGGAGCCTCGAGTACTGCTCGACGGTCTCGATCAACTCGGGAGAACGCCCGGTCAACTCGAGGTAGGCGATGGTCTGACCATCCACAGGGAAGAACCCGCATGTGGCGCCGTACTCGGGCGCCATGTTCGCAATGGTCGCCCGGTTGGCTACCGGCATCGAGTCGAGCCCGGGCCCATGGAACTCGACGAACCGTCCCACCACCCCGTGCTCGCGGAGGATCTCGGTCACCCGCAGCACCAGATCGGTAGCTGTCGCCCCCTCCGGTAGTCGGCCGGTGAGGCGCATCCCCACGACCTCCGGTATCAGCATGAAGATGGGTCTTCCCACCATGGCCGCCTCGGCTTCGATCCCACCGACACCCCAGCCCAGGACACCGAGACCGTTGATCATCGTCGTGTGGGAGTCGGTCCCCACCACCGAGTCCGGATACAGCTCCGTCCCACCGTCCCAGACGACCCTGGCCAGATACTCGAGGTTCACCTGATGGACGATTCCGGTCGCAGGCGGCACCACCCGGAAGTTGTCGAATGCCGACTGGCCCCACTTGAGGAACGCGTACCGTTCCTGGTTCCGCTCGAACTCTCGCCGCGAGTTGATGCCGAGGGCTAGGCTCGAATTGAAGGCATCCACCTGGACCGAGTGGTCGATCACGAGATCACACGGAACCAGCGGGTTGACCTTCCGTGCCTGCGAGATGTCGCCGGTCATGCTCACGATGGCGTCCCGCATCGCGGCGAGATCCACTACCGCCGGTACACCCGTGAAGTCCTGCAGGATTACCCGGCCGGGCGAGAAAGGGATCTCTGTCTCGGCGACCTTGGCACCGTCGTAGGATGCCAGCGCGATCACGTCCTCTGGAGTGACGATCCGTCCATCGCAGTTGCGCAGGGCCGCTTCGAGTAGCACCTTGATGGAGTAGGGCAACGTATCGACGTCGCCGTGGTCGCGGAGCGCGTCCAGCCGGTGGACGGTGCGGACACCCGTGGGTGTCGACAGGCTGGCGGCCGCTTCGAAGGGATTTGGCTGTGGTGAAGTGGTCATGGTCCTCGGTTTTCTGTCAAGGCTCAGATACATCCGCTGGTCGCAAAACGCGATCCGCCGTCCGATTGTAAATCCTCCGTGATGCTCCGAGCCGTCACCGGTCCTGTACCTCCCGCGCAGCAACGTTGTATCTGTGGCCGGCAGTTCCGGATCTTCCCACCGCCTTGATGCGCGAGCGACGATCCGGCATCCGGGTCGTGGGTCAGTTTGACAGCCCGGTCCCGACCCAAGCCGGATGGGTCCCCACCGGGAGCCCGTATCATGGGAGCAGGGCCAGCCAGAAGGGTACTCAACAATGACGATTGCTCGGGCCTGCCACCCGCCGACCCAGGAGTCATGCCGACGATTGGCAGGCCGCTGGTGGATTGCTCAGTACCCTCGTAGAACAGGGTTCGCAATGGCCGAAACCAAGCCGCGTCAGGATCGGAGTCCTTGGACCACATGAACAGCTCAAGGGAAGAACAGGTGGCCGCCGCTCTCGACACCACCACCGATCCCATCCTCAACCGCCCGCTGCACACCCTCGGCTACGTGAAGTCCGTTCGTGTCAAGCGCCTCGGGTCGGCCGTGATCGACCTCGCTATCCCGGTCCCGGGCGCTCCGGGTCACCAACTGATCGAAGCAGTGACAGCCGCGGCCGGGGCCGTGGCTGGGGTTCGCTCCGTTCGTGTAGAACACCACCTGATGACCGACGACGACCGCCTCGACCTGATGTCGAAGGTGCGGGGAGAGAAGCGGCCGGTTGGCGGGCCGGGCTCCGCCACCTACGTGATAGCGGTGTCGTCCGGTAAAGGAGGTGTCGGCAAGTCGTCCGTGACCACCAATCTGGCGGTCAGCCTCGCCTCTCAGGGTCACTCGGTGGGAGTTATCGACGCCGATGTGTGGGGCTACTCGATCCCCAGGATGCTGGGCGCCGAGGGTGTTCCGGTCGTGATCGCCGATTCCATCCTTCCCCTGCGAGCCTACGGCGTGTCGGTGATCTCCATCGACTACTTCGTGCCGGAGGGGCAAGCGGTCGTCTGGCGGGGACCCATGCTCCACAAGGCTCTGGAGCAATTCCTCAGCGACGTGTTCTGGGACGAACCCGATTTCCTGCTGATCGACATGCCCCCCGGAACAGGCGACGTGGCGATCTCCATCTCGCAGTTCGTCCCTAGGGCCCGGGTGTTGCTGGTGACGACTCCCCAGCCCACTGCCCGCAGGGTTGCCTCCCGGGCTGCCCGGATGGCGGACCGTGTGGACCAGAAGCTGATCGGTGTGGTGGAGAACATGAGTTGGTTCACGGGCGACGACGGCAAGCGCTACACCATCTTCGGGGAGGGCGGGGGAGCGGCCCTAGCTGCGGAGTCGGAAGTAGAACTCCTTGCACAGATCCCGATACTTCCCGAGATGAGAGCGGGAGCGGATCGCGGGGAGCCGGTGACTGTGTCCGCCCCGGGAAGCGAAGCGGTCGCAGCCTTCGACGCTCTCGCCCACCGCATCACCAAGAGCCGCCCCCGCATCAGAACGCATCCCGAACTTAGGATCGGCTGAGGCTCGCAGCCCGTACCGGGTAGTCAACCTCCGTGGCCTAGGAGGGTGCTGAGCAATCCACCAGCGGCCTGCCAACCGCCGGCATTATTCCTGGGTCGGCGGGCGGCAGGCCCGAGCAATCGTCATTGTTCAGCACCCTCCTACGGATTGGGTCAGAGCCGGAGCAGCGCGATGGTTCCCGCCACTCCGCAGTAGAGCGCGAACGGCCACAGGCCCTTCCGGGCAAGGATACTGGTCAGCAACGAGATGGCCCAGTACCCGGAGAGGGCGGCCACCGCGGTCCCCGCGACCAGCTGCGGAGCGGAGATGGCGGTCACCGATAGGGCCATGGCTTCCCGCACTCCTGCTCCCAGCGTGACCGGCACAGCCATCAGGAACCCGAACCTGGCGGCCTCGGTAGCGGACAGGCCTCGCATCATCCCTGCGGTTATCACCATTCCGGATCGGGATATCCCGGGCAGGAGGGCCAGCGCCTGGAACAACCCGATTCCGAATGCATCCCGCGGTCCAACCTCTTCGATTCTCCCAGTCCGGTGCGGGATGAAGTAGGAGGCCAGCAGAACCGAACCTGTGACCAGCAAGGCCGCACCCACCGCCGTGGCCGACTCCTGGAACCGTTCGACTGCCCGTGTCAAGGTTGCGCCTGCTATTGCCGCAGGAACCGTGG
>Ga0209754_1002564_pt1 | contig 14112 bp, 14 predicted proteins | sample MesohylBB_FD_187295 | JGI IMG/M metagenome (GOLD analysis project Ga0209754, IMG submission 187295) | Host-associated microbial community of the marine sponge Aplysina aerophoba from Gulf of Piran - sponge mesohyl, lysed by bead beating... | ecosystem: Host-associated > Porifera > Sponge >... | reverse complement strand
AGCCTTCACCACCAGATCCACCATCGCCTGCATGAAGGCCTGTCTGGAAAGGGAAGAGACCCGCACCGATTGCAGGAACGCCATTCAGCATGCGATCGGCGAACTGCAACAAACCTACGAGTCCGCGGTACGAAGCGCTCGGGATGCATCGCTCGACGACGCCTATGTGGACGAGTTCGAGGCCAGCCCGCAGAACTCGTCGTTCGGGAGGAAATATTTCAGCCACATCCAGGGAAACCTCGACACCTGCGGCTATTGAGCGCGCAGGGGCGGCAATCGCCCGGCACCGCCGGGTCGCAAGGGCTCCATCAGGCGAAAACCGGAACACGCCAGGAAACCCTGTTGTCGATCGTCGGCCTGGTTGGCCCTCTCTCAAGCCCCCTGCATGCCGCGCACGGCCAGATCCGCGAGCTCACGGGCCAGGGTTTCGATCATGCCCTGCTCGGCCCCCTCGTCGAGCCGCCCGCCGCCTTCCTCGTATCGAGCCTTGCGGGCCTCGATCTCGGTGACTGCCGAGCCAGAGGGAAAACGGGCGCCAGCAGCCTGGGCGTCATGATCGCCGCCGCCGGCGGCTACGACATGTCGGGCGCTGCGCGGTTCTGGCGCCGCCTGAATGCCGAACGGGGCCGGGCTCATTCCGGGTTCAGTCGAAGGGCGACGGTTCCGGCAGACCGGAGTCGGACGACGGCGGGGATGGCGACGCCAGCGGCGGCGACTCCCCTTCCTCGATCAGGAATCGCCTGAAGCTCGGGATCGGACAGACAAGGCGCCTCGCCGGACTCGGCTGAAGGACGCCGCGGTGCACCATGAGATCGAGGAAATCGTCGGATGACATGCCTGCCGGAATCCGCCAGGCCGCAGGCGCCGGGCGGGCGAGCTGCTCGATCCGATTGACCACTTCAGCTTTTCGTGCGCCCTCGGCCGGCACCGACTTCAGCACCGCCGAAACCAGCGAGCGAGCGGTTTCAAGTTCGCGGCTCTGCAGGTTGGCATACGTATCCCAGCGCATGGCCGCTGCCCGTTCCTCGACCACTTCGGCGTCGACGCCGGCGAGCCGTCCGCCCGCCGGCGTCAGGGCGCCAGCCAGCGCGCGCATGGTGTTGTGCAGGTGCATCGGCCAGCCGTCGGACATCTCGGCGATGCGCACGGGCCAGTCCTCCTGCGCCCCGGACCGGTCGACGCCGAAGTGGTCGAGGAACAGCTCCACCGAATGGGCGGCGTCGTCCTGGTCCAGACAGCCGAGCGTGTGGACGGCTCCTTGCCCGAGCCGGGAAAACCCGTTCCGGGCAAGGACGTCGCGGGCATTTGCCAGTCCGGCGAATACCGGCACGATCGGCAGGTCGTGGACGCCGGTGTGGAAATCCAGCAGGGTGTTGAACTGAGTCTCTGACATCGTCTGGATCTCGTCGACCATCAGGCAGACCGGGCTCGGCCACTCGATCGCGCGGAGCAGATCCCAGGCATCCTCCGGCCCGGTGGTTCCGCTCCGGTTGAGACTGATCGTCAGTCCCATCACCCGTAGTCCGCCGCCGCCCCCCGCAGTTGCGGTCCGTCGCAGTCTGACGGCGTCTTCCTGCGACACCTGCTGCAGGATTCTTGCTGCAAGTTTCGCCGGGGCAGTCAGATCAGCCGTGCCAAGCATGACCGCGCGCGGCGCAGCACCGCCGGCCGCTTCCCACATCTCCCCGAGTTGATACAGCAGGGCGCTCTTGCCGGCGCCCGGCGCGCCCTGAATCAACCGGGTTGTCCCGGCGGCCGGGGCGCGGCGACCGGCCTTGTGCCTCTCAAATGTCTGATAAAGCTGGGACAGGATGTTGCTGATCTCGTCATGGCGGCCGACAAAGAACGGGGTCAACTGACGGTCGACGCTCTCGGAGAAGGTCTCCAGTCCCTCGATGTCCGCCGTCGGCGCCATCATCCCTCCGGGCGCTGCTTGCCGCGGGCAGCATTCGATTCCGCATTGATCGCCCTCGGCCGCCGCGGCACCAGGTCGATCATTCGTGCCCGGTCTGCCGGCTTACCGCGGCCTCCTGCTCCATCTGCGCCAGATCCGGCCTGGTCCACTCGCCCGCGAGCACCCAGCAGACACCGCCAAGGATAGGTCCCGGACACGGAACAGGCAATGAGAGAGGGCCGACATTCGGCAGATCGGCCTTCTCTCAAGGCCCCTGCATGCTGCGCATGGCCAGATCCGCAAGCTCGCGGGCCAGGGTTTCGATCATGCCCTGCTTGACCGCGTTGTCGAGCCTGCCGATCCCTTCCTCGTAGCAGGCCTTGCGGGCCTCGATCTCGGCGAGGGCCGAGCCGGACGGAAAGCGGGGCGCCAACAGCGTGCAGGCGCGGCACGTGCCCAGGCTCTCGCCGAACAACCGGCGCAGCACCAGGTCCTCGGCCGTGGTCGAGAGCGTCCGGATCTCGATCGCTCCCAGCGTCAGGGCGTTCGGAAATTCTGTGGGGCCGAGGGGCCTCGTCCCGGACTCAGTCGTAAGGCGAGGGCGTCGGAGGGCTCGCATCGGGATCGAGGTTTTCCTCCAGCCCGGCGAGCGCGGCGGCGAGCACGAGCCGGGATTCGGCAAGCAGGACAGCCTTTCCCCCGAGGAGCTCCTCGGGCGCGACTGCGGCCGGCCGGCCCGCCGCCTCCCGCAGCGCCGTCTGACATTCCCGGGCCTTCATGACTGCTGCAGGCCTCATCTGGCGGCCGTCCCGGCCGGAAAGGCGAGCATCCCGCTCGCCCGCAGCGACTTCGTCCGCCAACAGGGGCGCGATGGCCAGGAACCGCGCGACCGCGTGACGGCAATCGTCCGCGGTCACCCCGCCATACCTACCGCTGTGGTGTATGTGGGCCTTTCCGTTCATGGACCGGATCGCGTTTCCGAGACCCGGCCGGCCGGCCCGATCCGCCAGTTCCCCCAGACGGGCCAGGTCGTGGGTCCGGTCGTAGTCGATGCCGTTGCGCCCGAGCATGGCTTTGGCCAGGTGCTTGGTGGCGTCGGCGGTCGCGGCCGCAAAGCTGTCACAGGCGGAAATGTCGTCGTTCCAGCTCCTGGACTTGCCCAGTTTTTCCGCTTCCAGGGCGGCGTTTTCCATGTGGTTGAGCGCACAGTAGGCGAGCCGCCAGTATTCTTCGGGTTCCATCTCCAGCCTCTTCCCGCGCGTCATGCCGCGGTCCCATGTCCCGGCCAACAGACGGCCGTCCCGGACGATGGCGCGCGCCACATGACCGATGGCGCACGCCTTGCGCCGTGCGACCAGCTCGGGCAACGCCAGGCACTGCACGTCCAGACCTTCCTCGCGGGAGAAGCGGTCGATCGGCAAGCCGTCCGGCACCGCTCCCACACGCTCGCCTTCTGCGGTGATGAACGCGATGTCCCAGTCGCTCAGGACGGAATGATCGCCTCTGGCGCGGGATCCGAACAGAACCGCGGCCCGGGCCCCCGGCCAGGCTGCGAGGGTCTCTCCAGCGGCCGCCCGTATGCGGGCGAGAACGAGCCCGTCACTCGCGTCCTGGCTCTCGGAATGGACGGACATGACACCGCCAAGGATAGGTCCCGGACACGGAACAGACAATGAGAGAGGGCCATCATTCGGCGGATCGGCCTTTCCAAGGGGGATTCACGAACATAGCAGCTTCTGGTTCCGACACTCAGGCCCGGCGACCTCGTCATCCTCGACAATCTCGGCAGCCATAAGGGCGGGGTCGTCCGCCACGCCATCCGCAGCGCCGATGCCCATCTCTGCTGCCTGCCGGCCTATTCGCCCGACTTCAACCCGATCGAGCAAGCATTCGCCAGGATCAGACACTGGATGCGCGACGCCCAGAAACGGTCGGTCGAAGATACCTGGCGCCACCTCGGCCGACCCATCGATACCATCGAACTCCAAGAGTGCTGAAACGACATCCGGAACGCCGGATACGATCCAACCTAAAACGGATACTCTCTAGGGCAGCGACCGGTCAGAACCTAATGTCGCCAGCGCCTTCCGCGTGTTTGAGAACGGTGGGGACGCGGCTGTGGTGTTCGATCCATGCCCGGGTCGCCGGCGAGATCCACCCGGCGACGTCCAGAATCCGCTCATGGTCTGCAACGAGATTCCGCGCGAATATCGGTTCATGGTGAGCGATCCGGTTGCGCAACGTCCGCAAGACGTTCAACGGCCGGTGGGCTTGCCTGCGGGTCATCGGGGCACGATGTGGGAAAGCGCCGCGCAGCGCCGGGCGCCAGAGCGTCATCTCGTAATTGGCCCTGCGCCCTGCGGCCATACGGCCCCCGGGACCTAGCAACGAGACCCAGAACCCGAACGACAGCGCCGCCACGACCCGGTGTGGATCGTCGCTATGCCCGTCCCGCGCCAATTTGGCCCTGGTGTTCGCGATCCGCTCCAGGGCGCCCCTGTCGAAACCCGCGCGGCCGTTGTCGTACCAGGCATCGCCGTATCGTTCGCCGAGCCTTCGGTTCATGGCATTGCGTAACGCGATCTCCAGGCCCTGCAGCGGTTCGTAGAAGGCCGCGCTTACCGCGGTATTCCAGACATGGAGCCGGACCGCCCCTTCCCGGTTTTCCCTGGCGGCAACGAGATAGGTGCCAAGGCGCTCGCGCGAGAGGAAGACCTCGAGACCGTCGAGGATTTCGTCCGTGTAGCAGAAGTCGTTGACGTCCAGCCCCCGGTCCGCCATATTCATCGCGTACACCCCGGACCCGCCTCTGCCGCCCGGTATGCGCCCGGGGTTTTTGTTTGAATCCCCGACCTGCTCATGACGGTTTCGCCGCACCGCCGGTTCGGTTTCGGCGATATCCCCGCTTGGAGACCGCCCTGCGCGCCGTCCTGGCAGCTTCGTCCACCTCGCGGAAGTCCGGTTCGAGCTTCTTCAACCGCGCCACTAGCCCGCCGAGGTCGTAGATGTTGGTTAGCTTTCCGCCGTGTATGGCCCGGCGCTCGACACGTTTGACGAGCCCCGCCGTTTCCAGATCTGCGATGTGGCGCTGCACCTGACGGGGACTGAGGCCCAGCCGCTCGGCCAGGACCGCCTTGCCGGGATACGGCTTCCTGTCGCGTTCCCACCAAGAATCGCAGAGCTGCATCAGCACGGCGAGTTGCGTCGGGTTGAGCCCGAGGCGGTTCTGCGCCCGCAGCAGCAGCGACGGGACGATGCAGAAGCCCAGCGCGATGACCTCCTTGCCCCATTTTTTCTCTGATGCCCGCCCGGTGTCCTTTTCCGGGCGCAGTCGGACCACATTGTCGGCCACGGCGTTTCCGTTCCCGCTCATGATCGATGCCCTTCTGCCACCAGTTCACCCGAGCTATATCGCCATCGTCGCCGGAAACATCAAGACGACCCCACCGGACGTTGACGACCTGAGCCATCGGTCATCGGCATCCGCTCGTTACGGTCGCATCTGTCCACCAAAGAAGCACGCACTCAATCGGTATTCCGTACAAGCGCATGAACATAGATGTCAGGACTGACCGGACACCGGTGTCTAGTGGTTGCTTCGCGTCAGCGTCACGCGACCAATTCCGGACCATCGAACCCCAAGGGTGCCGAAACGACATTCGGAACGCCGGATACGGTCCAGCCTAGAATGAATCGCTCCAGGATCGTATGTAACTTCCTTTCTAAGGCCCTCGCATGCCGCGCATGGCCAGATCCACGAGTTCACGGGCCAGGGTTTCGATCATGCCCTGCTCGGCTCCCTCGTCGAGCCGGCCGCCACCCTCCTCGTATCGAGCCTTGCGGGCCTCGATCTCGGGGACTGCCGAACCGGAGGGAAAGCGGGCCGCCAGCAGCGCGCGGGCGCGCCGCGCTCCCAGGCTCTCGTAGAGCAACCGGCGCAACATCACGTCCTCGGCCGTGGTCGAGAGCGCCCAGATCTCGATCGCTCCCAGCGTCAGCCACAGCTTCTGCCGGACCGTTCCCTCCCGCACCCGGGCGATCAGCAGGAACGGCGCACCGCGCGCGGTCGGGCCGTTCAGCTCGCGCCTGACCACGTGGGCCTCCACGTCGCTCAGCGCGAAGGCAGCATCGAGCGCCGCGATTCCCGGCTCGCCGCCGCCCGAGTGTACGAACACGGAGGTGGCGGCCTGAATCATCGGCTCCGCGAAGTCCGAGAGGAACTGTGACGCGACGCCGATCTGGATCCCGTGCTTTCGCCCCTCCCTCATGTCCTGCACCAGCTGGTCAACCAGGCCCGGCACCGACCCGGTCCGGTGCCATTCGTCGATGCAGAGGCGCTTGGGCAGTGCCCGTGCGGCGCGCGCTGCCGCCCGGTGCCGCGCCTCGTACAGGCGCGGCATGGCCCGCTCGCTGATCGCCCATGCGATCTCGTCCTCATCGAGGAAGAAGTCGCGGGTCAGGACGTGCCGCGCCAGCATGTACATCAGCGAGGTTCGCCGCGCCCCGGCCGGGCCCGGTGCTGTCACGTCCTGCAGATCCAGCGAGACCACCGACGCGCCGGCGATTCCGAACCGGGTCGGGCGCGACAGCACCGGAAAATCCCGGACCGCCTCGGCCAGTACCCGGTGGAAGCTGTCGATCAGGCTCTGCCCGGCCGTCTGGTCCTGGGCATCCGTGTACAACCGCCGGATGTTTTCGTCCGCGGTCACGGTGGCCAGGTCCGAGATCAGGGGAACCGCGTAGCGCTGCGCGAGCGCGGCCTCGTGCCACCGCCCGCGCTCGCCCAGTGCGTCGACCACCTGCCACCAGGTCATGCCGGGCTTGATCGTCACCATTTCCTCGCGGAGCACCCGGTCGACCGCCGGGGACACGCCGGCCTCGTAGTGCTCGGGATCGCTGCCGTCAGCCTTGCGGGCGTAGGCGGCGTCGATCGTCGCCGAAATCAGCCCCATCATCGCGGCGGGCGGCGGGCCCGGCGGCGTCTGGCCGGTATCGGCAAACACCACCGACAGGAAGTTCAGCAGGAAGGTGCGTTCGGCGGCCAGAGGCCGGCGCAGCCCGACCTGGGTGTCGAAGGGGTTGATGGCCGAGGCGGCGTCGCCGCGCAGCCGCCGGAACACCACCTCACCGCGCCGCGCCGCCGGCAGCCCGGCCTGCACCAGGTCGATCAGCCCGGCGGAGGTCTGGCCGATGTCGATGATCCGCACCCGCGGCAGGGCGGCGTCCACGCTGCCGGGAGAGAGCAGCAGCGACAGGTTCAGGGCGTTGAGCATGACCGACTTGCCGGAGCCAGGCGGTCCGACATAGAGGTCGTTCCAGGTGATCTGGCGGGCCGATCCGACCTGGAACGGCCACAGCTTGCCGTCCTCGGTGCGGAACAGGGCCGTCCCGGTCGCCCACGGACTGGCCTGCCGTGAGACCGGGGCCGTCACCAGCACGCCGCCGAGCGGGGCGGCGACCACCGGCGCGGTGGAGCGCCGCGATACCCCGGGCACCGAGGCGAGCACGGTCGCAAGCGCGTCGCCCGACAGGCTGTCGACGTGACAGGATCCCCACTGCTGCACGAGCGAGCGCATGGCGGCGACCGTGGAGCGGAACCGCCTGGGATCGGCGATCGGCCCCCAGACCGCGAAGCTCGCCCGGTACCGCACCACGGTGTCGGTCTGCCCGTCGATATCCCTCAGCGCGTCACATGCGCTGATGATCCGTCGGTTCGCCTGGGACGCCCAGGAACACACCCGGGAGAACTGCAGCCGCAGGGCCACGGCCTGGCGCCCGCCCGGCTCGATCAGCATGACCATGCGCCACGGAAAGCGGATCGACGAGCTGGCGATCCGGTCGACCAGGGCATCAAATGCGGTGAGCTGCTCCTGTACCAGGGTCAGGTCGAACCCGGAGATGAGCATGTCGCCGATCTGCACCACCCCCGGGTCGACCTCGATTGCGTCGGCATCGGCGAGCTGGGTGGCGAAGTCAGGCGCCAGCAGGTTGGAGATGTCCCGGCCGGACAGCTCGTCAGGACTGTCCGGCATCATGACGCCATGCACGACGTCATCTTGATCGAGGTGCCACGCCGGCAGGCGCGGGCGCCAGGCGGCGGCGGCGCTGGACGTCTCCGGGCGCAGAACTGCCCGGATCTCCTGCAGCGCCTCGGAGACCGGCAGCAGCCGGGCGAGCGCGTTCCGCTTGCCGATTTCGCCGATCAGCGCTTCGGCCAGCGACCGGTGGCGCTTCCAGACAGCGTCCAGGACCCGGCCGGACACCTGGCCGGTGCGCGCCTGCGGCGACCGTGACAGCCGGGCGGAGCGCTCGGCCTCGGCATGGCGCCGGGTGTCGCGATCAAGGACGTCCGGTGCCGTGTGCACCACCAGCAGGACGCGCTCTTCCACCACGGTGTCGGAGAGCCTGTCGACGCGGTCGTCGAGCAGGTCCTCGATGTCGAGGCCGATGTCCCGTGCGGTCACGGCAGCCCGGTCCACCTCGCGGCGCACCAGCGCCCCGCCGCCGGCGGGATCCTGGCTGAAATAGAACTGCAGGGCGTGGCCGGGAGCGTCCAGGAACGGCGCGATGGCCAGGCGCAGCCCCTCCGCAAGATCCCCGAGGCCGGCGACCGACACCATTCCCAGCCCGCCGGACAGCTGGATCACCGAGACCATGCCCCCGGCGCTCGTGGTCAGGGTCTCGGCATCCTCCATCGACTCGAGATCGATGTGGTCGCGCACCGACGCGGAAAGCCCGCCGTGTACCAGGTCGAGCAGGCCGTCGAGGATGCGCACTGGTCAGCCCTCAGCCCTTCAGGCCCAGGATGCCCTGCCAGGCGTCGTGACGCTCGTCCGGCGGCAGGTCCAGGACATGGTCGAGACTCTCGATCGCGTCCATGTCCCCCCGTGCCGACCACCAGGCGTAGGCCCGGTCCTCCTTATGCCCGCCCCAGGCGTCCGGCGCGTAGTCGGGCGCCACCCCGTTCGCGGCGAAGTTCCGCGCCGTACCGGGCGAGAGCGCGATGCCGGATTCCCAGGCCGCTGCGGCGATCCGGGTCAGGACATCCCTGTCGGCCGGGGCCGCAAACGTGATCTGGCCGGCAAAGGCCCGCACCGGCGTGGCTCCCGCATGTGCCAGCGCATCCCACGCCGGGGCCATGTCACGGCGCGAATGCCAGCCGATCCACGGCAGGGAGGTGAAACAGCTGGGGCCGCCGCTATCCTTCAGCGCCTGCCAGGAGACCCGGCGGAGCGCTGCTGCCAGGATGATCGTTGCGCACAGGTGCACGGACCAGAGCAGCGGGCCGAAGGGAGCGCTACGCGCCTCCGCCTCGACGGCGTCAAGCAGCGCGGCGAAAGGGCAGGGCACCCCGCCGCCCGCCACCATCATGGCCGATGGTAGCCAGTCCTCTCCCAGCGCCAGCATTTCCTCACCCACCAGTGTGGCGCGCGGAGTGGGTGCGTCCAGCCGTTTCCACGCGGTGCGCCACGGCGAAATCGGCCGGGACGGATCCAGAGGGGCTGCCGGCGCTCCGGTAACGAGCACCGGAGTTGTTGCCCTGGCGGCGAATGCGCGGATCTCGGCCGCCATGGTTTCCGGTGTATCGTCAGGCCCTGGCCGGGCAAACGACCAGTCGCCATGGCTCGGGATGAGTGCGGCCAGGATGGTGCGGGCATGACGCAGGGGCGGAATCGACGCCCGATACAGCGGCATGTTGCCCGCGAGCGGGCGTGTCGGCGCCATGAGCCTGGTCATCGTCGCTTCGCGCAGGGCCTGGTCCAACGGCGAGTCGGCGGGGGGATCGGGCGAAACCCCCGGGCGCAGCAAAAACCGCACGGCGGACGGCAGGCCGCCGGCATGTCCCAGCGCCTGTGGAGTCCAGCTGCCCGGGTCGACCGCCGCGCCACCGGTGCTGACGAGCCGCTCGCCCGCCGCCACCAGCAGGTCGAGAGTCCGCTGCAGGCCGGCCGCGAGCCGCGTGAGAGGCTCCTCGGGCGGCGCGCCGTTCCGGTCCCAGTCATCCACCAGCTCGCCGAGGGGTGTCGCAAACCAGGTGTGCAGCCGATATGGGTGTCTGGGCGGGTTCCCCAGCGGCACGTTGGTCACCCAGATGCTTGGTCCCGGCAGGCTCGGGATGCCCTCCAGCGGCGCTCCCGGGTCCCAGGCGCCGGTCTCGTGCCAGCGCATGCGGGGACAGGCGGCACAGGCCGTCCCGTCATCCGACCGGTAATAGACACCCAGCGTCATCGGGTCGCTGGCCCTGGGCGGCGCGGGCGGATCGGGGCGATCGAACTGACCGTCGACAACCGGTACAAGCTGCACTTACCCCTCCTTCACCTTCAGGCCGTCCACAAACGCCCGTCCGATGTGCCCGGACACATCGACGAACCGCCCGCTCTCCCAGGCAGAGATGCGGGCTTCCGGCGCGGTGCGTGCATATCCGAACACCAGCAGGGCGGGCACCGTGCGCACGCTGTTCAGCGCCGCTTGCAGCGGAGGCTCGATCGACTTCCGCCGGTCGAGGTGCACGAGCAGGGCCTCGAGCCACGCCTCGAACGTCGTGGCCTCGAAGCGCTCGGCAAAGCACCCGCGCCGCGCGTCGATCATCTCGAGTACCAGCCGCGCCGACTCCGCGCCAGCCTTCAGGCGGAGCCGCATCTGCTGGTCCAGGTCGTCCATCTCGTCGGCCAGACCGGAGACCTCCTCCTCGTCGTCGGGCGGCTGATGCGAGGCAGGGAAGGGGCCGGGCACCAGCCGGGAGAGTGCGAGCGTGATCCAGCAGATGCGGGTCAGCGCTGGCTGCGGGATGTCGGGCGCCCAGATCGGGACCAGGCGCCCGAGGCCGGCCGCCCACACCGCGTGATCCAGGTTGTGGCAGATCTGGCAGATCGGGCGGATGTCATCCGGCTCGGGGCCGTGACCGCCGTCGAACTCCATCAGGCCTGGCAGGCGGATGCCGCACACATGGCAGGTCCAGTTGCCCAGCTCCAGAGATCGAGCCACCGCGTCGGAATGTTCCCCGGCGCGGATCGCGTGGGCCCGAGCCCCGAAGGTCAGGTGCCGCGCCGGGAGCTCAAGGACCCGGGCGAGAGGGGAGGGGCCCATCTATTTCAGGGTGCGCAGCTCACTGCCGTCAGCCGTGGCCGTTTTCGCGCCCTCGCCGAAGAGCGTGCCGATGCCGACGCCGGTCGTGGTCGGGATCGCGACCATGGCCGCCCCCGCCAGCAGGAGCACGGCGGCGGTCGACACCTTGGCCGACGGATCGTTTGGATTTTTGGAGTACGCGTACATCTTGAGTAGGCCGAACATGATGAAGCCGATGCCTATGACGAACGCGGCGGCGCCGAGCAGGTCGCCGATCTCGCCGGTCTGTTTGGTCAGGCTGTCGGCGACCTCGCCGACATTCTTGGACTGGGCCAGCCCGGCGCTGATGCCGGCGAGGAGGCAGGCGCCCGCTCCCGCCAGCGCCGCCAGGACGCGGCCCGCCGCCCTGCGACAGATTTCGAGCGCCTGTGCCGATCGTGATTGTCGTGCCATCGCCGCACCTCCCCGCTGAATCAGTCCGCTGCAGCCGCTGTAGCAGGCTTTGCGGGGACCGCAGAAGGCTCGGGGCGGAACAGTCCACAGAAAACCGACGGTCCCGCCATGGCAGTCCACAGAAAACCGACACCCGGGCCTGCAGGACGCAGTGGGCTGTGCCTATGGTCGGTCGAACCGGAAACTGCACAGGGACGGGTTGAAGCGTGAGGCGAACACCGCGGCCGGACCGTCCGGCATGGACTGCGGAAGAAGTGGAGGACCTGATCCGGCTGTGGCCGGACACGGCAGCCAGTGACATCGCGGCCCTGATCGGGCGCACGGAAACCTCCGTGCGCGTCAAGGCGAGCCGGCTCGGGCTCACCATGCGTGATTTGCGACAGGTCGTGACGGAACGCCGGTGCCTGATGTGCCTCGAGATGTTTCGCTCCGAGTCGGCGGCGCGGCGGATCTGCCCGCGGTGCCGGACATCGGAGGAGTGGCGGACCACGGAGGCCGGCACCTACCCGGTGGTCCTGCGGATCGCCGGCGACGAGGAGGGAGACTGACCGTGACCAGGCCGTCGCGCACAGGCGAGGCCGAGCATGCACGCCACCGCTACCGGGCGGTCGCGGACTCGCTGCGGCGTGCGCAACTGCTCGCCCTGCTGCTGGGGGGGCTGTGCGTGGTGTCCGTGCTCGCCGCCCTGGGGACGGTCCTCCTGCGGCCCGGGCCGGTGTATTTCGCGACCGACACCGAGGGAAGGATCACGCCGCTGGTTCCGGTCAGCGAGCCGTGGCTGACAGATGCCCAGGTGATTCGGTTTGCGACCGAGGCGGTCACCCAGAGCCTGACGATCACCTTCTCCGGCTGGCGCGAGGACCTCACCACGGCCCGGCACTACTACGAACAGCCGGCGGGCTGGAATTCCTTTGTCGATGCGGTGGAGACCAGCGGCCTGCTCGACTTCATCCGCAACCGGAGGCTGAACAGCTCGGCGGTCGCCCAGGGCGCGGTGATCGTGAACAGGGGAACCGACGCGCACGGCCGGCACTCCTGGATCCTGCAGGTGCCGGTGTCGGTGACCTACGAGAGCGCCGTGGAAACCTCGCGCGAGACCTATCTCGCCGAACTCCGCCTGGTCCGGCTCCCCACCATCGAGGCGCCGACCGGCGTCGGCGTGGCGAGGCTCACCATGCGTGCCGGCGGCAGCGCCCCGTGAGCACGTCAGGAGCGTGGCGGACCGCGCGCGGTCCCGCGGCCGGGCTGGTGGCGGCCTGGCTTGCCTGCGTGCCCGCGGCAGTCGCCCAGGATGTCGGCTCCCTGCCCAGCGTGCCTCCGCTCGCTCCCGGCACTGCTGCGCTGGCGCCTCCGGAGGCAGGCCCCCTGGCGGCGGAGAGGGGTGATGCAGAGAACGCCGACGACGAGTACGCTCGGGCGCTCCGGATCCTGCTGCCCATGTCGCCGGAGGAGATCCGCAGGCTGCGAGATCTGGTGCAACGGAATCGCGATGCGATCCTGTCGCGCGATGTCATGCCACTCGTGGTCTCGACCCGGATCGGGTTCGATCCCTCTGCCGCGCCTGAAACCGTGATCGTCTCGCCCGGAATTGCGACCGCCCTGTCGTTCGTCGACGCCACCGGACAGCCGTGGCCGATCTCGCGGCACACCATCGGTGACGGGAGCGCGTTCCAGGTGCTGCGCACCGACGAATCCGAGGGCGGTCATGCGCTGACCATCACGCCGCTGCTGGCCGCCGGTGGCACCAACCTGGTGATCCACCTGCAGGAAGCGACGATGCCGCTGGTCTTCATGGTGCGGATCGACGCCGACCGCGCACACGTGCGCCACGACATCCTGGTCAGCGCCCTGGGGCCGCACGCCGCGCCCACAGGCGCTGAACCACGCGTGATCGGACAGGCAGGCAATCCCCTTCTGCTGGTCTTTCTCTCCGGTGCCGACCTGCCGGAGGGCAGCACCCGGGTGCGGGTGAGCGGGGTCGAGGCCGAAGCCTGGCTGCACGGGGATCAGATGTTCCTGCGTTCGAGGCACGCGCTGATATCCCCGAGCTGGAGCAGTTCCCTGGCAGGACCCAACGACTACCAGGTGTGGCAGCTCGATCCGGCGAGCCAGCTGCTCTTCACCATTGCCGGGCGCGTGCACCGCGCCCGGGTGGACCTGTGATGATCCGGCCTTAACATCTTCACCGGCCTGAAGGCCGGGGATTTCCGGTAGGGCTTGTCGCTCCACCGATAGTTCTCGCTTCACCGGAGGGCCAATGCCTTTCCTCCACGAGCATAGACGCCGTGTTCCGACGCAGGATGACCTTTGCCGCATTGATGTCCGCGTGGTCTCGATGTCCGCAGGTGGTGCAGACGAAGCTCGCTTGGTTCTTGCGACTCCGGCTGTCCACCGCGCCGCACGCGAAGCATGTGCGCGAGGTGTTGTGGGCGGGCACTTTGACCAGCGTTCCGCCGCGTTCTTCCAGCTTGTAGGCCAGCAGGGTTTCAAGGAGATGCCAGCCCTGGTTCAGGATCGCCCTGTTCAGACCGGCCTTCTGGCGAACACTGCGCCCCGGTTCCTCCATCGTCCCACGAGCGGAACCGGTCATGTTCCGGGTGTTCAGGTCTTCGATCACGACCGTGCCGAAGCGCCGCGAGAGATCGAAGCTGGCCCGGTGGAGCCAATCGCGGCGGATACGGGCGCGCCGCGCCGACAGC
>Ga0209754_1002553_pt1 | contig 14157 bp, 13 predicted proteins | sample MesohylBB_FD_187295 | JGI IMG/M metagenome (GOLD analysis project Ga0209754, IMG submission 187295) | Host-associated microbial community of the marine sponge Aplysina aerophoba from Gulf of Piran - sponge mesohyl, lysed by bead beating... | ecosystem: Host-associated > Porifera > Sponge >... | reverse complement strand
GGACCCACTCGGAGAAGGCGAGGTTGGAGGTGACGATGGTGGAGCGACGCTCGTAACGGTCGGCGAAGACGTTGAAGAGCAGCTCGCCTCCGGCGCGGTCGAAGGGGACGAAGCCGAGCTCGTCGCAGATCAGGAGATCGATCCTGTGGAGTTTCTGCTGGAGGCGGCCCAACTCCCGCTGGTCGCGGGCTTCGATCAGATCGCGGACGAGGTCGGAGGCCTTGCGGAACCAGACCCGGTAACGGTGCTTGGCGGCCTCGATGCCCAAGGCGATCGCGAGATGCGTCTTGCCGGTGCCGATGGGGCCGACCAGCACGACATCGTCGCCGCGGTCGATGTAGTCGCAGGATGCCAGCTCCCGCAGCTTCGGTTTGGAGACGCCTTGCAGCGCCTCGAAGTCGATTTGCTCGAGGGTCTTGTGGTCAGGGAAGCGGGCTGCCCGCAGCCGGCGCTCGACGGTGCGGGCCGCACGATCCCGGATCTCGGTCTCGAGCAGTTGCCAGAGGTAGTCCTCGTAGTCCCACTGCGCGTCCTGGGCCTGACGGGCTTTCTGCTCGTAGTCGCGCAGCACGGAAGGCATCCTGAGCGTCTTGAGGCCCTCGGCGATGACGGCTCTGCGCGCGGCCCGGCTCACGACGCCGCCTCCTGAAGCAGCACGTCGAAGTCGGCGGCTCTGGCGCTCTCGACCTCGTGGCCCCGGAGCGTCTCCGGCACCTCCATCCGGGGAGCTGAACTCCGCTCGACAAGCCCCAGCAGGTCGAAGCGGCCGGCGGCCAAGGCTTCCTCGAGAGCGGAGGCGACCTCTTCGCTGCCGTGGTCCACAACCACGCTCAGCAGCTTGGCGAAGAGCCGCGCCGTCTCCAGCGCGCCGTGCCGAAACTCCAGCATGCTCCACAGCTTGCGGTACGCCGGGTCGAGCTCCGCGAGCAGCTCCGGAGCGACCTGCCGCACTGCCTGCGGCTTCCGGGACAGCTCCTCGAAGTAGTGCGCGTAGCGCACCAGGCGCTGTCCCGGCCGCACCAGGTCGCAGCAGTACTCCTCGTCGCGGCAGGTGAAGGTGATCTCCCTGGCGCCGACGAGGGCATGGGCCTGGAGGCTCTTCCACCGCGACGGCACCGAGTAGGTCGCGCCGCCCAACTGCACCGTCGCCTGGCGCGACACGCGCACGATTCTGAGCTTCCGTGCCTCGAAGGCCGTCGGCGGCAGCCCCCGCATGGATGCCTGCTCCTCCTGCCACCGCGCACGGTTGCCGTGCGCGGCATCGACCGAAGCCAGCACGCCGCGTGCGACCTCCTCCAGATTGCGCCCTTGAGGCACCGGACTCATGTGCGCCAGACGGATGCCCTTGCCGCGCGACTCCACGCTGCCCTTGTCGTGCCCCTCGCCGGGACGGGCGAAGCAGGGCTCGAACAGGTAGTGGCTCACCAATGCCTGGAACCGAGCCGTCAACTGACGCTCGCCGCCCACCCGGCGACGCACCGCCGCACTCAGATTGTCGTAGACCAACCGCAACGGCACGCCGCCGAAGTGCGCGAACGCCCGCACATGGCCGTCAAGGAACGCCACCTGGTCGCAACGGTCGTATAGCCACACGAACGAACGGCCCGAGTACGGCAGGTGCAGCAGGAACTTCCACACCCGGTGCGCCACACCGTCTTCCTCCACCGTCACCTCGAAGAAGTCCACCTGGCCGCACTCGCCGGCACGATGCACCAGCGGAATGAACGTCTCCTGCCGCTGGCGCTTCCACTCCCGTACGTAGCTGCGCACCGTCGTGATCCCGACCTCGTAGCCCTCCTCCAGCAACTGGCGATGCAGACGGGTAGCCGTCACACGCTGCTTCGCCGTCGTGCGGCGAGACCATGTGACCAGCAACTCCTCCAGACGAGGCGCCACGCGCTCCGTCACCCAGCGCCGCCGCGGCTTGCTCTCCACCCGCCGCTGCTCGCTCTGATCCATGTACTTGCGCACCGTATTGCGGCTCACACCGTGCTCACGGGCCACCGAGCGCTGGCTACGACCCTCCACCAGCACCTGGTGCCGAATAACATGTACCTGATCCATCCTCAGCAAGTCCTTCCTCCGATCGCATTGGTCTCCTCAACAAGACCAAGCTACCGGCCAAGGGCCGAGGGTGGATCACTTTCTGCGCGATGGGTGGCTCAGTTTCCGAGCGATGCCTCCAGCCTGACTTCGGACGACGCGAAAGGCACCATCATGTCCGTCCTGAACGTCTTGGCGGAGGTCCTACAACAGTGCGCGTGCCTTCGCCTGTGTCGTCCACAAGCCTTCGTTCCCGGACAGGGACCCGATGGAGATCGCGTTCGAGGACTTGTGCAGCCGGTTCGACCGTTACCTGGGGCGCCTTCGTGCGAGTGGTGACGATCAGCGCGGACTTGTCATCCTCGACAACAGCGCCTACGAGACAACGCTCCAGCAGATGTCCGTCGAGTTCCGCACACTTGGCACACGGTGGGGTGTGATCAGGCGCTTGGCCGACACGCCGCTGTTCGTCGACTCTCGGGCATCTCGGGTGATCCAACTGGCCGACCATGTTGCCTACGCCGTCTTCCGGCGGTATCACGCGGGGATACGAACTACTTTGACCGTATCGCCCAGAAGTTCGACGAGGAGGACGGCGTTGTTCACGGGCTGGCCCACAAGAAACTGGGGAATCCCGGGTGTATGTGCCCCGCTTGCCTCACTCGGCGGATCAACGAAGGCCGACGGCCCTAGCTGCCGGGCATGCAGACCCCGGCGGAGCCCCTTTTCCTGCTGCGTCTCGCCGCCGACCGCTTACCTCTCGCTGCTACCTACTCATGACCGGTCTCTACATTGGTGTTCCAGTCGAAGACGGGTCTGACCGGGCGCTGCTCGAAGAAAGTTCTGGCGCCGTTCTCCGGTAACACGCGGGAGGCAGTGGTCCTGGCGAACGGTGAACCTCGGAGGAAGTGAGATTGTCCGCAGAAGCAAAGAACACGGCAAAGCCAAGCGCCATCGGTTCGTAGCTCCTCCTACGGTCCGGCTGGGCGTCGCGCCGGGTGGCGCCAACCGATTCACGCCCGGGCAGGTTCTCGTTCTTTGGCGTCTTCCTCCACGGAATCCGCTTCAACTGCGAACGCCGAACAAACCGCCACGGCCGTGCTATCTCAGGAGGCGCTCGAAGGAGACATAGACCTCCCCTTTCTGCGCTCCTCGGCGGCGCTTCAGCAGTAGTAACCGGTCTAGTGGTATGCGGCGCTCGAGCACCGCCATCAGGTCGGCACCATCCATGAGGATCATGCGACTTCCCTTGTTGGAGTAGTTGCTCACACCTGTAGGGGTGAAGCCGCTGATCGACAGAAACAGCCCCAAGGTGTTCTCCAATTTGCGTTCTATCTTCCTCTGAAAGATGTCGAGTTCTCTGCCTGGTGTAAGTTCTTGGCGCCAGCGGGCCTCGAGCAGGTAGTCGGTTCCCTCGAATGAGAATGCGCCATCAATCTGCTCACCCTTAATGCGGAACGAGCGCTTTGGATCGAGGTCGAACACGTCAAAGAGGCCGTTCATCAGACGCTCTAGGGCGTATCCCCGGTCCTGCTCCGGCATGGCGACGAGTTCAACGTAGTCTGCTTGAAGTGCGTTCAGGCGTTCTTGCGTAGCCACGTTGCCCAGTCGTTTCTGACGAGCTTTCTCTCGACGCTGCTTGGCCTCTTGTTGTTCTTCAACGAGGTCAAGTTGCCCGGCAACGTGCTTCTTTAGGGCCGCGACTGCCGCACGCGCCAGTTTCGCCTTCTGCCGTCCGTCGTCGAGAAGTCGAAGATGGCTGAAGTCCTCGAATCGAGCGACCTCCTCCATCAGGCGGAGAGTGTCCAGTAGGTGGTCGCCCGGGCGCGCAGCGAGGTATTCCACGAGGTGGTTGACGGTGTCGCGCTTGTTCGCCTGCCAGTTGAGTGTTCGTGGAAGGGCTGCGGCAGGTAGGCAGCTGGTAACGAAAGTGCGAAGATCGTTCTTGTACCAGTAGATCCGGACAAGCGCATCTCTCAGGGCATTGAGAGCGGCAGGAGAGATCGTCTTCATGTCGTGTGCCAGCCGTGGTGCCTGATTCCTGCCCGAGCGTGGAGGGGGCCAGTCGGTTCGGTGTGAGATTGGAGAGAGTACACGTGGAAGGGCGGACGGGGGAAGCCGATGGTGGCGGACGTCGGCGAGGGAGGGTGGCGCGGATCGTTAGTGGGCTGGTGAGGGGCGCGGTTTGCTCTGGGAAAGGGGTTGATGCGGATGCCCGAGGTTTGCGGGAGGGGTGCGCCCGCTACGGCTGAGCGAGTTGTGGGTTTGGGCGAAGCACACAGGCAGAGCGGCTGCGCGTTCGTTGGCGCTGCAACGCCGTGATTGTCGGCAGCGCTAAGCCAGCCCCAGCTCCTTCATCAGTTCCGCCTCCGTCACCCGCGGCCGGTCGTCGGCGAAGTCATACCGATCGGGTTTGGCGTCGCTGTAGATGTGGCGGTCAAGCGCGAAGCCGGTTGCGTCTTCCAGCGCGTCGACGCTGACGATCAGCATCCCCTCGGGTTGCTCCGCCAGGCGCCAGAAGAGGCTCGATCCGCAACGGGAGCAGAAGCCGCGCTGAGCCCAGGGAGTGCCCTGGTACCAGGTCAGGCCGTCGTCGTTCAGCCACCCGGTGTTGGGTTCCGGGCAGTGGACGGACATCAGCGGTCCGCCGGACCAGCGACGGCACATGCCGCAGTGGCAGACGCTGTAGGTGCGCTCCGGGACGTCGACTTCGAACTCCACGGCGCCGCAGAGGCACTGGCCGCGCATTCTCTGACCCGTAGCCTCGGACTTGCTCATGGATTCCCCTCCTCAGCCGGTTCTTCGCCTTCCTCGGCCGGGCCGGCCACGAGGAACGGCACCGACGCCATCTGCCGGTCCCAGAGGAGCGCCAGCCGGCCACCCTCCGGGGTCACGTCGAGGAACTGCCACGACAATTGCTCAAAGGAGATCGGCAACGGCTGGAGAACCATGTCTGTGCGCAGCAGGTCCCGGTCCGGCGTGTAGCCGTAGGCGCCGAACAGCGCCTCGCGTTCCTGGTAGTCGTATGTCTCCTGAGCCGGCCACGTCGAGATGATCAGAATCCAGCGTTCCGGGCCGAGCTGGATGAACATCGTGTACTCGCCCGGCTCGAGGCGCGTGTCGTCGATGATCAGCGGCAGTTCCGTGATCAGCCGGGTCGTGTAGTTCGCTCCCGCGCGCCAGACCGGGGCGCCGTCGTTGAGAAACGCGATGAAGTCGGGCGGTCCGAAGATGTCCCGGCCGCGCCGCAGCGGCCGGCCGAACTTGACCTCGATCCACGCCCCGTTGACGTAGCCGGAGCGGGGATCGAAGTAGCCGCCGATCTGGGCCGCGGCCTCGCCGGCCGGGCTGGCCGGTTTCCGCTGGGCGACGGTGGTGCCGCCTGTAAACAGTTCGGCGCCCGCGAGGAGCAGCGCCGCGGACGCCGTGATTCCGAAGCGGCTCACCGCCACCGGGCCAGTGCTACTTGACCGCCTCGAGCGGGATTTCGAACTCCTGGCCGCTGGCCACCTCGACCGAGATGACGAACTTGTCGTCGGCGGGCCGGCTGTAGGCGAGCTTGGCCAGAGAGCCGTTGCCTTCGCCCGTGTTCTCGAACCTGATCATCCGGTCCTTCGACTCGACGAGCTTCATTACCTGGAAACCCTCGTAGCGAGGCTTCATGCCGGGGTCCCACTGCTTGAGGCGCAGCACCAGGGAGTCGTTCTCCTCCTCGATCGAGATCAACTCGATCATGTTCGTCGTGCCGTCGGGCGAGAAGCCGCGGACCCGGGCCACCATCGAGCCGTTCTTGGGCACCGCCCAGTTCTCCTCCAGTGACGGGCCGCTCCAGGTCCCGGTCATCCAGGCCAGGTCTTCGACCCTGGGGCCGTGGTTGTCAGCGGCCACGCCAGTCACGGCCAGGAGCATAGCGATCAACAGAACGAACAGAGTGCGGCGCATCGATTGTCCTCCAGGGAATTGAGCCGCCGACCATAGCAGCCGGCTGCTGCTGCGGCGGCTGCACCCGCCCGTTCTCGGGGTCTGAGGGGGTCTGGAGGGCGCCCCCCGGTCCCGGCCAGCCGGGCGGGTGCAACCCAGGAATCGGCTACTCGGAGCCACCCCCGCCGGTCGACGCGGCGTCGCCCTCGAGGGCTTCTTCCTCAAGCAGCCGGGCGCCGCGCAGAATGCCGCCCAAGGCGTAGTTGCCTTCGTGGCAGGCGTACTCGTAGACCTTGTTCGTGCTGGCGGGCCAGGGGTACTCGCCGCCCCAGGGCTCGGTCCAGGTGTTCGGGTCGTCGACGGTGAAGCCGTAGAGCAGGGTGTCCTCGTCGATGCGGCTGAAGCGCTCGGTGATCACCATCTCCTTGGAACCCTGCGTGAAGCTGTAGTCGTCGCCGAAGTTCTTCGTCGTGACGACCAGGGTGTCGCCGTCCCAGCGGCCGACCGATTCGCCGAGCCAGCTCTCCACGTTGTCGTCGTGCTCTGAGTCGATGCGGATGACTCGTGCGTCGTGGTTCATCTCGACCAGGATCATCACGTGGGTGTCGGTCTGCACGATCCGCTTCATGTTGTTGTACATGACGGGCATGGCCGGCGGTCCGGCGGTGGAGCCGAAGCCGAGCAGGCAGCGCTCTGCGTGGGGGCGGAGTTCCGGGTCGTCGTAGGGGCCGAACTCGCGGTCGATCCACCAGGCGGTGCCGGTGTTTTCGTGGCGGAAGGCTGCCCCCTCCGCGAACCGCTTCTTCGCGGCGTCGGTGAGCGCCGGCATCCTGCCGTTCGCGGGCTCGGTGATGATCGACGTGCGGTACTCGCCGTCGAGCTGGAAGTTGCCGTCTCCGATGTCGACGTAGAAGGCGTTGTAGCCGCCGACCTTGCCGGCGGCGCCGGTGAACTCGGGCGCGTAGATGCCGGTACCCCCCTCCGGCGGCGCCTCGCGATTCGGGTCGCTAGGCGCGTAGTCCTTCTCGAAGTTCGATTGCCAGTGATCCGCGATCGCCTTGGCCTCTTCCGGGGTCAGGGTCAGGTTGTCGCCGTACTGCGCGGGCCGCTGAAGGGGCGTCAGGGTGGCGATGTCGTAGGTGCCGGAGAGATCGGGCTTGCCGTCGTGCCGGCGTGGAATGTCGTCGGAGGCGACGATGGCGCCTGCTGCCGCGAAGGCGAGCAGGGTCGTGAGGATGAGGGTGCGTCTTGCCATGTGCGGCGTCCTCCGGGTCGTGGCCAGCGTTCTTCGGCCGATCCTGGGTTTGCGAACAGTACGGCCATCTTAGCCGGAAGCTGGCCCGCGGTTCAGGATCTGATCGGTTCGATGATCCGGTCGGTCGTCGTGTCGCGGCGGACCTCGAACCAGCGGCGGCAACCCTGGGCGTGGAACCAGCGCTCGGTGACGACGCCTTCTTCGTTGTCGTGCATGAAGGCGAGGTCGAGATCCCGCTCGTCCGGGTCCGTCAGGTGTTCCGGCGCGCGCCGGATCTCGCCATGGACGAACTCGTGGACCGAGCGGGCGCCGCAGTTGGGGCAGGGGAGGCGGAGGCTCATCGCTAGTGCGTCCCCGCCGAGCCCCGGTCGGCCATCGTGCGGTCACGCGCGAAACGGTCGAGGCCGAAGGGCTCGATGAGTTCCGGCATTTCGCCGGTCGCGATGAGCTTCGCCATCTGCTCGCCGCCGGCCGGGATTGCCTTGAACCCCCACGTGCCCCAGCCGGTCGTGATGTAGAAGCCGTCCACGCCGGTCGGCCCGAGGATCGGCGAGTAGTCGGGGCTCATGTCGCAGACTCCGGTCCATTGCCGCAGAACCCGGAGGTTTGCCATGAAGGGGAGAAGGCACAGCGCTCGCCGGCAGACGTGCTGCACGAAGTCGTGGCTCGACCGGTAGGAGAAGCTGGGCTGCGGATCGATCTCGGCGCCCAACAGCATCTCGCCTCGCGCGGTCTGCGAGGCGTAGAAGAAGAGTTCCGAGGAGGCGACGATGGGCCCGAACTGCCGCCGGTAGTGGTTGGTGACGAACGCCTGCAGGCGGTACGTGTGAATCGGCAGCCGAACGCCGGCCATTGCGGCGAGCCGGCTGACATGGCCGCCGACGGCCGAAACGACGGTGCCGGCGGCAACGTCGCCCGCCGCGGTCCTCACGCCGGCGACCCGGTCGCCGTCGAGGATCAGACCGAGGGCGGGCGTGTTCTGGAGGACATGGACGCCGTGCTCCATCGCGCCCTCGGCGAGCGCCCAGACCACGCGGTCGTGGCGGGCGGTGGCGCCTTGCGGGTGGTAGGAGGCGCCCAACACCGGCCAGCGGCCGCCGCCATCCATGTCGAGCTCGGGGCAGAGTTCCTGGACTTGCGAAGGCCCGACGAACTCGGTCTCGGCGCCGAACTCGGTGTTCAGCTTCGCCCGCATTCGCTCGGTCCGCGCGGCCGCTTCGGAGTGCGCCATCCACAGGATGCCTTTCTCCTGGTGCATCAACCAGCGCCCGGTCTCCTCTTCCAGGCCCCGGTAGAGGTCGACGCTCCGTTGGTAGAAGCGCACCGCGGCGGGGATGCCGTAGTTGGCTCGGATGATCGTCGTGTTCCGGCCCGAGTTGCCGCTGCCGATGTAGCCGCGTTCGAACACGCCGACGTTGGTGATCCCGTGACGCGTCGCCAGGTAGTAGGCCGTGGCCAGCCCGTGCCCGCCGGCGCCGACGATCACCACGTCGTAGGCCTTCTTCGGGGGCCGCCAGGTCAAGTTCATCTGGCGCTCCGTGAATTCGTTCATGCCGCGCCTCCGGCGTCGTAGCCGAGCGCCCGGCTCAGACGGCGCTGGAAGGCGGCGGCGAAAGGTGCCGGCGCCAGGAGCAAGGTCCGCTTGGCCTCGAACCACAACTTGACCGGGATGCCGGCGATCTCGCCCTGGGCCAGCGCCGGACCCCTGGCCGGTCGTTCCCAGTCGCATTCGCGGTCGAGGAGGGCCGCGGTGTCGGCGGCATCGAGCCAGACGCAGGAGAAGCCGGTCTCGCGCTCGACGATCGCGTGCGGGTCGCCGGCGACCTCGAAGTCGGGCAGGGCGGTGACGAGGAGTTCGTCGGGGGCGATGCGGAGGGCGAGCGCATCGCCCGGCCACGGCGCGTCTGCCGTCAGGCCGTCGAGAGCGGCTGGAGCGGCAACGACCCGAGTCGCCTCGATCGGACTCAGCCGTGGCGGGCCGGAGGGTGTCTCGCCGGCCATGTCGGTTGCTTCGGGGCGCTCGGTGGGGAAGTCGCGGACCTCCTCAGGCGGTTCGCTCGCGACGTCGATGGCTACGCGGGCCCGCTCGCCGTCCGGGTCGTAGAGGGGACCATCGATGCGGCGTGCCGGCCGGCCATCGACGGTCGGTTCCCGGGGCAGGTTGCCCTCGTCGTCCATGTAGAGCCAACCGAGCATGGGGATGCCCCTGCCGGCTTCAGAGCGGCCACCTCCTGGTCCGCAGCTTGCGTCGGACGTCACGTAGCCGGCGTAGCGGCCTCCGTGGTGAATCGCCGCTCCTTCGAGGGACGCGCCGGGTTGCTCAGGAGGCGCTTCGACAGTCCGGAGAGCGACCAGCCGCCGGTCGGGCGGTTGCTTGTTCGTCCGCAGGATTGCCTGCCGGCCGATGAAGTTGCCCTTGGTCAGATCGACCGCCCACTCGTGGCCGAGCCGGCGGGGGGTCGAGTCGTAGTCCGTGTCCTGACCGACCACGATGTGGCCCTTCTCGAGCCTCAGGTGGAGGAGAGTCTCCAGACCGTGGGGTCGGACGTTCAGATCGCCGCCAAGGGCAAGCAACCGCCGCCAGAGTCGGCTCGCGTCAGCGCCGGCATGGTGGAGTTCGTACGACAGCTCACCCGTGAAGCTCAACCGCACGACCCGGCAGTCGATGCCGGCGACGCGCAACCGCCGGTGGCGGCTGAACGCCGGAAGATCCCGGGCGCCGGCCCGCGCCAGCAGCCTGGCCGCCGAGGGTCCGGTGACGTTGATCGCGGCGAGCGATGCGGTCTGGTTCAGGATCCGGACATCGAAGCCGAAGGCCTCGGCCCAGTCGCGCAGCCACAGCTCGAAGAAGCTCGAACCACCGGAGGTCGAGGTGAAGAAGAACCGGTCGCCGTCGCCTGGCGCGGCAGAAGGTCCGGCGCACCCAGTTTCTGCCGCGCAAGCTCCTGGAGCTTCTTCCCGGCAGAGCATGCCGTCGTCGAGCACGTAGCCACGCTCGTCCAGCATGAGGACGTAGCGGCAACGGCCCGGCCTGATCGTCGCGACCCAGGTGGGGACGATCCGCTCCAGGAACGCCTCGGCGTCCGGCCCGGCGATCGCCATCTTGCCGAGTGAACTCACGTCGCCCAGCGAGACGCCGTTGCGCACGGCTGTGTACTCGTCGTCTGCCTGGTCGTAGGTCCAGGGCCGCCACCAGCCGCCGGCGCGGTCCATTCGCGCGCCGAGGCGCAGGTGCTCGTCGTGAAGGGGTGAGCGGGCGGTCACCGCCGTATGGGCTCCGGCGGCCAGTTCGCGTACCGTGAGTTGCCGGTTGAGCGGTCGGGCCGTAAAGGCCGGCTGGAGCCGGCCGCCCCGTTCGAGCAGGAAGCTCCGCAAGTAGGGTAGGCAGACGCCGCCCTGGCAGGCGCCGGTACCGGCGAGGGTGGCACGCTTGAGCAGCTCCATCTCGCGGAAGCCGCGCTTCCACACGCCGTCGAGATCGGCGACGGTGACGCTGCTGCAGGGGCAGACCGTTCCGTCTGGCGGGCAGGGAGGTAGTTCGGGTTCCGCCGCGGCGCTGCCGACGACGCGGACAGGAAGGTCCGAGGCCATCCGGGCCAGCGCGTTCCGTGGATTGCGGCCGAGGCCCAGAACCGCCGTGTTGCATGCGAACCGCTCCTCCGGCGCATCGCCGTCGCCGTACCGGCGAACGACCACCGCCTCGACCCGGCCGTTGCCTTCGAAGCGGACGAGGTCCCAGCCCCGCTCGCCGAGCGGGAGGTGAGCGTCGAGGGAGCCGCTCGGCAGCTTCGCCGGCGGCTCACCGACGGCGACGACACGACCCAGGTCGATGCCCGCAGCCACAAGCTCCACGGCTGCCCGCCTGGTGACCAGCCCCTCAAGACCGCTGCCGGGGACGATGGGCTGGAGCTCCGCGGTGCCGGTGGCGACGACGATCTCGCGTTGCGGATGGACGTGAAGCACGCGCCCCGACCCGTCGGAGGCGACGACCAGCGGCCCGGGATAGACGCCGGTGACCTGCTGGCCGTTCCGGGCGTCCAGGGTGACGACGTCGAGGCCCGCCTTCCTTGCCTTCTGGGCGGCCTGGCGCCCGGAGTCGCCTTGTCCGATGACGACCGTGTCGCAGTGGGCGTGGTACGCGGGGGCCGCGTTTCCGGCCGGCGCCGGCTCGTCGCGCAGCAGTGGCGGTTCCTCGCCTCCCAGATGATCCCGCCGTACGACGAGGCCGTCTCGCGCCGGCATCTGGCAACTCCGGGTGTAGGCGACGCCATCGACGGTCACAAGGCAGTTCGGACAGTCGCCGGCCAGACACAGGCAGCCGCCCCCGGTCGGGTGCAGACGGGCGCGAACCATTGCGACCAGCACGCTGTCGCCCGCTTGGGCCTCGACCGGTCTTCCCTCTACTTCAAGGTGGACCACGGCTCGAATGGTACTGAGGCCCTCAAGGCTGGTGGCCGGAACGTGTCTGTACAGATTGCATTTTCAAAATGCAATCTGTACGCACGGCCTGCGCCGCGGCGGCGCTACGATTGCGGCCGGCTCATGACTGCTTCCCTTTCCGGTCAGGTGATCCTCGTCACCGGCTCGACCCGCGGTATCGGCCGGGCGACGGTCGAGGCTGCGGCCGCGCTCGGTGCCACGGTCGCGGTTCATGGGCGGGATCAGGCTCAGGTGGAGGCGGTGTGCCGGGACCTCGGCAGTGACGGCGCGCTGCCGCTCGCCGCCGACCTCGACGACCCCGAGAACGCCGCCGCGCTGGTCCACGAGGTGGTCGAGCGCTGCGGCCGTATCGATGGTCTCGTGAACAACGCCGGGGGCGGGCGCCCGGTCGCGTTCCGCGGTCTCGATCTCGACTCGTGGCGGGCGACCCAGCGCGTGAACCTCGAAGCTTCGTTCGCCGCCTCCAGCGCGGCCTACCGGGTGATGCGCAAGGCGAAGGGCGGCAGCATCGTCAACATGGCGTCTCTGGCGGCGCACGGCCCGGGCGGATGGATGGGCGCCGACTACGCCGCGTCCAAGGCCGGCCTGGTCAGTCTCACCCGCAGTCTTGCCCTCGAGGCCGCCCGCTTCGGGGTCCGCTGCAACGCGGTGTCGCCGGGCTTCATCGAGACGGACATGACGGGTGAACTCACCGATGATCAGCGGCAGAGGCTGCGCGTGCCGCTTGGGCGCCTGGGAACACCGGCGGAAGTCGCGGCCGTCGTCATGTTCCTGCTGTCGCCGGAATCGTCCTACGTGACGGGTCAGGTGATCCACGTCAACGGCGGGTTGTCGATGTATGGCTAGGCGCGTCGCTGTCACCGGGCTCGGCGTTGCCTGCGCCGTCGGCACGGATGTCGAGACCTTTTGGGACAACCTGGTCGCCGGTCGCGGCGGAGTGGGCAAGCTCCAGTCGCTCGACACGTCGGCGCTCAAGGTCGGCATCGGCGCGGAGGTCGACGCCGACACGGTGCGCGCCGGGCTGAAGCGGCTGCGCCGCCGCCCCACCGACCGGGCCGTCGACCTGGGGCTCGTCGCCGCGGCCGACGCGCTTGAGGCGGCAGGTCTGATCGACGGCGCGCCGCCCCACGAGCCACAGCCAGTGGCGGTCATTCTGGGCACCGGCGCCGGCTCGGCGGAGAGCCACACCACGGGCCACCAGCGGTTCCATGAGCGCGGCGTGCGGGGACTGCGGCCGTCGACGGTGCCGCGCTGCATGTACAACTCGATCTCCGCGGGAATCTCGATTCACTTCAAGCTGACCGGCATCAACTACGTCGTCGTCTCGGCGTGCACGTCGGCGACGAACGCGATCGGCATGGCCTACCGGATGGTGCGCGACGGGTATGCCGACACCGTGCTCAGCGGCGGCGCGGACGGCTTCTTCGATCCCTTCTACTTCGGAATCTGGAACAACCTGGGCGTCATGTCGCGAAATCCCGATCCGGCCCGCGCCTGCCGGCCCTTCGACGCCGACCGCGACGGCACGGTGTTCGGCGAAGGCGCCGGCATGCTGGTGGTCGAGTCGTGGGACCGGGCTCGCCGCAGGGGCGCGCGTATCCGGGGCGAGGTCGTCGGCTACGGCGAGTCGTCCGACGCCAGCCACCTGACGAGTCCGAGCGCCGAGGGCCAGGCGGTGGCGATGCGCGCTGCTCTCGAGTCGGCCGGGATCGAACCGGCCGACCTCGGAGCGGTGAACGCACACGGCACCGCCACACGCGCCAACGATCTCTGCGAGAGCGAGTCGATCCGGGCGGTGCTGGGCGCCGCGGCGGACCGGGTCGCCGTTTCGGCGAACAAGTCCTACTTCGGTCACACGCTGGGTACCTCCGGCGCGATCGAGGCGATCGCGGCGCTGCTCGGCATCGAACAGGCGGTGCTGCCGCCGAATCTGAACCTCGAGAACCCCGATCCCGAATGCAACGTGCGGCTTGTGGGTAGCGAGCCGGAGCGCCTCGCGCGTCCTCTGGTCATGAAGAACAGCTTCGGCTTCGGTGGCAGCAACGGCGTGTTGGTGCTGGGTCCGGGAGAGTAAACCCGCGGCCGGCCGATCGGCGATAACCTTCCCGCCGATGGACGCTGACGCCCCTTCCGAAATCCTCGGCCGGCTGCGAGACGTGCTGCGCGATAGCGCGGTCGAGGAGCGGGACTGGGATGCCGTGGCTTCCGAGACGACGATCGAGTCGCTGGGCTTCGACTCGCTGACCATTCTCGACGTGCTCTACGACGTGGAGGAGGAGTTCGGGATCGCCCTGGAGCCAAAGCAGGTCGTGAAGACCCGGACGGTCGGCGAGATCGTCGGCCTGCTGCAGCAGCACGGAGCCTGACCGCAGCGTCCTGTCCTGGCAGTCCGGGTGCTCCACCTCCTCGAATACTGGGCGGCGCGGCTGGCGCTCTTCGGCGTCGACTTGCTGCCGCCGGCCGCCGCCTCCCGCTGGGCCGGTTGGCTGGGTTCGCTG
>Ga0209754_1002549_pt1 | contig 14189 bp, 12 predicted proteins | sample MesohylBB_FD_187295 | JGI IMG/M metagenome (GOLD analysis project Ga0209754, IMG submission 187295) | Host-associated microbial community of the marine sponge Aplysina aerophoba from Gulf of Piran - sponge mesohyl, lysed by bead beating... | ecosystem: Host-associated > Porifera > Sponge >... | reverse complement strand
ATCGGTTTGGACCGGAATCAGTGATCGGTTTGGACCGGAATCAGTGATCGGTTTGGACCGGAATCAGTGATCGGTTTGGACCGGAATCAGTGATCGGTTTGGACCGGAATCCCCAACCCCTCCCACATAACTCCGCACGTCGCTTCCTCGTGCGTTGCCGCCTCCCGTCCCGCCGCGACACTCTCATCTAGGTCTCAACCATGGAATATCCATTCAAGGTCAGTACGGGCCTGAAAGACCTAATCGGCCGCGACTTGATCACCAACGACTTCGTCGCCGTGTTCGAACTCGTCAAGAACTCGATCGACGCCCATGCAACGTCCGCTTGGCTCCGCTTCGCCAACAACAAAATCGTCATCTCCGATAACGGCAAGGGTATGTCCCGCGCAGATATCATCAACAAGTGGCTGTTCGTTGCCTATTCCGCCAAGAAGGACGACTCCGAGGACGACGATTACCGCGACACTGTCTCCCGCCGCCGCATGCCCTTTGCCGGCGCTAAAGGAATCGGCCGCTTTTCTTGTGACCGCCTCGGCGAACGCCTCCTGCTAAGCTCGCGCGCCGCCGACCACCGAGTCCAGATCTTGCGGGTCGACTGGACACGGTACGAGGACGACTCCAAGCGCGAGTTCAGCACGGTGCCCGTGGACCTCTCGGAAGCCCCAGACTTCCCCGATTCCTCAACGAAACCTCGTCGCGACATCGGGACAGTCCTCGAGATTTGCGACTTGCGGTCATCCTGGGAGCGGGAGAAGATTCTCCGCCTCAAGAGAGAACTCGCGAAGCTCATTAACCCATTCTCCTCTGGCCCACCGGCCTTCAAGATTCAGGTGGCCGCTCCGGCTGAGAAAGCCGAGGACAAGAACCAACTCATTCTTCATCGTCACAAAGTCTCTGACGGTGATGACGCGCCACCTCTCGTCAATGGCACTGTTACTAACAACATACGCAGCGTACTCAAACAGCGAACCACCGCCGTACGTGTTTCGATTGTTGACAACGGCACGGTAATCGACACTACTTTGGAGGACCGGGGCGATCTCGTCTATCGCATACGGGAGCCGAATCTCTATAACGGTCTCCAGGGCGCCGATTTCCGAGCGGAAGTGTGCTTTCTGAATCGTAGCGCCAAGGCCACCTTCGCTCGACGGATGGGGCTGCCCTGCGTTAAGTTTGGATCGATATTCCTTTTCCGCAATGGGTTTCGGGTCTTTCCCATCGGCCGAGAGGATGACGACTTCTTCGGCTTGGCCCGTCGCAAGCAGCAAGGCACCCGCCGCTTTCTCGGCACGCGAGACTTGATCGGCTGTGTCGAGGTCGCTGGCGTCCCCGGATTCCAGGAGGCCAGCAGCCGCGATCAGGGACTCATTGCGACCCCCGAAGTCGAGCAGCTTCGACTCTGTGTGCGCGACAAGTGTGTCCGCCGCCTCGAACGCTACGTCGTGGACATCACCTGGAGGGATTCGGAGGATAAGGATCTGGAGGACACGTCGCGCATCAAGCTGGACGCCAGCAGCGCGCTTGTAGCCCGCCTGGTGTCCCAGCTGGCTGCCACCGACGGCGTCCAGCTTCTCGAATACAACCCCGATCTCGTGAGAATCGTCGATGAGAAGTCCGACGCGTTCCAGTCTTCCCTTGCCGCCCTGGAGCTTCTTGCGGAACGGACCGGCGACCCGGACCTCGTTGCCGGTGTCTCGGCGGCCCGCAAGCGACTTTCTCGCCTAGAGGCCGCCGAAGCCGAAGCTCGGGAGGCACACAGGCGGGCGGATAGCCGCGCTGCCGCCGCCGAGAAAGCCGTCGCGACCGCCGAACGCAACTATCAGGAAGAGCTACAGCGTAATCAATTCCTGATGGCGGCCGCAGCCTTGGACCACGATACCATCCTCAACCTTCATCACCAAATCATGATGCACGCGGCCGATGTTCGCCACGGCGTGGAGCGCATGATGCGAAAGCTCCGGGACCGTGGAACCGTGCAGCCCCACGAGTGGATAGACTTTCTCGACATTGTCTCGTTTCGCAATAGCCAGATCTTGACCGCGACTCGATTTGCCACAAAGGGCGGGTACAAGCAGCAATCCACCAAACAGCGCGCGGACCTTGCAGTCTACATCCAGGACTACATTGCGTCCGTGGCTGCCCTTTGGGCGCCCCGCGGGATCAACCTAGGTGTCGAATGCACAGCGCGGCCGATAGAGCGACTGTTTCGGCCGATTGAGGTCGGCATCGTGATCGATAATCTCGTCACTAACGCGGCGAAGGCCCGTGCGGCTCACATTCGGTTTTTCCTGAGCAGTGGTAGCGGACCCAAACCACCGCTCATTGTCACCGTGGCCGACGACGGCACCGGCTGGCCTCCGGCGCTCGATCCACTAGAGCGCGCTTTCGAGAAGGGTGTTACCACTACCAACGGATCTGGCCTCGGCCTCTATCATGTGAAGCAAGTCATCGAAGGCCTCGGAGGCGCGATCGAGGTCCATCGCCACGCCTATTCGGCCGTCCTTCCGGGCGCGCACTTGACTCTCCGGGTACCCGCATGACCCTCGACTTTGCACTACTTATCGTTGACGACGATCCCGGCTTCGCCCAGCAGGCCCTCCAGACTTTGCGGGACCATCTCGAGGACCTGGGTTTCGAGCTTGCCGTAACCGAGCACTCTGCCGATTTTTCTGAAGCCACGTTGACCGAACTCAGTCGCACGGAAGGCAGGAACTACGATCTCGTCATGATCGACTACCGCCTTGATTCAGACGATCAAGATGGTGCTACTGTAGCGCGTCGCCTAAGAACAGAGCTGCCTTACACTGATATGGTGTTCTACTCGTCGGATCCCACAGCCGCGCTATTGGGCGAGCTGGCCAAACAGGGAGTTGACGGGGTTTTCGTCGCGAGACGCCAGGAGCTGGGCGATTCCCTTACCGGGCTCGCAGACACTGTGATAAGGAAGACGGTGGACATCACACACATGCGCGGTATAGCGATGGCCGAGGTGGCCGAGATGGATACGCTGTTGGAGGCAACGTTGGCGCGAGCCCTCGACTCCGGACTTTCTTTGCCGAATGACGCTGGCAAGAGGGCCGTTGCCAAGCTCTGCAAGAGCATGAGAAAGGACGCGGAGCGATCGGAGCAACGAGTTGAAGCGGGAGGACTGGCGGAGGTTGTCAGCACGAGTAGGCTTTTTGGATTGGAACGGAAATACCGCCTGCTGGTAAGGATCGCCGAGAAGCTGCCTGACCGCCCCGCGCAGCTGGACGTACTCACCACCTTCAAGGAGGACATCATTGACAGGCGAAACGTGCTGGCGCACGTTAGGGAGGAGTCCGCCGATGGAGGCGCAAAGGTCTTGCGGTCCATTAAGCCTGCCGCCGCGAACGTCGTTTTCAACGACGAACGGATGAAGGAGCTTCGGTTATCGCTGAAGAAACACAAGCCGGCGCTGATCGCGCTGTGCGACGCTGTCGACATTCAGTTGGGCCAGATGGCGGCTGAAGCCCAGGCGCAGGAGCACTAGTCCGAGCTGCTCCGCTAGCAGCGGCGGCACCGCGTTCGCCACTTGCGTGAAGCGCGGTACCTCCTTTCGGCGCCTGTGTCCGCCGGTTGTATAGTTGCCCTTGAACGCGAACCAGTCTGGGAACGTTTGGAGCCGCGCGGTCTCCCGTACGGTTAGCGTTCGGGGCTCAACGTAGTGTAGGAGATCGTCAGGAAGGCTTGTGATCGTGGGCGCGTAGCTCAGCGGGTCGAGCACCCGGATGGCGGTCTTCTTGAGGCCGAACTCCTCACGGGTTTCCGGAGACACAGTAGTGCCCAGTCGCCCCTCCTCGTGACCGGCCTTGATGATCGCCGCGAATCGGTCGCGAATCTCCGGCTGGTGCCGCGCCAGACGCGTATCCGGTGGTGCTCCTTCATGCCCGGCGCGCATCGCCTTCTGGTACGGCGTTAGCGGTGCCTTGTAGGCGATTGCTTCAAATCCTGCAGTGTCGCTTGATAGAACAGTCCCGTTGCGCCTCGTTTCCAGGTCGCTGATGGCATCTCTTGCAGTCGGCCATTGCGGCAGGCGTCGTTCGTACAGGAAGGCGCTCGCTTGGCTCCTCAGTTGGTCGAAGAACGCGCCGATTCCGCCACCGCCAGGTCCGGTCTTCTTGGCGCCAACCATGAAGAATCTGGGCCGCACTTGGGGTACACCGAAGTCGCAGGCCCGGATGATCGACCATTCCAGGTTGTACTTGGCACTGAGGCCTTGGCGCAGTGCACCGGCAAAGTTCGTGATCTTCTCGCGTTTCGAACCGCTGAAGTCCGCAGTGAAGCCGCGGACGTTCTCGACGAGGACGAAGTGCGGATCCAGGATGTCGACGAGCTCTAGGTAGGCTTCGAAGAGGCGGTTGCGCGGATCGTCTCGTCTCCGGCGGCCGGCATCCGAGAACCCCTGGCACGGCGGCCCTCCTGCTAGCAAGTCGATCTGGCCGCGCAGGTCTGCCAGCGCCGCCCGGCGCTGCGAAAGGAGATCGTTGATTTCCCAAGCTCGCTTTTCGATCCCGTCAGGCCAGTCGTACTGGAACGGATGCTTGCCGGACAGAAGATTCGTCGACAGCGTCGTGAACGCGAACGGGTCGCGCTCGATCGCGAACAGCCCCTTCCATCCGGCACGCATCAGGCCAAGGCTCAGGCCTCCGCAGCCCGCGTACGCATCAGCGAAAGTCGGTCGCGCTACCGCCGTTTCCTGTCGCATGGGGGACACACGCTCTCTGACGCGGCGGCGCTCGGCACGGAACCAAGGCGGGAGACCGGCGAGTTGCTCGAGCGCCACTGCTCGCCGGACGGTCTGAGCCACGCGGTCACTGCCGCGTGCAGGGACGCGTGGACGCCACCGTTAACGCCGTCCGCACGGCGCGGGTTCGGGGCCACGCGCACGGGGTCGCGGGACGAGGCCCTGGGCGACCGCAGTGCCACCGGATCTGATGGCCTTCCGTTTCGTCGTGGACGGCCCCAAGGACTGCGCCGTCACGGCGACGGCGCCACGCCCATGTACAGCACGTGGGCGGTGCTCCCACTTCCTCATCCGACCCGTCCGTGCCGAATCGCATGCGCACCACAGTCAGTTATCGGCAGAAGGAAGCGTTTCGATAGTGCCGCGCAAGAAACGGTCGATCTGGTTACCAACGTCCGGCGTTCCGACCTGACACTCCCATATCGTGAGCACACGCCACCCCAACTGGCGCAGCGCGCGTCGGGCATTCCCGTCGCGCTCCACATTCCTGGCTAGCTTCGGACCCCAGTACGCTCGGTTCGAGGCCGGCAGCCTGCCTCCGAGGCGACAGTTGTGTTGATGCCAGAAGCACCCGTGTACGAAAACCACTGCGCGATGCCTCGGCAGCACCAAATCCGGCTTGCCTGGCAGATCGCGACGATGGAGACGAAACCGGTATCCCAGCCCATGGATGAGACGCCGAACAGCCATCTCTGGCCTCGTGTTCGTCGCCCTGATGCTCGCCATGATGGCGCGCCGCTTGTCCGGCGAACACCGATCTGCCATCAGTTCCAGCCTCGCTCGCGGTATTCGAGCCGCCACCCCGCACAACCAGTGCAGACCCTGGGGATGGTACTCTGATACGCCGCTACGGCCAAGAACGCGCGGATCTTCGGCAGCTCTTGGCAAGGTACACTCCCTCGTCGTGTCAAGTTGCTTCGCGACGATCTACTTCCGCTTCCCCGCAGCTTGACGACCGCTACGGCGGCTCGCTAGCGCGCTGGCCGCGACCGGCTCCCGTCCGATGATGCCCAATCCTGGCGAGGTTCTTGCGGGGATTGTCAGTGCACGCCCCGCGGTACCGCGTGCGGCGCGCCTAGGCGGTTGGGCGTCACCACCGGTTGCTCGAACCGCGACATCCGTGTACTTCTGGAGGACGATGAGACCTCACCGTGAACCCGGCATCCGCCGCGACGCAAGCGGCCGCATCCAGGCTTAGGTCCGTGCTGCCGGGCAGTTGCGCTTCAGGCGCTTTCCGGCTGGCACGCCGCTGGCGACCGTTCGGAGGTGGCGCCTGGACACTCAGGCCGCGTTGCGTTCGACGCAGCGACCCGCTGGCACCCTGGCCGCCGACATCGATCCGTTCCTGCGGCAGATCGCCGATCGGCCGCGACTCGTGGCGGAGCGGCGCCAGCAACTAGAGTGGTGGGCGGCGCGCTTCGGGCACCTCCGGCGCGACGCCATCACGCCGGCCGACGTGCGGACCGCGCTCGCCGACCTGAGGCGCACCCATGCGGCGTCGACGTGCAACCACTACCGGCAGGCGCTGTTCTCGCTGTACCGTGGGCTCGATGGCCACGACGCGCCGAACCCGATGCGGGACGTCAAGCCGTTCGCGAGCCCACCTCCTGAAGCGCGCGGCCTCTCCTACGACGTGGTCCAGAGCATCCTGGCAGCGATGTCCGGTCAGGGCAGCGCGATGGTCAAGGGGAAGCCGCGGGCGGCCGCGTCCGCCGCAAAGGCCCGCTGTCGTGTCCTGGCCTTTACCGGCTTACGGCCCAGCGAGCTGATGCGCTACCGGCCCGAGCACTGGGGCCGGGCGACCCAGACGCTCGTTGTGTACACGGGAAAGGGCGGTCGCACGCGGACGATCCCACTCAGTGTCCCGGCCGCCGAGGCACTGGCCGATCTCGAAGCCGTCGGTGCGATCGGGCCGTTCTCGACGTCGACCGTCCGGCGGGCATTCGTCCGGGCCGCGGCGCGGCTCGGGATTCACGGAATCCGACCGTACGACCTGCGCCACAGCTACGGCACGGCCCTGTACCGCGTCGCGGGAGACACGCGGCTGGTCAAGGACGTGCTCGGCCACTCTGACACGCGAATGACGGAGCGCTATACCCTTGGGCATGTACCGGAAGCGATGCGCTTGGCGACGTCCCGCCTCGAGGAGCACCTCCGGGTTTCAGGCGCTCGTACACCAGCGAGGAAGCGGACCGCCGACGATACACGACGTTAGCACATTTGGCGGCCGTGGCCACCACCCCTGACTAGCGCGTCTTCCACCCACGGTTCACCGTGCCCCCTGACGCTGCACCGCCTGCCATCCCGACCATCGCGTCGGATCCAATATACCGTAACGCTCCGTGATCTGGCCGCTCGTCCCGATGTTGTGTCGCTCATCCAGAGCGCGGTTTGCTTCCCGACGAGCGTCTTCTATCCAAACCGCCCATCGGCTTGTATATGTAGCGCGTGATGGTAAGTTGCGGCGAGTTCCACCGCCGCAATCTCCCGTAGTACCACATCGCAGAAACCCGTATACTCAATTCTCCTTTCTGCGCTACCTCCCTGCTTTGCGTCGTACAGCACAACCTCATCCGCCGCCGCGTCGTAGTGAGCCTGATGATGGCCGATACCGTTTCGCAGCTCCATGTCGAGGACGTCGGAAAACAGATCTCCAATCGCCAATTTGAGAAAGTGGCCCCGCTTCACGCCGTTTGGCAATGCCTCGAAACCATCCAGTGGAACTAACCTCTTGCTCAGAGCAATATCCAGGCTATCTCTGTGAATTATGCTCTCCACTGCGGTAGCCAAGACCAACAGGCGGCACAGCGTCTCAAACGTGTCAATGTAAAGCTGTCTGAACCTGTCAAAGTGCTTCATGGTCACCTTCACATCCCGCAAGTCTCGAAACTCTTCGCGCCAGTGCCGCACCTGTACGATCAAGTGCAATCCTTCGTTGTAGCAGTCCACAAAAGCGCGCCGCACACTACCAAGCTCCCTCCAAAGCTTCCGCATGCGCCCACTCCTAACGTACAAGTCCGCGAGTTGCTCAATCAAGTCCCGCCGCCGCGTCCGGGCAAAGTTGAAGCGCTGCAAGACTCGATCGCGTACCGCCCTACGCGTAGGCGTGAAGAGTGACATCCCACCTTGAACTGCATTGTACAAGGCGATCAAACGCCCGCGCGGCGACGGTTTGCTGAGGCTGCTTGGCGGGGAGGCTTTGTCAAATAGCTCCCAATTCCTCCGTTCGTAGTGAACCGCGCAGCGCTCAATGTAGCCATAGTCCACCCGCACGAAACGTTGCCGGAGCTTCTCCGAACGTGCAAAGGCGTCCCTATCTTCGAAGTTCCCAATGGTCGCGATGAATGGCGTAAGCAGACCGACGTTCGCCGGCACGGGATTCACGTCGCTAAACGTAAGTACGTCGATCGCGTCTTCCTCGTCGTCAACCCAATCAGCGTTAGTCGGTTGCCGGTACGACAATTTGGGATTCTGTTGATCGATATCCATCACGTATTCGATCTCGACATTGCATTTCGGACACGCGAAGGAATGGGTCTGGCTTTCGCGATAACCAACTTGCGTGCGCGTGACGATCTTCGAGTCGCAGCCACGGCATTTCAGTACACGGCGATTGACCATGGGTCCTTCCTACTCCTTATGTCGGCCTCCGCGGGCCGTGCCGATGATGCCCGAACCCGTGCAAGACGTGAAGCCGTTCTTCGAGGCCATCCTCCAGCGTGGTCCGGCGCATCCTTGCGGCCATGTCCGATCTGGGAGGCGCGAAGGTGCGAGCCCCGGGCGACCGGATCCGCCGCGAGGTTCCGCAGTCGCGTCCTGGCGTTTACCGCCCAACGGCCCAGCGAACTGATGCACTACCGACCTAAGCACTAGAACCGGTCGACGCAGACGCTCGTAGTCTACATGGGCAAGGGCGGCCGTACGCGGACGATCCCGTTCAGCGCGCCCGCCACCGAGGCGCTGGGCGATTCGGAAGGGCCGTGGGCCCGATCGGCCATTCTCGACGGCGACCGTCCGCCAGGGAGCATTTCGAGGTTCGGGATGCACCATCGGGAACGGGAATCGGGCGGCACGCGGCGTAGGTGGTTCCCACCGAGCCGCGGTTCCGAGCCGGCTGTCTCGTCCGACCGCGCACAGGCGGACACGATCGATGAGCACCCGCGAAGTGTCAGGCGACAGTGAAAACTGCCCCCCCAGCGACAGTGAAAACTGACCCCCCTTGGTCCAAGGGAGGAGTCAGCAGATGACGGGATGCAAGGATGTCGGCCCGTGGGCGAGGAGGCCACGGGCACAGATGGTGAAATCAGACGAGGTGGAGGCGATGCTGCACCTGCGGGCGCTCGGCTGGGGGCTGAGACGCATCGCGAGGGAGTTCGGGTGCAGCAAGAACACGGTGAGACGCTACGTCGCGGCCGACGGCTGGATGGAGTACAGCCGACAGGCGGGCGGCGGCAAGCTCGAGGATCAGGAGGCGTGGCTGAAGGAGCGCTTCTTCCAGCACCGCGGCAATGCCGAGGTGGTGCGCCAGGACCTGGTCCGGGAGCAGGGGATCGACGTGAGCCTGCGCACGGTCGAGCGGGCAGTCGCGCCGTTCCGGCGGCTGCTGACAGCCGAGGCGAAGGCGCCGGTGCGGTTCGAGACGCCCCCGGGCCGTCAGCTGCAGATTGATTTCGGCCAGCTGCGGGTGCCGATTGCCGACGAGCGGGTGCGCGTCTACCTGTTCGTGGCGACGCTGGGCTACTCGCGGCGCTGCTACGTGGCGACGTTCAGACACGAGCGGCAGTCGTCGTGGTTTCGCGGCCTGGAGGGCGCGTTCCATCACTTCGGCGGCGTGACCCGAGAGGTGCTGATCGACAACCCGCGGCCGCTGGTGGTGGTCCACGACGCGGAGACGCGGGAGGTCGAGTTCAACGAGCGGTTCCTGGCGTTCGCGTCCTACTGGAGGTTCCGGCCGCGGGCCTGTGCGCCGTATCGGGCCCGGACGAAGGGGAAGGACGAGCGCGGCGTCGGCTACGTGAAGGGAAACGCCATCGCCGGACATCGCTTCGAGAGCTGGGCGGGGATGGAGGCGCATCTCGGGTGGTGGCAGCGGGAGATTGCCGACCGGCGTCGCCACGGCACCACCGGCGAGGTCCCGCTCGAGCGCTTCGCCCGGGAAGCGAAGAGCCTGCACCCGTGTGCAGGCCGGCCGCCGTTCGGGCAGTTGCGGGACCTGGTCCGGACGGTCCACGCCGACTGCGCGGTGGTGGTCGACACCAACGCCTACTCGGTGCCGTGGCGGCTGATCGGCGAGCGGGTGCGGGTGGTGGTCAGCGGCGGCCGGGTACGCGTTCACCACGGCCCGAGGGTTGTCGCCGAGCACGTCGAGCACGAGGGACGCCACGCGCGGGTCACCGACCGCGCCCACCTGGTCGGCGTCGTGGGCGGCCCGCGCCCGGCCGAGACCGAAGCGGTGCGGCGGCAGCCGGAGCTGCTGCGTCCGCTCGACGAGTACGCGGCCGTGGCCGGGGGGAGCCTCTGATGGCCGTGGACCATGAGACGCTTCTCGGCTGGTTGACGCGGCTGCGGCTGACCGCGATTCGCAACCAGCTCGACAACCTGCTCGACGAGGCGGCGGAGAAGAAGCTGACGTTGCAGGAGGCGCTGGCGATGTTCGTCGAGCGGGAAGTTTCCCGGAAGGACGAGCGGCGCATCGAGATGGCATTGAAGATCGCGCGCTTCCCGATGGTGCGCGAGCTCGCCGACTTCGACTTCAAGGCCCAGCCGAGCGTCGACCGGCGCCCGGTGCGAAAGCCGCCGATTTCGGATGCCGCCTTGTTGTCAAGGGACCCATTGAAGCGCGCGGGGGCGTGACCAATTCCGTGTGCAATTCTGCTCGGGATTATGCAGGACCACCTGGGCCAGCTACGGACCGGAACGGGATCCCGGCGGCATCGGCCACGCAGATCTCGGAATCAGGCAACCGAGCGGGAGCGGGTTGGCGCGCGGTTCAGCGGGTGGCGGGAGTTCTCCCAACGATGCCACCCTCGGTGAGCCGCCCGTGACGAGCACCGCCGGCTTGGTCCGAACAAGCTCACGTGCCACGTCGGCCATCCGCTCGCCGGGCTGCACGTGCACAACGCGGTCAATCTCGGCATCCGCTTGCCGAGCAACGATCCCGCGGGCGCGGCGAAGGACGCCGAGCCGATGGCCGCTTGCGCGAACCGTGCGCCACGGCAGCCGCGCGTGACCGCGTTTCGGGCTGCCGGCCCGCCAGCAGCACCCGATCTTTGGCGTCGGACTAGTTGCGGCCCTGGGGACGCGGAATGGCCGCCACCTGCACCGCGGGCCGCGTCGGACCCTTCAGCGCCGCGTCAGTCTCCTCAAGAATTCTCGCGACTAATCATATAACCTATTGCAATAACAGGCACTTACGCGGTGTGCAGGCGGGACGTTCCCACGTCCATTACCACCCGGCCGGTGTATACGACTGGTATATTCCTCAGTAATGTGCGAATCGCCAGAGAACCCACAAGACCTGCCGTCTGCCGCTGAGCTTGCTCGCATGTCGGAGACCCAGGTCATCGACCTCATCGTCAAGAGCGGGCAGCCGGGCAACTCGGCACTGGCTGAGATGCACCGGAGAACCAGTGAGCATCTTGTGCGCGCCGTGAAGGATTTCGACAGGGCTTCTCGAAAACAAGGGGACGACATACATTGCCTGACCGTCGCTGTTCTGGCGGTTGCCCTCATGCAGTTGGTGTTGCTCTCCGTCCAAATCGCCTGCTGAAGCCTCGCAGCCGCGGGCTATTCCCGGGCGCACGGAAGTCGGGTCAAGCGGACGCCGCGCTGCTGCAGCTCACCGCGCCGCCGGTGGACCGACGCCACCGACCGGTCATGCTCGCGTGCCAGGTTCGGAACTCGGACGTTCGAAGGGGACGGGGACACGTGACAGAATCGACTTACACCACCTTATGACCCACGGCAGAGGCGGTTGTTGGGGGACGAAGAATGTCTGCACGTCAACAAGGGAAGGCGGCGGAGTGGAAGGCTCACGCAAAGGCAATCCGCGGTAAGAGCGACGAAGAGCTCCTGGCCGACATTGTAGCTGGGCAGTTGGGTGGTTTCCGCCTACCGGATGCCGCAGCTGCTGAACTTCAGCGCCGCACGACTGTACGGGCCATCGAGAGCGTCGACCGATTCAGTCGGGAATCTCACACGCACTCCCGCTCGATGTTCTGGCTCACGGTCACAATTGCCGTGTTGACCGCGGTTCTACTTTTCCAAGGGTTCGGGTGCTTCCCCGTGAGGGAATCGACATCGCCGACATCGGCTGACAGTGGCGAGCGTGCCCACGATGTAGAGGGTGTTTGGGACGAGCATGCGGGTCGGCACTAGCCCTCCTAGGTTCCCAAGCAGAGAGATATTTCGAGACGACGGCTTCAATCGCCGAGCGGGACTTTCGCCGTACTCGACATCGGAATTGGGAACGGAATACGGGATGCTTCCACTGCCCAGGAAGCGGCCGAGCCGGAAGCCCAGGGGCCCACATCCCTACCGGGCCTCTCGGCTTCGTTCTGCCGCAACGTCGGCGAGGCGGGGCGGTACTGCGACGGCAACGGCCGCTACCTGCATGTGGAGTCTTCGGGCTCCCGGCGTTGGGTGCAACGGCTCGTGATCCGCGGCAAGTCCTGCACACTCGGCCTCGGAAGCTACAGGTTCGTATCGCTGGCCGACGCGCGCGAACTGGCGCTGGCCAACCGCAGAGTCGCGCCTCCGGCGGCGACCCTCCGGCCGAGCGACGTCGGGCAGAGGGCGTGCCGACGTTCGCGGAAGCAGTCGAGAAGGTGATCGCTATCCACAGCGGAATCTGGAAGCACCCGGAGAAGACAAAGCAACAATGGCGCGGGTGCCCGCGCGATCACGCCTACAGCGCGGTTTGCAGGGCCCCGCCTGTTCCTCGTGGCCCACGCCCAGGCTGGGCGGATACACGAGTCTCGTATTCAGCAGGCGACCCGGCGTCATGGCGACGCGGACCGAATCTTTCCCGAGCGTGTGGCAAGCCGAGTATAGCCGAGACCGGCCGGAAGCCGCGACCGGCCGCGTTCGCGGGCGGCGGCAGTCTCGGCTCCAGTGGGGCGCGATGGAAACGGCGTCAGTGCCGGGTGCCGCCGTTACCTTCGACCCCCACACGGCGCCCGCCCCGAAAAGCTGGATCGGACCGAGAAACCGTCTTCTTCCTCTATATGGGAGGTCGCCATCGGCGGAGGGACGTTTCGCGTCCGGCCCGAAGAACCCAGGCACGCGACCCCAGCGAAGCAGTCACGACCTGGCTGGCTGCCCCACGGAGGGAACGGCCCTGGATGCTGACCGCGGTGGCTGTGGTCAGGCGGCCCAACCTCCGTCATGTGATGCCAAGCGATCCCGACGCCGACTTGCGCTACGAGGGGACGTGGAGTCCCGGCACGCGCTGTAGCGCCGCACGGTCCACGAGAGTCTCGAACTGCGCCTTCAGAGCCCGAGCGAGGCTACTGCCCGTGATGACCGTGCCTGCCTCAATGTTCCGCTTGTGGGCGGCCTCCGTGAAGTTGGCCGAGGTGATGAGGGATCGGCGATCGTCGATGATCACGCACTTGGCGTGCAGGCAGGCGCGCGTCTTGCCCTCGGCCGCCAGGGACCGGGGGTCGTAGAAGGTCTCGGGAAGCCGCTTGCCAGGCCACAGGTCGTGCCGGAAGGTGTCCGCGAACTCCCGCAGGAGAACGGCGTCCGGGGTGTCGTCCCACTGTTTCCGATGGATGTTGACGAAGAGGCGCACCCTCAGCCGCGGGTCAGCATCCATCCTGCCGGCCAGGGGCCCGAACAACTCCTCGGCCTTGCTACCGGTGTCGAGCGCATAGCTGGCAATCAGGACGCTCTCCCTCGCCTCGCGAAACAACTCCTGGACGACCACCGCGGTGTCTCGACTCGTTGCAGCCACGCCCTCGGTACCCGACCACACGAGCTCCACTCGGTCGGTGACATTCTGGGTCGCGGCCCGCTCCTCGGCCAGCAGGTGGAGCATCCGAGCGACATGCGGTGGTGTCATCCCGCGAGCCGATAGGTCTTGAAGCTCGTCGAGGACACCATCCAGCAATCGCTCGGGTACATGCCCCCGCAACTCGCTGCGGCGAAAGGGTGGTGCGATGCGTCCGCCAGCGAGAGCGTCCGCCAGTCCGACCAGATTGGGGTGGCCCAGGTGCCGCAGTACCGACATCAGCTAGCGTCCTCACCGAAGAACGCCGCGTCGGGGGTCGACACGGTGGGTAGCACCAGCGCCCGGTCGAGGAACTCGTTGCGCCGCTCGCAGCTCGTCTCGGCGATCAGGATGCAGCCGTGGCACGCGGAGCCGTGGAGGAACCGTTCCTCGTGCGGGTCGGCAGGGTCGTGCTGGGCGCAGATCGGGTCG
>Ga0209754_1002540_pt1 | contig 14239 bp, 10 predicted proteins | sample MesohylBB_FD_187295 | JGI IMG/M metagenome (GOLD analysis project Ga0209754, IMG submission 187295) | Host-associated microbial community of the marine sponge Aplysina aerophoba from Gulf of Piran - sponge mesohyl, lysed by bead beating... | ecosystem: Host-associated > Porifera > Sponge >... | reverse complement strand
GTGGCGGCGCGGCCCGTTTTCGCGTGCGCACATCGGTGGCGCGGCACCGTCACCCTCGCGCGCGCTTCGCGCCGCGCTCGTTGCCTCGCTTCGCTCGGCACGCTCCGGCTTCGCCGATCGCCGATCGCCGGCACGTTCGCTGCCGCGTCACGCGCTGCTGCGCCGTTCCTGGCGCACCGCCGCTCGCATCGCTCGCGGCACTCGTGCATGCGCTCCTGCGGAGCCCGCCTGCACTTCGCTCGGCACTGCCTCGCGCGCTGCGCTCCGCAATGCCTGCCGCTCACTCGCCGCTGCGGCTTCGATCCGCCGGGTCAGCCGGCGTCGATCTTCCCGATCTCCCGTACAACATGAATCGTCTGTCTGACCCGCCGGGCGGGCCTTGGGTTTCACACCCCACGCATCGTTGATGCTTGTGGCGCATGCGCGCGTTTACAGGGCGTTTTCAGGGTCTTTCAGCGCCCTTCGGTGCCTTCCGGCGTCACTCTCTTGTTGGACCGAGTCGCTTCTCTGGAGAACCCCGGCCAACCTGCTGGAATGGTTGAATTTCTTCGGGGCCAGTTCTCCAGAGAACCGCCATTTCCGTCCCGAAGTTCTCCGGAGAACCGTCGAATCAGGATCGCGGTTCCCCAGAGAAGCAACCGAAATACCCCCGAATCACTTCCCCGTCGCCCCGCTCGGGCTGCAGTTTGGCGGTCCCGGCCGGCCTGGAAGACGGGCGGTCTCCGTCCGCAGCCCGGCCCGGATTGGGACCGGCGACCGTTCGGGCGGGCGCGAAACGATGCCCGTATGCCTCGCCGAGGCCGCGCGATACGCTCCCGTCGGCTCAATCCGGAGGGGGGAGAAGCGCATGCCGGTTCATCGCGGCAACATTGGCGAGGTCGTCTTGAGCGCCTGGAACGATGCCGTCGCTCCCCTCATCAAGTGCAGCACCCAGCAGGAAACCAACAGAGAGCGGTCCCGAGCCTGGATCCGCTCGCTGGCCGAGCGCTTCCGGGAACACTACGAGGGCGACCGATATCGGGTCTTCTCGTTGGGCAACAAGAAGAACCGGGAGCAGTTTGGCCTGAACGAACTGCTCTTCGACCTCGCGGTATGCAGCGTATCGAGCACGAAATCGCTCGAACGTCAGCCCAGGGATCTTCCGTTCATCGCCCGCTGCCACTGGCAGATCGAGTCCGAGTTCAGCCGGCAGAACACCCGCGACCTGATCGTCGACATGAGCAAGCTCGTCATGGGCGCGGCGGAGAACAAGCTGTTCGTCGCGTCGCACCGGGGCGACCGGGAACGGGACGTCCTCGATCAGTGCGCACCGATCGCCGCATGCTGCGGCGGACGGGTGCATTTCTGCTTCGTGTCCCACCCAGACGTGTGGGAGAACGATCCCGAATCCCCGGTTCTCCACGAGTGGATCGCCGGCGGCTGGGTGGAGGTCGCCGTGTCGGCGGCGCGCTGACCGCCTTCGCCTACCGGTCTTCTTCGCTGGGCTCTTCGGCCAGTATTTCGTCCTGAAGCGCGCGGGCGGCCGCAACCAGCTCGTCCAGTTCTTCCTCGCGTCCCGCGTCGAGCAACTCGTCGCGCAGTTTCGTGGCCACGATGTAGGTCCCGCGGAAGGTCATCTCGATCAGCGGCGCCAGCCGGACAACGGGATCGGCCACCGGGCGGTCCTCCGCGATCGCCTGCAGCGCCGCGAAGCGAACGAACTCCGGGCCGGTCAGGCCCCGTTCTTCGGCGAAGGCCTCGATGCGCTCCCACTCCGGATCGTGGAACCGGATCGAATGCGGCGTGCGTTTCTCCGGTCTGCCGGTCTCGGCCGGCGCACTTTCGGCTGCGTTGCCGTCCATGGGCTCGCTCCTCCGTTGTCGATTCCACCGTCCGGCCGGCTCGCCTCATCCGCTCCGTTCCGGCTCCGCGGCGGTGCTGCGCTACAGTCCGAGGTCCCGGTCGGCGCCGCGGCCGCGTTCGGGCGCGGGCATTTCCGGGATCTTCGCGGGCGTTTTCGTGGGCGTTTCCACCCCCTCGCGGTCCTTCGCGGCGCCCCGTTCCGGCTGTCTTTCAACCTCCCGCGCACTGTCCGTCGTCTTCTCCGGCGCCTCGCGCCTCGTCTCGCCGATGCCTTCGAGCGCCGCGATGCGCTCGCCGGTGACGGCCTGGAGCTGGGCGCGGAGCTCGGCCGCGTCGTCAGTGACCAGCTCGGCCCGGTCGCGCGCCCGGCTGATCTCGACGTAGAAGCTCTTCTGCGTGGTGAGGTGGGGGTGCCTCGCCTCCATCGCGGCGATCACATTGTCGACCGTGCGGCCCTGGAAGGCGTGAACGGTAGACGCCCAGGCATGGTCGAGATGGCGCAGCTGCGGGTCGCCCTTGCCGAGTTCGAGCGTCTTGCCGTCCTCCAGCCGGAACGTCACCCGGCCGTTGCTGACGCGCAGGACCTCCGCCGTGCGGCTGTTGACCAGGCCGAGCCCAGTGTCGTTGCGGGTCCAGCGGACGCGGTCGCCAGCGCGGAGCTCGATCTCCTCGGCCCGGTAAACCTCGCTGCCGCCCTTCCGCCCGCCGATCTCCTCGGGCTTCCAGGCGACCCGGCCGCCGTGGCGATCGTCGAGCAGCACTGCGCGGGCCTTGTGATCGACGCCCATGACGCGGCGCTCGTCGCCCTTTTCCACGCCGACCCGCTTGTAGGGGCGGTGGAAAGCCACGACGTCGCCCGCTCCGTAGTTGGCGGCGAGCGCCTTTTCCGCGTTGGTGTAGCCCATCGAGACCAGCCTCTCGCTCTCCATCGTCGGCCCGTGAATGCGTCCCTCGCGGGCCAGACGCTCGCGGATGTGCCCGTTGATCGCCTGGCGCAGCTGGTGGGAGGGCGCCATGACGCCGGTGTTGGCCCGCGCTTCCTCGTCGAGCCGGAGCCATCGGGCGGCGACTGCGCCCGCGATATTGTCGGGCTTCACCTCGGCGACGTTGCTCCCAAGCCTCTCGAAGGCCTTCTCGATATCACCCTTCAGGCTCGCCTCGACCGCCTGTTTCAGCTCCGGATCGCGCTGGCGCATGATCTCGTCCATCGTCGCGGTCTGCATGCCGGCGGCCTGGAGCTGGGCGAAGGGCTTGCCCGCGTCCACCGCGTCGAGCTGCTTCGCGTCCCCCACCAGCACCACGCGGGGGATGCGCAACTCGGCCGCGATGCGCAGCAGGTCGCGCGCCTGCACCGTCGAGGCGAGGGAGCCCTCGTCGACCACCAGGATCGTCTTCGCGAAGGCCGCGCGCATCTCCCTGGCGCCCTTCCTCGTGAGCCTGCCCTCGGCCACGCCGGCATTGCGGGCGAGAAACATCTGGAGGGTTTCGGTGGGAATGCCGGCTTCCGAGGCCAGGGTCTGAGCAGCGGAGGCCGAGGGCGCGAGGCCCGCCATGCGCCAGCCCTTCTTCTCCGCGAGCGCGCGGGCCCGGTTCAGCATCGTGGTCTTGCCGGTCCCGGCGTAGCCCTGCACGCCCACCGTCCGGTCCTTCGCCGAGAGGATCAGCTTCACCGCGTCCTTCTGCCCGGCCGTGAGCGGCCCCTTGTTGAGGTGTCCCTGCACCTGCCAGCCGCGCATCGGTGCTCCGCCGCGGGCCTGGCCGCCCCGCATGAGCGCCACCGTCTCGCCCTCCTCACCGACGGTCCGGTCGGTCGTGAGCAAGGCCTCCGCGCCGGGCAGGTCGACAGCGTGCAGCGCTCCTTCCTTCTCCAGCGCCGCGACTTTCCGCTCCACGTCCCCGATCGCGACGGCGCCCGGCGCATGGGCGAGCGCGGCCGCGAACAGATCCTATGAGGCGACTCGAAGACCGGCGCTACGGTGCCGATCTGACTAATCCTCATGAGGAGACACGATATGCCCCTCAAGAACGAGACCGCCGCGCCGGCCGACGCGGAGTCTAACACGCTGTACGTGGCGATCGAGATCAGTGGAAAAAGCTGGGTGGTTGGGATCAAGAGCCTGGCCAGCGAGAAGATCGGCCTGCACTCGCTGGAGCCAGCGGACGTCGAAGGCCTCAAAGTGCTGATCGAGCATCAGCGTGCCAAGGCTGAACGGGCACTCCGCCGAGACGTGCGCGTTCTGTGCTGCTACGAGGCGGGCTACGAGGGCTTCTGGCTGGAGCGCAGGCTGGACCGCGAGATGTCCATCGAGACGGTGGTGCTCGACCCTGCGAGCCTGTTGGTGAACCGGAAGGCGAAGCAACGCAAGACGGATCGGATCGACGCGAAGAAGATGGTGCGCGCACTGCTCGCGCACGACCGGGGTGACGCTGCGGTGCTGAGCCGGGTGTGGGTTCCGAGCGTGGAAGAGGAAGACCGCAAGCGGCTGCTACGGGAGCGCCGGCGTCTGGTGAAGGAGCGGACCTCGCTGACCAACTCGATCAAGGGGCTGCTGAAGCTGCACGGCGTCTTCGACCTGGACCCTCGCGCCAAAGGGTTCGAAGAGACGTTCGCGGATGTGGTGACCGCGTATGGCTCGCCGTTCCCGCCGCGGGCCCGGCAGGAAATCCTTCGGCTTGTGGAGCGGCTGTCCCTCGTGCAGCGGCAGATCGCGGAAGTCGAGGCCGAGCGAGATGCAGTTGTCCGCCAGGGTGAAGTTATCCCGGTGCCGGTTGTGCCGGAGGGAAGCGATGAGCAGGTGGCTGCCAAGATCGCGACGCTGACCCAGCTGACGGGGATCGGCGCGAACGACGCGACGCTGCTAGAGCACGAAGTCTTCTACCGCAACTTCCGCAACCGCCGTGAGCTTGCGAGCTGGGTCGGGTTGACGCCGACCCCATGGGCAAGCGGGGACACGCAACGCGATCAGGGGATCGGCCGCGATGGTCCGGCCTGGATCCGGGCTCAACTCATCCAAATGGCTTGGCGCTGGTTGCGCTATCAACCTGACAGCGCACTTAGCAAGTGGTTCGAGGAACGCACCGCCGGAGCCCGGGGCCGCATTCGTCGTGTGATGATCGTGGCGCTGGCCCGCAAGCTACTCATCGCACTCTGGCGCTTCTCTGAAACTGGTCTCGTGCCGACGGGCGCAAAGCTCGCCTGACATCGAGATCGGCACCATCCAGTCCGACCGGACGCGGTCGGCGCTGGGCCGGGTGGCGAGTGGCCGAGCCCGACCAAGGCTGAAATACGCCGACGAACAGACGGGCCCCGCCTCCGGAACGTCGTGCCCGCAGCAAACGGGATCGAGGGACGGAACCGGTGCATCGTCATCGGTCACCGCCCGGATAAAAGGTGGGTGTGCGCACAAGCGCGACCGATGCGAAAGGCGTTCCGACCTGGCCAGATCGGTGACAGCAATCCTGCCAACTCAGGGAGGGCCGCACATGAAGTAACCAACACAGTCTCCGTGCCTTGACTTCCACGGCCTCATAAAAGGTCGGTGCGGGAGAACACCGCCTCGCGCTCGGAGAGATGCGCCATCGCCCAGGCCACCGCCTCTGCCGCGGGTGAATCTGGCGTTGCCTCGGCAACGGATTCGCGTTCCGGCGCTCGTCCAATCTCCCGGACGGGCGGCCGATCTTCCGCCGGCGCGTGCAATGTGGCGGCCATGTCGCGCGCACCGCCAATTTCCGGCACCGCTGGCGCCGTCGGAGCCGGTTCCTGGTCTGGTCCGGTTGCCGGTTCCGGAGCCGCCTCCCGTTCCGCCGGGCCGGACCGTTGGACGGCGCCGGCTACCAGCGCGCCGGTATGGAGGCCGAGATCGGCCGCCTGCTTCTGCCAAACGCCGCTGAGCTCGTCGCGGTCGATGTCGCGCTTCTTCGCCCGCGTCATTAGCGCGGCGCGTTCGGCGATGCCCGGATTGTCCGCGGAAGCGCCGAGCCCGCGTGCTTCCATCGCCGCCTCGATCTCGGCCCGCCGGCTCGAGAATGCCTCGACCGCTTCCCGGGAGACGCCGGCGATCTCAAAGCGCCCGTCGGCATGGGTCTTCTCGATGCCGTAGCCGAGCTTCCCCAGACCGGCCGCAAGCTCGCTCCGGTAGAGCATGCCGATCAGCTTCTGGTTCGCGTAAAGGCTCTCGTTGGCCATCGAGCGCCACTTGCCGTCCTCCCCCTTGACCATGTTGACGACTACGGAGTGGGTATGAAGCTGGGGGTCGAGGTTGCGCGAGGTGTCGTGCCGGAAGGTGGCGGCGACGATCTTCTGGTTGCCGGCCCGCACCATCCTGCCCGTGTCCGGATCCTTCATGCGGGTCTCGGCCGCGTTCCTCTCGACCCAGGCGAGCGTCGCTGCCACGGCGCGGTCGTGGGCGTCCACGATGCGCCTGTCGCCGCCCACCAGTGCGGCGATGGAGACCGACTTCGGCGCCGAGAAGGTGAGGTCGCGGCCGGGACGGTGCGCGATTTCCCCGTCCTTGCCGCGCCGCCCGAGCCGCGTGTCCGAGCCGTCCGGCACGCGTCCTTCGAGCACCGCCCGGAAGGTCTCGGCGCCGACCGGCCCCTTCAGCCCGAGCTCTTCGGCGCCCCTGCCGGCCCAGGCGCTGGCGTCGCGATGCTCGGGATCGTCCTTCGCGTAATAGCCGTCGTGCTCGTAATAGGACGCGCCCTGGGCCGCGGAGGAGAGCGCGCCGATCGACAGCATGTCAGAACCACTCGCGCTTCGGCCCGGCATCCGCCGCGGCCGCGTTACCGGCCCTGCACGCCGCGTCGGCGCGAGTCCTCCGCTTGCCGTCCTCCTTCCCGGCATCGCCGTTCGCTGCCCGCCGGGTAGCCGTTTCAGCGCTTGCGGCCTCGCCCGGCAATGGCACAAGGTCCAGCTCGCCCTGGTGCGCGACGGCATCCGGCGCGTCGTCTGGCGCCGGGAACGGCTCTATGGAGCCCGCCCCGGCTTCGTCCGGCAGGACCGGGATTGCGATGGTGTCATCCGCGCGAGTCGCGGAGACTTCGGCTATCGAGCCATTCCCGGCACCGGCCTGACCGCCGGGCTCCGGGGCATCGCCTTCGCGCGGCACGAACCGCTCCGCCGCCTTCGGCCGGGCGACGTATTTCAGGCGGATGGAGGCGACTGGGAAGGGGCCGGGGAACTTCAGATAGCCCTCCAGGTTGGCGAGCCGCATGATCTCCGACGGCAGCGCCAGCGCCCTGAGCTCGCGGCGCGGCGTGAGGCTCACGCCGTCGCGGATGGTGTTGGCGCCGTAGGAGAAGCCTTCGGAGACTTCCTCGATCTCGCTCCGCCCGAGGCTGTCGGCCGACCACTGCGCCGTGTCGCGGTCGGGCGCGGCCAGCACCACCCGCGTGCCGCAGAGGCCCGAGACGGTCTCCGCGCCGTTCCTTCCGTAGAGGTCGCGTAGCGCCGAGGCGACCTGCACGCCGAGCACGAAGCAGCCGCCGAACTGGCGCGACTCCGCAAGCCCCGGCTGGAGGCTCGGCACCTGGTGGAGCGTCGGCAGCTCGTCGAGGATGACCCAGATGCGCCGGCGGTCGTCCTGGGTGAGCGACAGCATGGCGTTCACCGCGATCTCCAGCCAGGTCGAGATCAGACCGCGCAGGCTGGCGTGCTGGTCGCCGCGCGAGGTCAGGAACAGAAAGCCGCCGCGCTCCTCGTCCGATATCCACTCCCGGATCGAGAACGGCTTGCCCTCGTCGGGCAGGAACTCGAGCGCGGACAGGTTGGCGGTGAGCATGGCGCGCACGCTGAGCGCCGTCTTGGGGTTCTCGGGATCGACGATCGACTGCGCCACCGTGCCCTCCATCGCCTCGGCGAGCGCCGTCAGGTCGGTCTTGAGCAGATGGTCGACCAGGACCTTGTTGTCCTTCACGCCCTTCTGCCGCAGCACGCCCGCGCCGTTGGAGAACAGCTGGCGCGCCGCCGTCACCCAGAAGGGATCGACCGTGTCCTTCTGCTGCGGGATCAGCGCCGCAGCCATCATGTCGAAGTCGCGCGGGTTCCGGGCTTCGAGGAAGGGCGACCAGCGCGGCGCGCGTGCGTCCAGCGGGTTCATCAGCACGTCGCGGTCCTTGTCGAAGAAGGACCGGGTGTAGGAGCCCATCTTGTCGTAAACGACGCAGCGCTCGCCGCGGGCGCGGATCTGCGAGACCAGGTCGGAGATCAGCACCGTCTTGCCGGAGCCCGTCGTGCCGGAGACGATGGTGTGCTGGGTCTCGGTGCGTTCGGGGTAGGGGATGCCGGCGATCGAGTAGGGCCTGAGCCGCTTGCCGCCGGGCAGGCGCACCAACGTGCGCAGATGGCGGGACTGCACGCGCCGGCGCAGCTCGGCCGCGGTCACCATCTCGGCGCCCCGGATGCGCTTCTGGCGCCCGAGCTGCGCGCCGCGCCACCAGAACGCGACCAGGAACAGCCCGATCAGTCCCGCCCCGGACGCCGCGCCGAGCCCGGCGCTGGCGAACACCTCGTCCCTGATCTTCTCCCGCGCCTCCAGCGCCGGGACCGAGGCGGCGATGTCGCGGATCCTGAGCACATGGCGCGCACCGTCGGCGAACTCGACCTCCTGGCCGGAATCGGGGTCGTAGCCGAGGACCAGCTTCATCTCGGCGAGCGTCGCCATGCCGGCGGCGTACCACTCCGCACCCGTGGTGCGGTGCCACAGCGTCCAGGCCGGCACCGCCACGGTCGTGAAGGCGGCGAACAGCATCGCCGCCCGGAACAGCTGGCCCCACATGCGGAGGCCGTGGAAGACGGTCTGGCCGCCCCTGAGCGTGCTGCCGCCGATGCCGCGCATGATGGTCTCCCTGTCCTTGCGTTCAGCGCCCCGTGGAGGTGGAGGAGGGCCCGGGCCGGGCGAAGCGGAACGGGGCGGAGAGTGCCGCTCGCCGATACGATCGGAGGCCATGACCATGACGCGCACATCGCAGATACCCGACGCTGCCCGCCCCACCCGGCGCGAGCGCGCCATCGTGCTTGGCGGCTTCGCGGTGGCCTCGCTCTGGACCGCGGTTTCGGCCGCGTTCGGCGCTGGAATGGAGACCGCCGTCATGCTGTGGCTCGCGGCCGTCGGCTGGGCGGTCCTCGCCAGCCTTGTGTGCGCGCTGCAGCGCGGTCTCCGGGACGGCGACTGGAGCGCCTTCCGACGCTGCGAGCTTCCCGAAAACAACGACGCATTGGACTGGAGCCTGAAGAGCGGGGCGTATGTCGATATGGCCGTCGCCGAGGAGCACGAACGCCTGATGCGCGGGGACTGAGACCGGGGATTTCCGCTTCGGGGTCACGGCGAGCTGTTCTCCCAGCCCTTCTCGTCCTGCCGCCGCCCCGTTCCCGCTTCGCCGGGCGGGCCGTCCGGCGCCGCGTTCCTGGCCGAGCCGAACAGCTTGCCCGCCAGCCAGTCGCCCACCACCGGCAGGTTCTCCGTGGCGTGCTGCTCGAACGGCTTGTTCGTCTCGACGGCAACGCCCGCGCGGCCCTCGGCGGTTTCCTGTCCGGTCACCGTCTGCCGCGCCTCGCGCGCCGTGCCCTTCATGACCATTTCCGTCTTCGTCTCGACCCGCTCGGTCCTCGCCGCCGCCTCCGTCTCGCCGGGCGCAGGCGCGCCCGCATCCCGCGCCCGGTCGCGCACGCCCGCCGACCAGCCGGCATGGGCCGCCGCGGTCTCGCGCCCGTAGGCCTCCCGCAACTTCCCCGTCGCCCCCTCGTATTCCGCCGCCCCGCCGACGCTCGACGGGTCGGGTCCGGCGGGCGCGGGGTATTTCTCGGCGATGAAGGCGGCGGCGCATTCGCGGAGCTGTTCCGAGTCCTCCGCCGTCTGCGGCGAGGCGATGCGCATGGCCCCTGCAGCGCCGAGGGCGCGGCCGTCCGTCCCCTTCTGCTCCGACAGCCAGGCGAAGAAGGGCTGGCCCAGCTCGCGCTCGATCGCCTGGGCGTCCGAGCGCACCTGCGCGGCCTGCTCGGACCAGCTCTCGGACTCCTGCCTTGCCAATGACGCCCGCTCCTGGAAGCTGCGCATGCGCGTCAGGTTGGCACTGAGGCTCTCGTCGAGGCTGGCCATCTCGCTGTCGCCGGTCTGCGTGGAATAACGCCGCGAGGCCTCCGAGATCTGCGACCAGCTCTCGGTGACGCCGTGCTGCCGGTCGTATTCCTTCACGCGGTTCCAGGCGTCGGACTCGACGGTCTGGCCGCGCCACATCACCGAGCCGTCCGCCTTGGCCTTGACGATGAAGTCCCAGCCGCCGCCGACGCTCGCCTGGCCGATCAGCACCGCCGCCTGGTTCTTCGTGATCCCGGCGATTTCCGACAGCTTCTCGACATGGGAGTCGAGCTGCTGCGCCTGGCTCGACTCGCTCTCCGTGACGCCCCGCGCATACGCCGCGCCCGTCGAGACGTCGTGGGAGTAGCGCTCGATCATCGCCGTCGCGTCGGTGACGGCGGCGTTGCGCGCCTGGCCCGCCTCCGCCGACCAGTGGCGCGAGAGCGTCCTTGCCTCCGCCGCCCGCGTCTCGTGGCTCGTGGCGAGGGATTCCGACAGGCGCACGCCGGCGGCGGGAATACGGCTGGTGGCGGCGCCGGCGTCCGCCACCACCGTCCCGTCGCCGGTCACCGTCATCGCGGCGCCCGCGGGCGCGTAGCCGGTGTAGCGGTCGGTGTCGACATGGGCCGAGGTGCGGATCTGGCGACCCTCCAGGGTCGCGAAGCGGTGGGTGTCATAGCCGGTGTTGGCAAGGCTGAGGTTGCCCGTCGTGCCCTCGTGCGCGGCCGAGCTCGCCGCGTCCTGCCCCACGGCGAGGACGGACGTGGCGAGCACTGTCGCCTTCGACAACCCATACGCCAGAGCCGCCGCCAGGAACGGCACCGACATCGAGAGGTAGCCCGACATCACCGCGACGTCCGAGGCGACCGCCCTGATCCCCGCCTGCGCCACCAGCGAGATACCGATATCGCCCCCCGGCATGAGCGCGGCCGCCTGCATGCGCTCCGCCGCCTCGCCCATGCTGATCCGGTGCAGAACCGCGTAGAGCGGTCCCCAGCTCTGGAGCCAGATCAGCCCCGTCACATACGACCGGAAGATCGGCAGCCCCGCCGGGGTCAGCATCAGCAGCACCGCCATCGGGAACGCCCCGACATAGAGGCATTCGAAGACGATGCGGAGCAGCGGCACCCAGGTCTCCGCCTGCCTGCCGATCGCCCGGTAGGCCGAGACGGTCTGGGCCTCGGCCCGCGCCTCGGTATAGGCCCGGAGCGCCGCCGCATTGCCGGCCTCGGCCGCCCATTGCTCGCCGGCGTCGTGGACGGCGTTCAGCACCATCTGCTGGCGCATGATCTCGCCGGCCGAGCGCGCGGCCCCTATGAGGAAGTCATGTGCGGCGGGAAGGGCGGCCAGAAGCTCCGCCCGGGCGAGCGCCTCGGTCCGTGCATCGGGGAATATCCTGCGCCCGAACACGGTGCCCGCACGCTGAATCTCGGCGTTCCATTGCGCGTTCAGCCGCGACGCGCCGACCTGGCAGGTGACGATCTGCCGGTCGATCGGCGTGGCGCCGGTGCCCGTCGCCGCCTGCCGCGTGGCGAACTCGAACATGCGCGCCGGAGAGGCCCCGGCCGAGGGTGAGCCCGAGGCGGTGACCAGCGACCAGATGTCGGTGGATTCGCGGAGATCGTCCGCCGACATGTGCCCCAACAGGAGCGCATGGAAGACGCACTGCCGGGCATAGTTGCGGACGTTGCGCGCGAACACCGTATCGGTGATCTCCAGCCGAGTCGCCTTGGCCGCGAGCCGGGCCCCGAAGATCAGCCCGTGGCGCTGGTACTGGAGGTCGTTGGGGAGCGTGAAGGCCTGCTCGGTGAGACGGGTGAGACCGTCGCCGACCTGGGAGGTCAGCGAGGCGAAGAGCGCGAGACCGATCGGCACGTTGGCGACCACGGCGGGCGCCAGCGTCGGATCGAGCCGGTCCACCACCCGCACCGTCGCCTTCGGCACGATCATCGCGCCCCAGACGGTCACGAACAGCAGGATCCACTTGGCGTTGTCCCTCCACGAGCCGCCGAAGGCGGTGCGGAAGAGCACCCAGGCGAGACCCGCGACGCCGGCGAGCTGGGCGAGCGTGATGTAGGCGCCGCCCGACGTGATCGCGGCGACGGCGTTCAGGAGATCGACGAGGTAGGTCCCGCCGCCAAGGGTGAAGAGCTCGTACATGTATAAGGTGTCACCGCATCGGTCAGCGCGACCCGGCCCCGGCGCCGCCGCGTGCGAACGCCAATGCGGCGCGGAGATCGGCGGACAAGGCTCCGGCGAGCTCGGTCTCGATCAGGCGCAGCTTCTCGACCACCGCCAGCGCGGTGTTGAGCCGCTGGAGGCCCTGGTGGCGATGCCGCGCCAGAGCCACGCGGTTGGACCGGAGCCCCTCGCGCCAGCGCTGCAACTGCTCGCCGTCGGCGATGTCGAGCGTGCCCGCGCGCTCCTCGACCGTGCGGTGGAGATCGGTGATCCAGACCTGCATCACGTCGAGCGCGACAGCTTCGGCGAGCGCGTCCATCTCCTGGTCGATCACCGCGCCCCGGTAGGCGGCCGCCGCGTTGGCGACCCGGTAGACGGGGAGCGTGGTGAGGTTCACCAGGCCGAGCGCGGCAGCGGGCGGCGCGGTGTCGGCGCGCACCGCGTCCACGAGGTCGCGCAGCAGGCTGGCGACCCGCGCGCGGAAGCCCCGGTTGGCGGGGATGGTCACCGTGCCGAGGCTCGGGTTGAGGCAGAGGTTTGTGGTATCGCAGCGGTAAACCGGCAGCGCACCTCCGCCCTCCATCAGCACCTCGGTCACGCGCCGGTCGAGGGCCAGCGGCTCCAGGATGCGCACCCGCGGGCCGCTCGTGTCGGAATCGGATGTCGGCGACGTCACGATCAGCGTGCCGGTGACCGCCATGGCGAACTCGGCAAGCTGCGTGTCCCCGGACAGGAAGGAGGACGCCCGGATCGCCTTCCAGGCGTAGTTGACGTTGACCGGCACCTGGTCCGCCATGGCGCCCGAGGCGGATGCGAGCGTAGAGTTGCGCTGCCCCGCCGCGCCGCAGCCGTGCTTGGCGGCGGCGTAGTCCGAGAAGATGCCCTGGCCGGTGCCGATCGCGGCGCAGATCGCGGACGAGGCGCGGTCGTTCTTCGACCAGAGCGCGCCGACCAGCGCCTGCGCGGTCTCGCAGGAGTTAAGATTCTGGCTGTTCACCCACTGCGCGAGCGCCCGGAGCTTCGCCATGGTCTCCGCGATCACCGGCGAGATCGTCTCCAGAGCCAGCTCGAACGCGAAGCCGGCGGCGTTCTGGGCGACCGCGCGGCCGAAGGCGATGAGCTGGTCCGAGTTAATGAACGAGAAGGCGCCGGCGAAGGCGTCGATGCCGCCGCAGCCGGAGCGGAAGGAGGGCAGGCTCACCGTCGCGATCTGCTCTGAGCGGACCGGCGACCTCAGATAGAGGTTGCCGAGCGTCCAGTGGCCGGACGCCTGGCCCTGAAAGGCGGTCGGGCCGGTGGTGTGCACTGCCTTAAACGATTTCGCAGTGCACGGGGACTGACGCAGAGTTGCAGTTTTCTCCTGTATTCGAGTTACGCTACAATGGTTTACGGTTGCCGTCAAGAGCGAATGGAGCGGGGTCGGAGGACACATTGGCTGAACATGTGTCTCTCGATAGTTGCATTCGGGGAAGCGGGATGTGGAACTTGCCGTCGAGCAGTGGTATGGTGCGTGTGACGAGAACAGATCATTCGGTCAGGACATAAGAATGGCAGATAAACTTGGGCGCGAGGAATGCCATAGGAGTTTCTCGATCTATTCTACATTCATGGGTAGCCGCGTGTTCCGGCTGCAGCAGGTCCCTACGGGCGGATGGCCACGATGAGAGAGGATGCCGGCGGACGCCGCCAGCGCGCGGTCATGGCCACCGATGCGGAGTGGGAACGCATCGGGCGGGCGGCTGCGGCGAGCGGCATGGACCTGTCGCGCTTCGTGATCCATGGCGCGCTGGAGCGGGACCCTGTGCCTCCGGAGGTCCTGCGCCGGGCGGTACGCGAGATGCTGGTGATGTCCAGGCTGGAGGAGAGGCGGCTGCGCGGGGCGGGCGCAGGCGAGGCCTGGGAGGACGCCTGCAACGCGGTGGACGAATGGATCGAGCGTGAGGGCATGCTCGACCGGCTCACCGATCCGGGCGCTGCGAACCGCTGGAAGGCGGCGGGGCGGGTTGAGGAGGACGCTCCGTGACGGAGGACGTGTCGTGACCGAGGAGGCGGCGCGTCCCCTCAGGCGTCAGCGGAGCCTGCACTGCAAGCCGGCGGAGCAGGCGATGATCCGGGAGCGCGCGGCGGCGGCGGAGAAGACC
>Ga0209754_1002523_pt1 | contig 14323 bp, 12 predicted proteins | sample MesohylBB_FD_187295 | JGI IMG/M metagenome (GOLD analysis project Ga0209754, IMG submission 187295) | Host-associated microbial community of the marine sponge Aplysina aerophoba from Gulf of Piran - sponge mesohyl, lysed by bead beating... | ecosystem: Host-associated > Porifera > Sponge >... | reverse complement strand
TCGAGACTTTTGTTTCAATCCCCTCACGGGGATTCGTTCTTTTCTGACGATATTGGTCAGCGGCCTGACCACGTGTACGTCGCTCTGTTTCAATCCCCTCACGGGGATTCGTTCTTTTCTGACGATTCTGTACGAGGGCATCATCTATCGCCTGCACAACCTTGAGTTTCAATCCCCTCACGGGGATTCGTTCTTTTCTGACCGGTAGAGCCGTTCACTATGGAGCCGGTAGCCGTCCCTGTTTCAATCCCCTCACGGGGATTCGTTCTTTTCTGACAGGACGGCGCCGCTCCGTACCACCGCCACCGCAAGTGCGAGGTTTCAATCCCCTCACGGGGATTCGTTCTTTTCTGACATCGGATATGGCATTGACGAGCTCGTCGCAGTTGTTGTCGGTTTCAATCCCCTCACGGGGATTCGTTCTTTTCTGACGTAATCCGCCTGTTTGAGCGGCCGTCCGATCACTGGCAGTGTTTCAATCCCCTCACGGGGATTCGTTCTTTTCTGACATAACAACACTGGTGGTAGTGTGGTCGCTGCCAGAGTTTCAATCCCCTCACGGGGATTCGTTCTTTTCTGACGGATTGACCGGAAATGCGCTCGGCTACCAACTGGTACATGTTTCAATCCCCTCACGGGGATTCGTTCTTTTCTGACACTTCGAGAACGAGCACGGCAAGATGGACAAGATCAGGTACGTTTCAATCCCCTCACGGGGATTCGTTCTTTTCTGACGGTCTCGATCCACTGCTTGAACGTGTCCATCGAGATCGACGTTTCAATCCCCTCACGGGGATTCGTTCTTTTCTGACTAATGTTTTTCAGAGAATATGGCGCAAACTGACGCCTTGGCGGGTTTCAATCCCCTCACGGGGATTCGTTCTTTTCTGACGTTTGACGCAGAGAATAATCCACTAGGCATCTTCACAGTGGATGGTTTCAATCCCCTCACGGGGATTCGTTCTTTTCTGACACAAAATGCCAAAGCCACGCAGGACGCCATCTCCGCGGCGCAAACAGTTTCAATCCCCTCACGGGGATTCGTTCTTTTCTGACTGAGCATGAAGGGGTGGGAGAGGATGACTGGGAAGGTACATGTTTCAATCCCCTCACGGGGATTCGTTCTTTTCTGACTCTGAAGGTGAAGCTCAATATCGGGGATCCCAGGGACCGTTTCAATCCCCTCACGGGGATTCGTTCTTTTCTGACGTCGGGTCCGAGCGATGAGCCGACCGAGATCGGAATGTTTCAATCCCCTCACGGGGATTCGTTCTTTTCTGACTCATAGACACGCAAGCGCAACAGCGCGAGACGAAGAAAGTTTCAATCCCCTCACGGGGATTCGTTCTTTTCTGACCCGCCACTGGAAACGAAATCGTCAGTTCGCATTTCGTTTCAATCCCCTCACGGGGATTCGTTCTTTTCTGACGCACCGGCCGGAATGAACCAGTACATCCGTATCTTTGAGTTTCAATCCCCTCACGGGGATTCGTTCTTTTCTGACCTGATATTGATCAGCGTGTTCAGTTCGCCGGATCGGAACGTTTCAATCCCCTCACGGGGATTCGTTCTTTTCTGACAGCGCGTACTGCTCGCGCGTGCCCTGCAGTCCCGTTCGCGTTTCAATCCCCTCACGGGGATTCGTTCTTTTCTGACAGTTTGTCGGGTCGGGTTTGCCGTCCGGTCGTGGTCGGGTTTCAATCCCCTCACGGGGATTCGTTCTTTTCTGACCTACCCTACCCACAGGAAAACCCCATGCACTATCAGGTTTCAATCCCCTCACGGGGATTCGTTCTTTTCTGACAGAGCCGGTTGGCAGGTTGGTTTCCAGGAAACGGGAGAGTTTCAATCCCCTCACGGGGATTCGTTCTTTTCTGACAGAGCCGGTTGGCAGGTTGGTTTCCAGGAAACGGGAGAGTTTCAATCCCCTCACGGGGATTCGTTCTTTTCTGACGCTTAGACTTTGGGTGAGTGGTTACGAATCACCAATAAAATGTTTCAATCCCCTCACGGGGATTCGTTCTTTTCTGACGCCTGAAATTTCAGGGTTTACAGGTGGGAGACAATGCGCTTGTCTCAGATCGTGGGTGTTGTCCAGCCCTGCACATGCCGCGATCTTCTGCCACGCCTGTACCTCCTTCCCTAACTGCCAGACGAGCAGCGAACACCCCCAGCCAGACACCTTCTCTCAAGGGCAGGCAGCGGCGGGGTGATCGCTAAACCCGTTCAGATGATGCGCAGGCCGGGCTCTTCGATGGGCGCGGCGCAGCCCAGAAACAGGACGTTCTCCCGGCACTGCTCGCACAGGCGATAGAGACGGACGCTGTCTTCCTCTGGGTTGATAATCTTTCCCAGCCGCTCCTGGAGCCGCGTCCAGTTGCGCGCGGTCAGATAACATTCGAAGACGGACAGCTGCACGCGCTCACCACCGAAGTCCTGCAACGCCTGCGCAATTCTACCACGCCGCCGGTCTTCGGGCACATCGTAACTTACAACCACCAGCACGGGGACGCCTCCTAGCGAATCAGAAACGGACGGTACGGCCCCTCTTCCGCGCCCGTAATTATCCGGCTCAGATGGTAGACCTGGTTCAGGAACAGACGCCGGTAGGTCGTGCGCTGGCCTGTATGCACGTTCTTGAACTCCCTGTCGAATCGGGCTTCCATCTCGCGGATGAAAAGACGGATTCCCGCGTCGGTCAACACCAGCGGGCGTTCACTGTCCTCTCCGGGCGCGAAATGGTCGGGGGTGAGGATCCCGTTGTTGAGACAGCGCAGAACGACCGAGTCCACGATCACGGGGCGGAACTCCTCCATCAAATCCAGGGGAAGGCTGGGCCGGTTGTAGTTGAGCTGATGGAGGAAACCGACATAGGGGTCCAGCCCGGCGGTCAGCACCGCGCCCCAGATGTTCTGGGTCAGCAACGTGTAGCCAAAGCTCAGCAGCACGTTGACCGGGTCGGGCGGAGGCCGGCGGATGCGCCGCTCAAAACGCCAGGGTGGTTTGAGCAGCTCCTTCCATACGCGGAAGTATACGGCCGTGCCCCGTCCCTCTACCCCGGACAGACTGTTGATCGTCTGGCAGGCGTCGACGCGCGGCAGCATCGCGCCGACCCCGTCCACGGCGTGCGTCAACGCGGTTGCCTCCCAGTGGTTGGACGTCGAGGCGGCGCGGCGGGCGTAGCGCTGCAGGAGGACCCGCAGGTTGTGCAGTTTGCCGGTCACGAACTGGCGGGCCGTGCGGAGGGCAAAGTCCGGTTCCTGGCTGCGCTGCAGCTGGGCGACGCGCAGCGCGCCGTTTCCGTTCTGCTCGCCGATAAGGCGGCCGTAGAAGCGGCCTGTCCGGCTCAGCAGTACGACTTCTATCCCTTCCCGCAGCAGAAGCTGCAGGGCGGGCGTGGTGATGGATACATTGCCGAAGACGATCACCTGGCTTACCTGCACCAGCGCCACTTGCGTGACGACCGCGTCATCCTGGACAACGCTCAGACGCCGGCCCCGTTTCGTCAGCCGGCTGCCCTGCTCCACCAGATAGAGAGGATGGCGCATCGGTTCACCTCAGTTTTCTTCCAGCCGCCGTGCCTGGCCCATTCCGGTTGCCGTCTGCACCCCGACGCCGCTGTAGCGGGCGAACTCCGCCAGCATCTGCATGGTTGCCAGCCAGTAGCGGTCTCCCCCCAGCGCCCGGTAGGTGGCGGTGCCCACCCCGCCAATGCGCAGCGCGCCGTTCTTCTGCGCCACCGGCCGGCTCTGCAAGCGGTAACGCGTTACCGCCAGCATCTCGGCGCCGAAACGCCGCATCTCCGGGCTGAGCGCAAGCGGGCTGAAGCGGTTCCAGCGTTCAACCAGGCTGCCGAAGACCAGGTCCGGCAGGGGCATGGGCATCTGGCGGCCGGCCTGTTTGAAGGCGGTGGGGCTGGCGAACTGCATCGTCACCTGTTTGGGGATCGACCTGCCCGGCAACATCTGGCGCGCGGCCAGGGTTTCGTAGGTGGTGGAGCCGGCCCAGCCGTGCTCGGCCGCGTTCGCGGTCGCGCCGGTCACGCGCAGCGGATGGTGGAGGAGTTCGATTGCATCGGGCGGTTTTTCGACCAGCGCTTCCAGAAGCGCCTGGCTGACGTTATCAGTCAGGCCGGTGACGCGCAGGTAGTAGGGCATGCCCGGTTCGAGGCGCGTGCCGTCGCGGTTGCCGCGGCCGTTGAGGATGTCGGAGCAGGTCAGGGGTTTGGGGCCGTCGCGTTCGTGGATGGCTGCAACCAGGCCCGGGTTCACGGTTTGCAGACGCTGCAACGCGGCCGCATAGTGGGCGCGTCCGACGTTGCGAGGCAGCAGCGTATCGGTATCGGTTTCGACGGTGACAACGATAGAGACGAGCATTTCAATGGTTCGCGGTTCTGGCGCGGCGAGCGGCCGCGCGCAGGGCTTGCAGGTCGAGGATCTCCGCCACTTCATAGCGGCGGGGGATGGATCCCGCTACCGGCCGCGTGCGCACTACATGGGGAAAGTAGCCCATGCGTCCGTGCAGGTTGGCCAGCAGCGCGCCGGCGATAAAGTTGAGGGCGGGGAGGATGATCAGAATCGGCTCGGTCTGCCACTGTTCCGGGGTGAGTTCGATTTGATCGAGGAGCGCTGCCAGCTGCGGCTCGAATGGCTGCTGTTCGTTGAACTGGGGCATGGCGTCGATGGCGCGCTGGATGGGCTGTCCGGCAATGGCTTCGAGCTGCGCGATCTGTTCCTGGGAAAGGGCGTGGGAGAAGTTGAGGAGGAGCATGGGACGAATCAACTAAAGTTCTATGGTAATGTCTGGATGCGTAGCGCGTTGAAGCAGCCTTTCGAGATCACCCTTCTTGCCGACAACAAAACTGACAATCGTCCTGGTCAAACGATCGAACTCCTGATATTCGTCTTCCGAAATTGGCACAGTTCCGTGAGCCAGGATTGACCTGTTACGCATCTCAAGCAGCTTTTCCTTGTACATGCGTCTATAGTTACCGGCGACCTGTCTGTGAACGGGTTGGCTACTGAGGCCCAACAAGGTCATCTGATCCCTGAGTCCCAGAGATCTACCCGTAGGAAAAGCATAACCTGCCTCTTTCTCGAAAGCCGCCTCCATCTTCCTCCGATCACCTAGAATTTTCTCAAAAAAGCGAAAATTGGGATTCCTGAGATTGTCTATCCCACAATCCCGATCAAGACAGATAGAGGCGCTCATCTCAAGGCATCGGTAGAGGCGGGCTACCGCATCATCATACTTGCCGGCGCGAGCTCGTCGTTGTGATGATGCATAAATGTCAACGAGACGGAACCTTTCATTGATGCTGCGCTGGCCGACCGTCCAGCTGCTTTCAATTTCTTCCAAAAAGTGAATGTTGTCTGTAATCACCGAGTCATCCGCAAAATTTAGGCCGAAACGCGCCATCTTGACCTGAACTGCACGTAGCATCTCCGCAGTCTTGCGGATCGGGTCATCCTCCAGACGGCTATGTGCAAATGAATCCCAACTGCTGAAAACGTGAATGAACTCCTGGAGAATATCCAGTTTGCCTAACGTCGGAAGGTCTCTTATCCCTTCACGCATGTTGTCGCACAGCGCGCTCGCAGCATCATAATTTCCGGACTGGAAGAGATTCTGTATGCTGCGGAGTTCAGTGGAACCAAAATGCACAAAGGGGTTGTCAAGTGTGATCAGTTTGGCGCTGAACGGCTTGACGATCCCTTTCACCTCTTCTCCCAGTTGATATACGACCGGCACTCTGTGCCAGAATGCCGCAGCGGCCAGAGAAAGACCCATAACCTTAACCCCGCCGGAACTATCCACCAGAAAACTGCCATTCGGATTCTCCGTCAGGATGTTGCGGAGATGATCGTAATTTTCGGGCGCGTCGGTCACACTAAGTGAACGCAGGATGATACGCTCCTCAGGGTTCGGCCATAGGTCCCGGATTATGGAATCATCCCGAATTTCCTCTGCGGCTCGCTGCGACTCAGTGCTGTGGAGAAGATAGAGCATTTCTGGATGCACTATCAGGGTCGTCAGGATGACCGGTAACGGGCGGAAGCCTACCGAGCAGATCAGAGTTCTTCCCTTTAGTTCGGGATCAACCAACTGCTCAGGATTATGGCGAACCAGACGCTTCTCGATATCCGCAACTTCCTCAGTAGACTTACTCAGTTTCTCCCGGTCCGCCCCTTCATCTGCAAACAGACGAAAAACCTCTGCCAGCTTTCTGATTTCTGGTTCGCTTGCTCTTGCATGCAGCCACTCAGGAATCATTCGTCCTCTCTTTCATCTCGACCAGACACCAGCCCAAAGGCGCGGCGGGGCTCTCGACAGGGCGTCCCTGGCGGTCCCGGCTGATCTGCACGACCACGCGGCGGCTCTTGGGGAAGGGGTCGCCGCGCTGGCGGCGGCCGCGGGCGAGACGGTGGTCGAGCAAGATACGTTCCATGAAGTCGGCGTCCGCCTGCAGATGCTGTCCAAAAGTCTTGCTCGTCCAGCCGGTCCCCCAGCCCAGGCTGATCAGGAAACGGCGCGCCCCGGGCCGGGAGCCCGCCAGTTGCTGATAGAATCCGGCAATCTGCTTAGCCGGGCCGACGTCTTTGAACCATGCAACCTCCTGGCGGGCGAGGGACAGGCTGTGGTTCTGGACGGCACGCGGCAAATCCGAGAGCAGGTCTTGCCCGTTCAAGCGCAGCCTGTTGGCGACGGCCCATTCCGAAAAGAGCGCGTCGTCGATTTTCAGGGTAAGTGAAAACTGCGTATCCGGGGCGATTGCCTCCATCTCGATGGGCGCGCCTGGAGCGCCGCGCCGGTTCATCACGCTGGCGTTCAGGAGAAGGAGCCGGTCCGGGTCAACGGGCGCGCTGTCGCTCACCTGCAAGGCGCGCAGAAAGTCGTTATTGGGATCGCGTCCGAAGATCTCCTTTTCGTAGGTCTGGGCAGCCCACTGACGGCGGCGGTCGATTTTGGTCATGTCCGGGCGCAGCTGCCGCTGTTGCCACACGTTCCATGCCAAGGCGGTGCGCAGCGCGCCCTTGAGGCTGCTGCCGGGAAGGTAGGGGCGGTCGAACGCGTCTTTGATCTGCTCGCGCAGCTGCGCGCCTTCGGCCTCCGACCGCGGCGTTCCCCGCAGCACATAACGGAAAAGCCCGCTGTCGGGCCGGAAATCCTGGCCGCCCAGAAGCTGCGCCGGCGGCGTTTGGGCCAGTGTGGACGCCATCTCTGCGTCTTCCACATCCTGGGCGTCGAGCAGAGCGCCCTCGTTGAGACGCCAGGTGCGTCCGTTGCGGATCGCATAGTCATATTCGTTGAGCAACTCCCTGCCCGTGCCGATATGCAGCGGGGTGAGGACGGAGACGGTGAGATCATAGATGGTGTAATCAGCCATCAGCGGCCTCCTTGCGATCTTTCAGTCCCACTGCCATGGCCAGACCGCTACGCCATACCGGATGGGGGAAGTCTCTGGCGCTCTCCGCATATTGCGGTTGCAGATCGGCGACGGTGCCAACCGGAGAAGAGGACGGCCACTTGATCAGGCTGCCTGCGGTCAGGAGGTGGATCTGTTTGCGCCGCTGGTCGGCTCCTTGCAGCGCACGCGCCCAACCGCCAACGCGAACCAGCTTGTAGGCGGCGCGGGTGTCGCTCAGACATTGCGGGATCTCTGCCGGCGCGGGCAGATAGCGGCTCAGCAGCCAGGCGATACTGCCGGACTGCAGATCGGGCAGGTGGAACTCTGCCCCCCAGGCCCAGGCCGGCGCAAACGCGCCGTAGCCGGCGTTGCGCTCTCCGCCTATGCCCTCGTCGCCGAGAATGGCCAGACTCTGTTCCAGCCCTTCCCGGTAGGACAGGCCGCTCTGATCTCCGACGGCGGTGTCCGGATCGCGCCACTGCACGCCGAACCAGAGGCCGCAGCCGGGCGCAAAACGGGTGCGGCCGGCGTGAAATATGTTGGAGGCCGAGTTTATGCGGTCTACCGTGACGCGTGGCGTGCGCTCCGTTCGCCAGACGGCCTGCCGGTAGAGCAAGGGCAGAGTACGCTTGCGCCCTTGGGCGTTCAGGCGCAACCTGCAGGGCAACCGGCGTACCTCCTCCTTCAGCAAACAGAGCGCCCCATTCTGCAACCGGATCGCGCATTGATCGTCTGAAAGCTTGCCAGGCGGCTCGTCCGGTCCGGGGAGGAACTCCGGCAGACCCTGTCCCGACAGGACCCGCCGCAGCAGCCCTTCGGAGAGAAAGCGGACGCGCTTCAGCGGTTTGTCGACCGTTTCCTCAGGCTGGCCCGGGGGGATGAGCAGCCGCAGATCGACGGGCGCGGGGTAGAACCGCACGTCTCCGGCGAAGGGAAAGGCCGAGGTGAGCAGAAAGGGTGGCTCGCCGTTTCGAAACGGCCTGGTCCAGAGATCGGCATCGCCCCCCGTCCGGCTCCATATATCGACCAGTGCGGAGAAGAGCGTATCCGAGGGAATGTCGACGCTGGCCTCTTCCAGATTTACGCCGCCGGCGCCGACATGCAGCCCGTGGGGAAAGTGAAGCGCGACCGGATGCAGGTGAGGCATGTCAGGCTCCCCTCACGCGTCCAGACCGAAGCGAACCCGCAGATCGTCCTGCAACCTGCCCAGATCAGCCGCCCATTCGCTCAGCGAGCCGTATTCCCCTGCGACCTCTTTTCCCTCGGGATAGTTGCGGCGCACCTTGACGACGATATCCTTCAGTTCCACCTGCCCGGCGCCGCGGCTGCCCTGCCCGCCCAGATAGTCGTCTTCCAGAAGTTGCAGACCCTCGACCACAGTTGCTACGCGCTCGATGTCTTTGCGTGGATCGCAGTCGCTGCCGTTGTAGACCGTATAGAGCAGTTCAGCCGGGCCGAATTCAGCGCCGGCGGGCACCCGTTCAAACTGGCGCGGGTTGGCGGCAGAGGTGACGCGGTCGATAGAGACTTCGGTCTTCGCCTCTGTGTAGGGTAACTCGGTGCGGTCCTGCAGCTTCCTGGCGCTGGCGTCGGTCATATGTACATCACGCACCACAAGGCGGGTGGGGGTGCCAAAGTCGCGTTCGCCCGGCACGCCGAATACCTGGCAGACTGCGCACGTGTCGTAGTCTTCAGACTGTTGGCAAGAGTGGATATTGCCCTGGCCGATGCGTTGATTCTGCTCCAGCCCCTTGTACTTCTCTAAAAGGCTTCGCACCTTGCCCCGCAGCGAGGAGCCGGGGATGTAAGGCCGGTTGGTCAGGCGGTCGCGGATGACGGTTTTGTCCACGCCGCCGATTTCGATGCCGGTGTCGGAGCCACCGATATGCAGCCCGGTCTGCGCGGCAATATTAAAGGTGATGAAGATGCGGCCTTCTAACTTTATGCTTCGGTTCTCCGCCATGAATTGTTTCTCCTGAGATAGCGATGGCCGGCATGGACCGGCTTAGTTGCCGCCGGCAGCCTTGTGATAGGCGAGGATGGCTTCGAAGAATTCGACGAAGCGGCGAAATCGCTCTTGCTGACTTTTCAGGTCAGTCCCGCCCACAACCAGGTCGATCGCCGGATCGAGAACGTTGGTCAACTCTTCTACGCCGCGGCCTCGCTCCCGCCGGGCGCGATAGGCCATTTTGGGTTTGAGCAGAATCAGTTTGCGCAGGGCTCGCTCCTGATCGACCACTGGCAGATCAAACGTTGACAACTGCGCATCGATTTGACGCACCTCGCCAAAGATCGCCCGGATCTGGCTTGTCGTCAGATTGGCATTTTTTAGCTGCCCTCCCAGGGTTTCGGCGTGCTTGACCAGCAACTGCGCGCTATCAGGACCGGACTGCGTGATCATGGCACTCAAATCTGATTCCGGTATAGTTGCTCTTGTGGCCTCTCGAGGCGGGCGGTTAGAGCGGTCACGGGGGCGGTTGCCCCTCTGGTTCGAGTCTGGTCTTGACCTTCGTGTCATTCCCGTTCCTCCTGGAAAAGATATCTGAACTGTGATTTGGGGGTAGAAGTGACAGGCTCTGGTTCAAACCGCAATGCCGCAATCCTGTCTCCCTGGTCTGCAATCCTGCCTCTATTCCCGCCTCCGTATACGCAGGTCGGCCCAGCCGGCCGCGACGCCGAGCCACTCCATCATTCGATAGCCGTTCGCAGGTAGCTTCTCATTTATCCGTTTCATCTCCTCTATTCTGGCGCGGTCATGCAGACGATGCAAGGAATATGCGGCCCGCCAGGCCCATGGGCCCAGGAACGTTTGCGGATGACCGATCTCTTCGCTGTCAGCCCGACGCTCTTGCCACTGCGCTTGCGCCCCTGCATATTGGCGGTGAATGTCGGTCAGCGCGCGCACGAAGGCCCTGGGCGCGGTCGTGTCGCGGCTTTCATCCGTGCATAACTTTACCAATGTATCCATAAGTCCGTGGGCTGTCTCCAGGTTGCCGGCGCGGTCGGTCTCCAAGCCGAAAGTCCGCCATGGCAGTTGCGTGCCCAGGAACGAGATTGCGTCTTTCCGCTTCCGGGTCCCCTCATCCCACCAGACAAGGTTCTTGGCAGCCTCTTCCGCCTCCTGTGCGTCCTGGGCCGCCTGGTAGAGCGGGTACTTGCCCCCCACCAGAGCAACGCCGGCGCTGGCGTGGATACCCGGGTGGCCCGCCGCGTAGGCGGTCAGGTCGGCGCGGATGCGGACGGCGAGTTCGATCATGGCGTCCCAAGAACCGACGAAAAAGAGATCGTCACCGCCCGAATAGATGGTATAGATTCGGTCCCGGTCCTGCCCACCAATCCGATTGACTTCTTTGACAACCTGGTTCACCCAGCCGTCAAAATAGAGGGAGACCGCGAAACTGAGCGCGGCGATGCGGGAAAGCGTAGCCCGTTTCCCGAAACCGGTCTGGAAGAACTGCCCCAGGTTGTCGACGTCCATGCGTAAAATGCCCAGCCGCTCGATGCCTTCGGATTGGTGGGCGAGAACGGAGAAAGGTTTCACGCCGCCGGGTTCCCGGGGCAGTTCATCCCTTTCAGCAGAGGTCATGCTCCGGTCTACACGTAGGTCTCGCAACTCAGTATCGGTCAGGATTGGCGCATGGTTCACCAGAAACCGGCGGCCGGCCACGACGCGAGCGAGCGGATGCAAGCCGGACGCGGCCTTGTCATCCAAGGCAAAAAGATGGCGTCTCGTATCGGAGCTTTGTTCCGGCGGCTGAACACTGACATCGACCTTCATGCCCAAGTATTCCAGCGTCTCGCGCCACGTCCCGGCGGGGCGTTCCCGGTCGAAGGGTTGCGAAGCTGGCAGGTCTGTTTCCTTCAGCACGAGATAGCGGGCGTTGCGCAGGTCGTCACCCAGATCCTCAAACGCGAGGCAGGACGGGCATTTTCGTACCGGTTCGACCTCCGGCCGCTCCCGTTCCGAAGCGGTCTGCGGGTGTTCCTGGCCGCATACCTGGCACAGCCGGTCTTGGTTTCCGCCGTGGCCAGCCGGGTTGAAGAGAGCGGCCACTTCATCATCCAGCTCCGCGAAGCGGCGCAGTTTCTGCCGGCGCAGCGCCTCGTGCAGATCATCCCATTTGCGGCCCATTGAACTGTTAAAGAACGCCCTGCCCGCCAAAGGCACGGCGGCCACGGCGGCATACAGGTCGCCCCCATGCTGCTGCAAAAGAATGCGGCTGATATCCCGTTGGATGCTGGGCAACCGCTCCGCGTCACACGGCCGCGCCAGCAGGAAGAAGCTGCCCCCGCCGGCGTAGATCAGGTTGGTGACCGGCAACGCCAGGCGGCGGAGGGTATAGCGGGCCAACACATCGGTGAGCATCTGCAGATAGAAGGAACGCCCGCGCAGGGTGGGCGTCGCGCCGCGCGCGGTGATGGTGTAGATGAACTCCTGCACACCGCTGATGTCGCCGCCCACCAGAAGCGCGAGGTTATCCTCGACGGCCTCAGGGTTGCTGCGCCAGCACGCGAGGGTACCGGCGTCCACCTCGTCGCGGTTCAGGACGGCGGCCAGCGCGCCCGCAGTTCTGCCGTGGTCGTAGAGGCTGATGTCGGGCAGGCTTCTGTAGTAGGCCGAGGGCACGCACCACAGATACCGCTGCATCAGGATCAGGAGCGACTCCAGATAGGAGGGCAGATCGGGGTCCTGCTCGTGAACCGCTTTGAGGTTTTCCAGTTCCGCCGCCAATCCTTCCCAGAGGTCGATGTAATCCTGCCGGACATCCGCCTTGGCTGCTTCTTTCTGCGGAAAGAGGACATCCCGTTCCACCGCCAGGGGGCGCAGGGGCAGGTAACGCCGCTGGGCTTCAGACTGCCTGATTCCGTCGGCCTCTAATACTGAAAAGATGGAAAGCAACTGTTGCGGATGCTGGACGCGAGGGTTTTCGTCCTCGGTTCCGTCATTGCGTTCCGCCGCCGAAAGCATATCTGCCAGCGAGACGATCAGATCCTCGCGCGTGCGCGGGCGGTGATGGTTGCCCGCCATATTTTTCACGGGTATGCGCCAGGGTTCTGGGATGAATCGCTCTGCAAAGGCAGCGCTGAGCATGGCATGTTTGTAGCGGAAATCGCCCTGCGCCTCCCCGTCCCAGATGCGATCGCCGCCGACGGCGGCCCGCAACATGAACTTGCCGATATCATGGATCAGCCCGGCTACGGCGAGCTGTTCGGTCAGTGCATCGCTCATTTGCGGTATCCTTGCATATCGTGTGTGCGCAGGATCTTCATCCCGCCTGGCGTGCAGTCCGGGTCTGGGGTCATCCCTCTGGAACTGCCGGCGTCACGTTCCTTCGCGGCTATAGGCCTTCTTCAAGACTGACTGTGTACCAGCCCAGAGGTAGCTCGATAGGGCGCCATTGTTAACTGTGCCCCGAAAAGTTCAGAATGTTAACAGGGACTTAGCGCAAACGCAACTCTGACCTGCCCCCGACGTTTGTACCACTTGTTATGTTAGTCCTTCAAGCACGGGAACAGGGTCGGCAGGCGAGACTCCCTCGATCCCGGTATGAAGATTGAGCAAAGAGTCTAAGTCTCAAATGGAACGCACATTAGATTGACTATCATTTTTTTGCATGTTATGAAATCGACAGCCCGGCAGAGTATGGAAAGAGTAAGCCACACTCCAAAAGTAAAGGGGATTATATACCAAAGTAACATCTGCTAATTGTTGACCCACTCACGCCCTGCGTTTCCTCTTTTTTGGGCAATTTGTATGACAGTTCCGTATGGCTATGAGTAGATGTGGGCCGCCGTGTTTTTTGACTGTTGTTAATGTCGCAGCAGTTGAGAAATAATTGCGTCGTTTATATTGGTTAAGGGCATGGCAGGCCTTTGCTCTGACCATGGATCATAGATGCCATTCCAAAAACTGACTCTGACTTCAATTCCTGCTTTTCTGCATCTCTGTATAACCTCTTTAACAATTTCCATCTTCATATCATCGTCATATTGACTTAAATTCCAGTGTATTAGGGCGGCGGGATTTTTCCAGATTGGAACTTCTTCGGTTGACCCAAAATTCGCAAATACAGAACCTTTATTTGGCAACTCGAACTTGAACAAATACGCTTTAGTTCTTGTCTGAATAAACCCCAGTTCGGTTAAGGCAAGTGCATTGGTGAACACTTGTTTGCGAACATTGAAGTACATGGGATTATCAAACTTGTCTTTTTTCCATGGGGTAAACGGAAGTCGATTTGAAGTCCAAGGTGTCCGGTCGCTCAACGGTTGCAAAAGAGACGAAACGGTATTTGACACATAGTTTTGTCTCTTTTCTATTTCCTTGTATCTGTCAACACACTGGCTACACATATCATCTTCTATGTTAATTGTTTTGTCTGCAATCACAGCGATATTAAACCTGTCAAGCTGCTCCCATTCTGGATGAACCAAAAACGCAGGGACGTTTGAATCTTTGTATAGGTTTTCGGTGGCTGGCTCTAAGTCGTGAGTAACAACAATCTCGATAGCAATAGGGTCTTTCTCTTTTCTGTAAACCACAATGTCTGATCGAACGCCTGCAATGATCGACTTTTCTTGTTTGGCTTCGATGACTTGCGGAGCAATATTGTATGCAATTTCTTCTTTGCATTCATCGCAGGCATACCCTAAATAGTAATCCTCTTTACCATCTGCCGAGTCATTGATGGATTGAATAATCAAAGCCTGAGCCAATTTGTGCAGGGCATTGTCTGGGTCAGCACATACACCTGTCTGCCTATGTGCAAAATGCGGACGCTTTATTTTTCCTTTTTTGGGAATCATTTCCTCTTTGCAGCCCACACATAAGTATGACCTGCCCCCGACGTTTGTACCACTTGTTATGTTAGTCCGACAAGCACGGGGATAGGGTCGGCAGGCAAGAGGGCCTCA
>Ga0209754_1002512_pt1 | contig 14352 bp, 14 predicted proteins | sample MesohylBB_FD_187295 | JGI IMG/M metagenome (GOLD analysis project Ga0209754, IMG submission 187295) | Host-associated microbial community of the marine sponge Aplysina aerophoba from Gulf of Piran - sponge mesohyl, lysed by bead beating... | ecosystem: Host-associated > Porifera > Sponge >... | reverse complement strand
TACGGATACGATCAAACAAGGCGTGCAGAACAACAGAACTGGCCCGAGGTCTGTCCGCTGGGCAGATCAGATCCCGAAAAATTTGCGGAAACCGGCGTAAATCCGACTTTTAGCAGAGACGCTAACCCAAATACGACGTGACCAAGCCACCACCCCCTCGAATTGATACCTCAGACGTACGCAAACCAGGGCCATGACGCCCTTAACTCAGCCGAAATAGGTGTTTTCTGGCAGACACTATCTAGTACTAAATCAGGTACGAAAAGGGCACTTTGGGGACTATAAAGACCAGATTCCCGGCTAAACTCTCACAGGAAAGACCCGCCTTGGAAATGCAAGGTACCATGGACAGACAATTTTCTTTTCTCATTGAGGAGGACGAACCTCAGCCCGCCCACACTTCTTGAGAATCTCAAAGATCCTGCCAGAACGTTCTCGTCGCACCACAGCACCTGTAGCCCCATCAGTACCGCCGGAATATCATTCCGATTCTTGGGATCGAACTGGATGTCAGCAATCGGGACCTGCCCGAGTGTGAACTGCGAATCGTGAGTTTTACGCGGTACAGAAGGAGAGTAAATAGCCCGAATCGTGCCCTCTATCACGGCGAAACCCTGGAATCAGCAATGAATCGGAAGTTACCCTCTGGTATGGATGGCAGGGGGAACTTCTGATAAACAGCATCTAACCGTCGGTCCATCCCCCCAAATCCCGGCAGTCTCACAACTCACCTCCCTCTGAGCGACAACTGCAGAAGGCTATCCTACCCCTCACGGATAGATGCAAAACCGCAGTGGGTAGGATCAAATACCTCCCACAAAAACCGATATAGCTGCTGGGCTATATCAGCGAGCAATTATACCACCTGGGCAATCAGCCGGTTGCAGCAGCGTGATTCGCAGCAACCTGATCCCAATTGACCACATGCCAAAACGCGGCAACATAGTCGGGGCGACGATTCTGGTAATTGAGGTAGTACGCATGCTCCCAAACGTCCAACCCGAGGATGGGAGTATGGCCCTCCATGTATGGACTATCCTGGTTAGCTGTGGAGTATACCTGAAGCGTAGCATCACTGTCAACGACGAGCCAAGCCCATCCACTACCAAATCTCGTGCCTGCAGCCGCGGAGAACTTGGCCTCAAAATCATCGAAAGATCCAAATGCCTTGTCTATCTCTGCGGCTAACACACCAGTTGGAGTACCACCACCGGTTGGGCTAAGCACCGTCCAAAAAAGGCTGTGATTAGCAAAGCCACCCCCATTGTTGCGAACAGCGCCCCGAATAGCTTCGGGCACTTCACCTATGCCACGCAGTATTGCTCCAATCGACCGTCCCCGAAGATCCTCGTGTCCTTCCAATGCGTTGTTCAGGTTATTAGTATATCCCTGATGATGCTTGCCATGGTGAATCTCCATGGTGCGCGCATCGATATGGGGTTCCAACGCATTATGTGCGTACGGAAGATCGGGTAGTTTGAAGGCCATTTTTCTGATATGAATGAATTGGCGAGTAGATACCGCGAAAAGCTCAATTTGTTCGGAGATCCCTGCCAATAGAGCAAGTTATGGGCGACAATTCATAAGCCTGCGAAAGTCAGCCTCTGTCAGCTTTCCGCTCGAACGCAATCCCTCCAGGACCCGAGAAACTGCATTCCAATCAGTCTCGTCGGAAATAGAGCCCTCTGGTAGAAGCATGACTTTTTGAAGCAACCGCTCAATATACTCGAGACTGTCTGGATGTTTTGAGAGATCCAGCTTTGCCGAAAAGGTTGCCCGTCCCCTATTGACTTCCATCTCAATATAGGTCCCGCGAAGCCTGGATTGCTTAGTACCCAGAAGTACTAAGTCACGGTAGCATACAGTCTGAGCAGGTTCGAAATCTGAGTTCTGAAAAATCAAGCGATCATCCAGAAAAACCGCCCCGTCTTTGCCATTGCCGAGCAATGTGCCGTCATAGAGTGCGATCACGTCCTCAGGATGCACCCCTTTTGCGTAGTCCCGAACTGCTCCTCTTAACTTCCTTTCTGGTATATCAGGAGCAACATACAGCCCCATCTTGGGAGCATGCGGCAATAAATCCGTGATAAGAGAACGCATCTAAAAGAACACTACGGCAAGACTGCGAGTCCTCCCTGAGCAAAAAAGGAAAGTGTTAGATCTCGTAACCCCGGGACCAAACCAATTACCAGTAGCAGGACCGCACACGCCACAATCACTATCGAAGAGGCTCGAGGTACAGAAAAGATCGCCGACTGGACAGCCGGAGCAGCTGCGTCAGGAGATTTCATCCAGAAAACGTACAGTACACGCAGATAATAGTACCCTGAAAACACGCTCGCAAGTACACCGACTATCGCCAACCACGTAAGCCCAGCATTGACGGCCGGGGCAAATACGGCAATCTTGCCAAAAAACCCGCCCAGAGGAGGAAAACCTGTCAAGCTAAACATGAATACTCCCATCGTTACTCCCAATAGCGGTTTCTTAAAACCGATACCCGACAGCGAATCAAGCGTCTGTACCCGCCCCTCTTTACCATCCCATTCCAGTAACGCGATCACCCCGAATGCACCAATGTTCATCAAGGCATAGATCAACAGATAGTAGACCGCACCTGCATAAGCTTCACTCGTGCCTGCTGCAAGCGCAATCAGTATGTAACCAGCATGCGCGATGGATGAGTAAGCCAGCATCCTCTTTACGTTGTCCTGATTAAGCGCGAGTATATTGCCCATTACCACTGTAACCAAGGCAACAAGCGCTAATGCCAACTGCCATTCTCCATCACCCGGTGCCAAGGTTCCTATGCCGTGATAGAGTACTAGTACCAAAGCCGCAAAAGCTGATGTTTTTGACGCGGTGGCCATAAAACCAGTCAATGTGGTTGGGGCACCTTGATAAACATCAGGGGTCCACATATGGAATGGCACCGCCGCAACCTTGAACAGGAACCCGACCAGAAACAACGCAACGCCAACCCAAAATAAAGTCTGTAACTCGCTGCCTGCGTACCCCGACGCCATGTCTGTGAAGTACATGGTTCCGGTGGCACCATACATTAATGCAATGCCATAGAGAAAGAAGCCAGTTGAGAAAGCACCTAACAGGAAGTACTTTAACGCGCTCTCCATCGCGCCTTCATCGCTTCGAACGAGCCCGGTCAGTATGTAGAGCGCGATCGACATGGTCTCAAGGCCAACAAAAACAGTAACCATATTATTGGCCGTCCCCAACATGATCATTCCGCTTGTGGCAAACAGTATGAAGGCATAGACCTCTCCATAGCCGTGCTTAATGCGCTCTAGATAATGCACCGACAGCACAATTGAACAGAGCGCACTGATCAGAATGATCAGACTCACAAATGAAGCCGGCCCTCCGGTCTGGATGAGTGAGAAAAACGCAGTCGAGGAAGGATCCCCCAACCGGAATATTTCTATAACCGCAGCTACTGCCACCGCCAGGCCCGCCAGCCAGGGCAGAATTGGTGCATTGTTGCGAAAAATGTCCCAAACAATCAGCACGACACCGGCAAGCGCCAACCAAAGGATTGAAGCGCCCCCGGCTAAATCCGAGAAGATTGTATCAAATGCAGTTGATAGCTCCATTAAAGAGGACTTACTTGCTGATCATCTTGTCAATGTTCTGCGCCAACACTACATCCATTGTAGTGATCTTATTACCCGCATCATGAGTGGTTAGCTCAACTCTGACACGGTTGTAAACATTATATAGTTCGGGGTGATGGTTCAAGGATTCTGCACAGAATCCAATACGCACGATGAAAGCCACCGCCTCACGAAAATCTCCCAAAACGAAGGTCTTCGCCAGTCGGTCATCCTTACACTCCCAGCCTGAAAGTGACCGTAGTGCCTTATCAATTGAATCCTGATCCAAAGGCTTGCGCTTCATTCTTCACCTACAATATCCAACCGCTATAGAAAACCAGCCATACTACCGCATATACTGGAAGTAGAATCGTCAATCCGTACTTGACCAGATATCCGACGAAAGAAGGTGCATCCACATTGTTCGATTCCGCAATGGCCTTGACCATAAAGTTTGGCGCATTGCCGATGTATGTCATTGCACCAAAAAATACCGCAGCTACCGAAATTGCCTGTAGATACAGCATGGAATCGATACTATTTGCAAACGCCTGAACATCCATCGCTACATTCACATCTTGGTTGAACTTACCCATTGCAGCAGCCAGGAAATTAAGATATGTCGGCGCATTATCTAGGATGGCCGAGAGTGCACCCGTCCCCCAATAGAAAGTTGTTGTAGTTAACGCGTCAGCATTGCTTTGGGCGTAATTCGAAATCAACGCCAGTGCCGGCACCATACAGGCAAAGATGCCTAAAAACAACCAACCAACCTCTCGAATGGGTTCGAAGGTGAATTCATTCTTTGTGAGCGCTTCCTTATCGCAGAACTTGAAGGCAATTGCACACATTGAGAACATGATGATCTCACGAATCCCAAATGGAAGATGGTAGGTACCCACCAGATCCAATGGCGTCCCTTTCAATGCACTGATCACATTCGGATCAATGAACACCGAAAACACAATGATTACAACAAAGATGAAACTGCGTGTGCCCTGTAGCTCGATTGTTTTTCCAGAGGAAATATCAGTCGTAGACCGTGCTTTGTTACGGCTGTCAATGACGTAAAAAATGGCCAGCAACGCTAGCATAGTCGGGATCCAGATATACCAGACATGTGTAGCTGTCCAGAAGAACGGAACACCGCGCAGGAAGCCCAGGAACAACGGCGGATCCCCAATCGGGGTCAGCGCCCCGCCCACATTAGCCACAATGAAAATAAAGAAGACAATGTGGTAAGCCTTCAAGCGCCCCTTGTTGAGTCGCATGTATGGCCGGATAAACAGCATTGCTGCACCGGTTGTCGCTATCAGGTTCGCAATCACCGCCCCTACGGAGAGAAGCGAAATATTCGTCAATGGAGTACCTCGAGCATTGACCTTCAGGAAAATCCCACTCGCGGCAATAAACAAGGAAGCTACCAAGGCAATAAAGGAAAGATACTCCTGGAGCGCGTGTAGCATCGAAATCCCGTCATGCAGCACGAACAAATAATACACGGTAACAAACAACCCAAGACCCACTGCATACTTGGGATAGTGTTTATGCCAATGGTGTACGTAGAACAGTGGCCCTGTAGCTATCATCAGAAGTAGGATGATAAAGGGGGCAACCAGCCAAACCGGAGGAATCACCTTTGCATGCCCACCACCATGATCCTCCTCTTCCCCATGCGTACCAGCAGCCTCCTGCTCTTCTGCCGAATCAGCTAAACCCTCGCCTGTATCAGCTCCTTCAGCTTCAATAAGAGGCTCGGTGTTGTGATCGACCCCTTGGGCCAGAGCATGAGAAGCACCTCCAACAAGAATTAGCGCGAATAATAGACAAATTACGCGTGAAGCAGCCATTGAAAAACTGAGTTAGCTATGGTTGAGGCAAAGATTCATCTGTCGATGGTGTTGTAGAAGGCGGGGCCACTCTCTCCATTAATTCAAAGCTGCGCTGGAGATCAGGATCATCTATTTCGGCGTAGGCTCGTTTCTGCTCTATCACTTCAATGAGACGTGCAGCTGCCGGCTCACTAACCTTCAAAAAGGGTTGTGGCATGAGACCAAGGAGTATCATCAATAATGCCATTGGGACCAGTATGACCAGTTCGCGTACGTTCAGATCCGCCATCTTCCGGTTTGGCTCGGTCACTAAGGGTCCGAAGAACATTCGGCCAAGCATCCAAAGCAGGTAAACTGCCGCAAGAATCACTCCGGTGGTTGCAATCACCGTCAGTGCCTGCATACCGGGAGCGTCACTGCTGAATGCTCCAACCAGAATCAGGAACTCCCCCACGAACCCGTTAAGCCCTGGCAGCCCTGCACTTGCCAGTGCAGTCAACACCATAAAGAAAGTAAGTACGGGAACTGATTTGGCGATGCCACCATAATCCGCCATCAAACGTGTGTGTCGCCGCTCGTACAACATCCCAACAATAAGGAACAATGCGCCCGTAGAAATACCGTGATTAATCATCTGGATCATGGCGCCCTGGATACTCTCGAGTGTTACCGCAAAAATACCCAGTACTACGAATCCTAGATGACTCACACTTGAATAAGCAACCAGCTTTTTAGCATCACTTTGGGCACGCGATACCAGTGCGCCATACACAATACCAATCACAGCCAAAATACCAATGAGTGTGGTATGTGACGCAGATGCGCTGGGGAAAAAGGGCAGACAGAATCGCACTAGCCCATAGGTACCCATTTTCAGCAGGATGCCAGCCAAAATAACTGAACCGCCTGTCGGTGCCTGAACATGAGCATCCGGCAACCATGTATGAAAGGGAAAAACTGGGACTTTGATTGCAAATGCGAACGCAAATAGAACAAATAACCAGGATTGCATTCCCAAGGGCACATCAAACGATAATAGCTTGAAGTAATTCGTAGTAAACACACCACCGTTTACGGCATTGCCCGCCGCATATCCCAGATACAAAATCGCGACGAGCATCAGGAGTGAGCCAACCATCGTGTAGATCACGAACTTGATCGCCGCATAGATACGTCGTTCTCCTCCCCAGATCCCAATCAGAAAGTACATCGGGATCAATGTTAGCTCGAAGAAAATGTAAAATAGAAGAACGTCGAAGGCGCAGAATACACCGGTCATACCCGTCTGGAGAACGAGCAACAGGATGTAGTATCCTTTCGAACTCTCCTTGATGTACGTCCAGGAGCACAACACCACGATCGGCCCTAGAAATGTCGTTAGGAGCACAAGAAGCAGGCTGAATCCATCAACCCCCACCAGGTAGCGAACATCAAGGGTTTCAGAGATCAGCGGAAAATCTATGACACTGAACTGGAGTTCAGCCGCAGTTGCCACATCAAATCCAAACCAGAGCGGAAGCGAGAGCAGGAATGTTCCCGTTGTCACGATCAGGGCAAACAACCGCACTGCACGGTCAGTCGGTGCTAAGAGCATGAGCAATGCTCCTAGCAAGGGCAGAAAAATGACAACCGTTAAGAGATTTGCAAACTCCATAGCCTTTATCTCTGCCCCATTACAGCAGTAAGAGAGCAATTATCAAAACGGTCCCAAGTACGATAGCGAGCGCATAATTCTGCACAACACCAGTCTGTAACCTTCCGAACAGCCAGCCGAACACCATGGCTATACGCCCCGCAGCATTGACCAGTCCGTCTACAATGTGCTGATCAAAAGGTGCAAAAGCTTTTTGGGCGCCACCAATTACTGGCCGCACAAGAGTCCGATCATAAAATTTGTCCCAATAATAGCTGGATTGCCACCAGCGGTAGAGGGCGCCAAATCGGCTCTGGATGAGTTGGTCACCATCAAGCTCATATCTGGCAAAGAATCGCCAGGCCCATATCACTCCAACAACGGCAATGCTGGCTCCGAGCAGGATAAGCCCAATCTCAGCCATAACGCTCACATGAGCATGAACTTCAGGTTCTGCTACAGGCCCTAAGTGTCCTTCATGTCCAACCAGATAATCGTGAATCCAGTTAGAAAGCCCGAGCTCCTTGGCAACCTTGGGTAAACCAATGAAACCACCGACGATTGACAGGCCTGCCAGAATCATCAAGGGCCATGTCATAGATCTCGGTGACTCGTGCGGATGCAACTGATCCTGCATAGGCCACCTAGCCTTCCCTTCAAAGGTCAGCATATACGAGCGCGTCATATAGAACGCTGTGAGGAGTGCTGTAACGATACCAACTCCCCAGACAAACCATGCGTAGGGATGGCCATCGTACCCGTACTCGAAGGCCTTGAACAGGATTTCATCCTTCGAAAAGAATCCTGCACTCAGCGGAATGCCCGCAATCGCAAGTGTCGCTATGAGATAGGTCCAACGGGTCACAGGCATATACTTCTTCAGCCCTCCCATGTAATGCATATCCTGTGCATCGAACGGACCCTCATAACCCTTGTGTCGAAGGTCATGCTCCACGTGGTGCATGCCATGTATTACGCTGCCAGAGCCTAGGAATAAACAGGCTTTGAAGAAAGCATGGGTGACCACATGAAAAATTGCAACGAAGAACGCCCCTACACCGGCTGCCATAAACATGAATCCCAACTGGGACACGGTCGAATAGGCTAACACACGTTTGATATCTCGTTGCGTTAATGCAATGGTTGCCGCGACCAAGGCCGTAACCGCACCAATTACGGCAATGAGTGTCATCACGCCAGGTGCCATAAGCACCAGCGGCGAAAGCCGGGCCAGTAAATAGAGCCCACTAGTTACCATAGTCGCTGCATGGATCAATGCAGACACTGGTGTAGGACCTGCCATCGCATCAGGCAACCAAACAAATAATGGAATCTGTGCACTCTTGCCTGTGGCGCCCACAAACAGGAGCAACACGACAGTTGCTATGGTTCCTTCTGACATCGTCCCCGCACCTGTAAGGACACTGTCAAAGTCCAAACTGCCCAGCTCTTTGACCAGAATGAACATAGCCAGCAGGAAAGCAAAATCCCCTACCCTGTTGACAATAAAGGCTTTACTCGCTGCCGTACTGTTTTTGCGTTCTTCGTACCAGAATCCAATCAGCAGATATGAGCACAGCCCAACACCTTCCCAGCCCAGGAACATGACCAACAGATTGTCAGCCAGAACCAGGTTGAGCATCATAAATATGAATAGGTTCAAATAGGCAAAGAATTTCCAGAAGGACCGATCCTCCGCCATATAGCCGACTGCATACACATGAATCAACGCGCCCACACCCGTGACCACCAAGGTCATGATCAGAGAGAGTTCGTCAATTCGATAGGCAATTGAAACCGAAAAATCACCAACTCCCAGCCATGTGTAAAGGGAGGCAACGTATGCAGATTCCACTCCCTGGGCAAAAAGAGCGACTGTGAGACCAAACGGTATCGCAACCATCAGTACGCCCACAGTGCCCAACAACCCCTTATGTGCGCGTATACCACATGCAAACAGAGGAACCAACCCTAAGAGCACTGCCCCTGCGAGCGGTAAAAGTATGATGAGCCGAACAATCAGATCAGTAGACATTACCCGATTCAATGCCTGAATAGTTTGATATCGTTAACATCCACAGTGAGCTTGTTGCGGAAGATCGCAATCACAATTGCGAGACCTACGGCAGCTTCAGCAGCAGCCACCGAAATTACAAAGAATACCAGTATCTGGCCCGCTAGATCTCCCATGAACTGACCAAACGCAATCAATGTGAGATTAACCGCATTGAGCATCAACTCAATCGACATCAGGATCACGATGAGATTGCTTCGAAACAGTACTCCCATCACTCCTATAGAGAAGAGTACTGCGCTGAGCGTCAGATACCATGTAAGAGGGATTTCCATCGAAGTATGAACCCAATGTCGTTATTCACTCAAATGTGCGCTTTGCCAGCATGACTGCTCCTACTGTTGCTACCAGTAGCAAAATTCCAATGATCTCAAACGGAAGTGCATAGCGCGTAAACAATTCCTCGGCAATTTTCAAGGCTGACCCGGTTTCTGCAGGATCAAATGCGGCCGTTGCCAACGGCTCGGAGGCCGTAGCCGTAACGTAAACTAACTGGGCCAAAATTACTGTACCCAAGACAAATCCGACCCCCTTCTTGAAGTCAACCCGCTCAAGATTGGGTAATGCTCCCAGATTGAGCAGCATAATGACGAACAGGAAAAGAACCATGATTGCCCCTGCATAAACCAATACCTGCACAACAGCGATAAATTCAGCGCTCAACGTCATGTAGAGCCCGGCTACACACAGCATAACCAGGATCAACCACAGCGCACTCCGCACAGGACTGCGCGAAACCAGCATACCCAGTGCTGCAATCACTGCCAACAAGCTGACCGCAATGAAAAATGTCTCCGTAAGCATTTATTATGATCAAAAAAATCCGCCAGTGCGAATTTAGGCAAATCTAGCCAGTTACTCCAAATTACAACGCTGTCAGTAACTGAAAAAAGTCAAAACGCCTTCATTTAGTGTGCATTTCTTCAAGTAAAGACCATAACTCACATTCAAATGCTGATAATGGCTTCTCCGTTGCCCAGGAAAGTACCTGTATATGATCCCGCTTCTTGAACATCCAGGCACTCAGCAAACTGATTGCATCAACCTGTTGCATGGTTAAACGATCTTGGGTCTGAAACAGCTGATCATGAAACTCCACAAGTGCTTCTCTCAAAACATCTTGAGCACATGGCCAAACCCGATGCACAATCGGACAACCGTGAACGACAAAATGCACTTCTATTTTATCATCATTCCGATATAGTACAACACCGCTCCGCTCTAACAATGCGACACGAGTAAAGTGCGGCCGCGAATGAATCGTCTGCATGGCAGCCAGCCAGTCACGTACCCGGGCTGCACGCTCATAGGCCTGCATTTTAGCGGCGTGTTGCATTCTACGCTCAAGAATAGTCAATGCCTGGCTGTTTTCTCCCTGAAGAAAAGCTATTGCGTGTGCAAACCCTTCTTCGGTCAGACGACCTCCAATCCGGGCTGAACCCAACCCTACCCCAACCCGTTCAGGATTTTTGAAAGAACCTGGTGAGACACCATACAACATCACGAATGCCTCAGCCAAAAGTTCTGCTTCCCGACGATTAGCCAAAGGCCCGTAGTACTGTGCTCCATCTGCACGTATGTGTTCGATCACTGTAATCCAATCTGAGCCCATAATTGCACCAAGACGCAAAAACGGGCGACGACGATATGTCCGTGCCGCCTTATTGAACGGTGGATCATGCTCTTTAATTTGACGCGATTCTAATAGAAGTGCCTCGAGCTCTGTTCCTGTCTCTGTCCATTGAATGTCTTGGACTTTCTGCATCATCTTCCGAATATGCTGGGGATGTCCCTCCATGCCTGCAAAATAGCTGCGGACACGAGCACTAAGCACACGGGCCTTACCGATGTAAAGCAGTTTATCCCCTGCACCTATCATGCGATACACACCTGGTGCGTGTGGCAACTCTCCCAGTCTTTTCTTTCGGATATGTGCTTGCCGCCCCTGATTGCCGTGAAGCCCTTTGTACCTGGAATACTGAAAACCAAGCAGCGCATCCACTTCAGTGATTTCGTACTGCTCCTCCAGCCTGTGAAGTAATCGGGTGAGTACTTGTTGCGTAGCAATTGCGTCACTCAAGGCACGATGACGATGGCCTGGATCAATGTCAAAAAATACGATTAGGCTACTGAGGCCCTTGGATGGTAATCCCTGAAGGAGTCGACGTGCCAGGCGCAGCGTGCAAAGCATTGGGTTGCTGAGTGGAGGCAAGCCTGTACGCCGGAGTTCGGCATCAATAAACTTCGAGTCAAACTGGCAATTGTGCGCAACAAATATCGCATCTCCCAAAAAATCCAGGAAATGTGGCAGCACTTCCTCTATCCGTGGCTGACTAAAAACATCTGCGCTGGTGATACCTGTAAGTCGAGTAATATGCCGCGAAATAGTGCACTCGGGATCAATCAGCGTCTCCATTGTGTCCACAACATCACCTGAACGTACCTTGACAGCTCCGATCTCAATAACCCGATTGCGTGTTGCATGCGTTCCGGTTGTTTCCAAGTCGACTATCACAAACGTTGCATCCCGAATTTGCATTGGCCGCTTATGAGTACATTTGCATACTTGTGCGTATCATTTTCGCTGTCAACATAACAAGGTAATTATTATGAACAAGGTTACGGTTATTGGAGCTGGTAATGTCGGGGCTACGGTTGCAGAATGCGTGGCCCACAAAGACATGGTCAATGAGGTTGTTCTGATTGATATTAAGGAAGGTCTTTCGGAAGGGAAAGCCCTTGATATTGCAGAATCTGCTCCGATTCATTTATTCGATACAAAGGTCAAGGGGGTCACAAATGATTATAAGGCTACTGCGGACTCCGATATCTGCGTAATCACCAGCGGAGTCCCCCGGCGGCCGGGCATGAGCCGCGACGATCTCTTGGGAATCAACGCCAATATTGTGCGCACAGTAACCGAGTCCTTTGTCGCCGGAAGTCCGAATGCCATCATCATCGTGGTTTCGAATCCACTTGATGTTATGACCTATGTGGCCCACGAAGCCAGTGGTTTCCCGGCCAACCGTGTCATGGGGATGGCTGGGGTACTAGACACGGCCAGATTTCGTGCCTTTATTGCGATGGCCCTTGATGTGTCTGTTAAGGATATTCAGGCACTCTTGCTGGGTGGACATGGTGATACAATGGTACCCCTTCCACGCTATACTACTGTCGGAGGAATTCCTCTCACCGAGCTACTCCCCGCAGATCAGATTGAGGGGATTGTAGCACGTACGAAAAGTGGTGGAGGCGAGATCGTAAAGTTAATGGGCACTTCCGCATGGTATGCCCCCGGTGCTGCGGCTGCGCAAATGGTCGAAGCAATAGTAAAGAACTCCGGCAGAGTGCTTCCCTGTGCAGCACGCCCTTCAGGGGAGTATGGACTTTCTGATCTGTTTATTGGTCTGCCTGTGCGTCTCGGTCATTCGGGTATTCAGGAAATAGTAACGGTCGATCTGAACGATTCTGAACGGGCACTCATGGACATTTCTGCAGACCATATCTGGAGCAATTTTGAAGCACTCAAGCGCGTACTGAGTCAGTCGAACGCTTAAAATGGGAATTCTAATACGTGAGTGACCAACCAGGTAGAACAAGTCATGCCATCAGGGGGATCTCTTTACGAAGAGATCAACGAAGAAAAGTATGGGAATTATGTAGATCAACCATAGTAGACTGGAAACATCCTTTTTTCTATGTGTTTTTATGGGGCTTCAGGATCTGACTGTATCTGAGGTATCAGGACTTGGGGGTGATGCCGATTTATTGATTGGAATGGATGTCATAGCTCTCGGCAATTTTGTCGTCGGCACATGGCAAGGAAAGACTAGTTTTTCCTTTCAATGTCCATCAAATCGACATGTAGACTTGCTTCCTTCAAACCGACGAAAAAAGATAGACGGTCCACGTATTAATCAAGCAAAGATCGGAAGAAATTCGCAATGCCCATGCGGCAGCGGTAAGAAGTATAAACGCTGTTGCGGAAAATTCTAAACACCATAACCATCTGTCTCACCAATAGACCCTACCTGCCTTCCGTTGCTGGACCCGGTGCTCATGCGGATTTTGCTACATAAATCCCAAAATTTAACTGGAAGGCAAAGTCGTTTTTGGTTAAATGGTAAGGAAGTCTATGCGCGAATCGTAATCCGTCACAAGAAGCCATGACATGAACATCGAAGAGGCGAAAATACTCATCCGCGATCTGGTAGATGGCTACGAAGCCAACGAGGATGGCAGCATCATTGGCTACGGCGGGATGCTGGACATCCGCCCATCCTACCAGCGTGAGTACATTCGTGATAACAACCCGGACTTCAAGAAAAATCTGATCCAGTCCATCTACCACGGCCGCCCCATCAACCTAATCTACTTCGCTCAGACAAAGTCTGTAGAGTCAGGAGGCCGACGCGGTGCTCTTAGGGTCCTGTGGCAATTCCATCGCTTTCGCGCTGGCCCTCAGTCAGGCTCCCATAAGTCGTCTCCGGCCTCCTGCCCTCCGAACCGGGCGTGCGGGTTTCCCGCACCCGGCTCTCCAGGTGGATCATGCGGCTCGTACTCGGATTACCATGCCTCAGTACAGTCCTGCCCTCTACGCACACAATGGCACATTGTCTGCGGGCAGACCGACTTCGCATGGCATGCGGACGGGCCTCGCTACGCCCCGCCAGCATCGTCGCTTTGACGATCCCTTCACTTATGCATGTGCAGATGCCGGACGCACTGACATTTTCCCAGATGTTAGGCCTTGCCATTTTCCGGTGCCCTTTGTCCTTATTATCTGCCCTCCAACCCTGCGGTCCCTTTCCTCAACGGGCGTTACCCCGCGTCTGCGGTACTACGGACCACTCCGCCACCCTGTCGGACCAGCCTGCTCCCTACGGAGTTCCGGTTGCCGCGTGCCACAGCACCGACAGGGCTTCCCGTGTTGCTACTTTCCTGATCTTCCATGCGTGCGTGTCCAGCGCCAATACCCCGGTGAGCCCTCTTGGTGCCCTTGTCGCTCGCTTCCCAAGACGTGCCAGTCTTCCCCATATCACCGAAAGGTCGACACTCACATTACCCGTTTCGAGGATGACGGTAGGGACCCGAGTTTCCTCGGGCCCCCCGCACAGATCCGGACGTGCGCGTTAACGCATCCGGCTCCTCCCTTGGGTTGCACTCGCATGCGTGACGGTGAATCGTCTTGTCGGCCAGTCG
>Ga0209754_1002505_pt1 | contig 14382 bp, 8 predicted proteins | sample MesohylBB_FD_187295 | JGI IMG/M metagenome (GOLD analysis project Ga0209754, IMG submission 187295) | Host-associated microbial community of the marine sponge Aplysina aerophoba from Gulf of Piran - sponge mesohyl, lysed by bead beating... | ecosystem: Host-associated > Porifera > Sponge >... | reverse complement strand
GGCCGGGCTGCTCGGCGGGGAAGTGGGGGGCGAGGGCGTGGGCCCTTAGGCCGCCCTTGCCCCGCTCCACGCGGAGGGCGGCCTGGAGCTCGCGGACGCGGTCGTTGGTGGCGCCAGCGTTCGTGCCGCAAAGCACGAGCGAGCGACCGCGTTCGGGGGCGAGGCGGAGGAGTCCGGCGACGGCGCGTCCGCCCATCGACTGGGCGATCACGTGGGCGCGGGCGATGCCGAGGTGTTCAAGAAGATTGACGAGGTCGCGCCCGAAGGCGCCGCGGTCGTGTTCGCCGAGGGCTAGGGAGCGGCCCCAGCCGCGTGCGTCGAAGACGGTGCAGCGGTAGCGCTCGCCGAAGGCGGGAAGCTGCTGCCACCAGGAGAGGGCGTTGCCCCCCGCACCGTGGTGGAAGACGACGTGGTCGCCACCGGGGTTGCCGTGCTGCTCGTAGTAGATTCGGGCGCCATCAAGCTCGGCGAAGGGCATCGGGGCAGTGTACGCGGGTGGAGCTAGACGAAACGGTCGCGGACGGTGACGGCGTTGGGGGCGACCTCGGCGCAGGCGCCGCAGCGGATGCAGAGCTCGTCGACGATGCCGTGGCGCGCGCCCTCGTCGACGATGGCCTCCGTGGGGCAGATGGCGGCAGCCTCGGCGAGGGCGGGGTCGCCGGGGGAGGTGATCTCGTAGGTGATCATGCCGGGGAGGGAGCGGGTGGGGTCGCGCTTCTCGCGGATGAGGATCTCGAACTCTTCGCGGAAGTAGCGCAGGGCGAGCTTGACGGTGGTGGGGGCGAACTGACCGTGCAGGCAGTTCGACCAGATCATCGTCTGGATGAGGTCCTCAAGCTTGCCGAGGTCGGTCTCGCGGCCGCCGCCGTTGGCGATGCGGCGAAGGATCTCGACGGCGCGCTGGGTGCCCTGGAAGCAGGTGGTGCAGCGTCCGCAGGACTCGTCCTCGGCAAAGCCGAGGAAGTAGGTGCAGAGGTCGACAACGCTGGTCGTCTCGTCGAAGAAGACGATGCCGCCGGAGCCGAGGAACATGCCGCGCTCGCGGTAGGGGCCGAGGGTGAGGGGCAGGTCGGCCTCCTCGGCGGGGAGGACGCCGGAGAGGGGTCCGCCGGGCTGGTAGCCCTTGAGGGCGACGCCGCCGGGCGTGCCGCCGCCGTAGGTCTCAAGCAGGTCGCGGACGCTCAGGCCAAAGGGGATCTCGATGCAACCGGCCTGGTTCACGGCGCCGGAGATGGTGAACATCTTGGTGCCCTTGGCCTCGTCGGTGCTCACGCTCGACCACCCCTCGGCGCCGTGGCGGAGGACGAGGGGGGCGTTGGCATAGGTCTCGACGTTGTTGACGTTGGTGGGGAGGTTCCAGAGGCCGGCCTGGGCCGGGAAGGGCGGACGGATGCGGGGCATGCCGCGGTAGCCGTCGATGGAGTTGATGAGGCCCGTTTCCTCGCCGCAGACGTAGGAGCCCGCGCCGGTGAAGACAACGAGGTCGAAGGTCTTGCCGCTGCCGAGGATGTCCTCTCCGAGGAGGCCGCGCTCGCGCGCCTGCTCGACGGCGATGTTCATGCGCTCGATGGCGAGGGGGTACTCGTGGCGAATGTAGATGTAGCCCTCGACGGCGTGCGTGGCGAGGGCGGAGATGAGCATGCCCTCGATGATGAGGTGGGGGTCACCCTCCATGAGGATGCGGTTGACCCAGGCGCCGGGGTCGCCCTCGTCGGCGTTGCAGACGAGGTAGCGGGGGTCGGCAGTGGCGTTGCGGAGAAAGTCCCACTTGCGGCCGGCGGGGAAGCCGCCGCCGCCGCGACCGCCGAGGCCGCTCTCGAGCATGAGCTCGATGATCGCCTCGGCCTCCATGTCGAGGGCTTGCACAAAGCCTTCGTAGGCGCCGTTGGCGAGGGCGTGGTCGATGTTCTCGGGGTCGATCTGGCCGCAGTTGGCCATGAGGCGGCGGATCTGGCCGCGCATGTAGGGATGGTCTTCGAGAGGGGCTATCTGGTCGCTGGGAGCGCCTTCGACGACGCCGAGGGCGAGCTCGGGGAGCTCACCGGCCTCGACGAGGACGGTCTGCACAAACTCCTCGACGCGGTCGGGCGTGACGGAGTGGTAGAGGACCGTGCGCGTGCCGGCGGCGGAGCGCACGGAGAGCGTCGGTTCGAGCCAGCAGAAGCCCCAGGAGCCGGTCGTCGTGACGTCGGCGTTGAGCCCCTTCGCGGAGATGGCATCCCGAAGGGCGGCCAGGGTCTCTGCGCCGCCGCGGGCGAGGGAGGAGGTGTCGAGGCAGAGGTTGATCTGCTCACGGCCGCCAGCGCGGGCGGCCTCCCAGCGCTCGCGCGCTTCGGAAGCGATGGCGGTGAAGCGGTCGTTCATGCGTCCCCCTCCCCTCTGACATCGCGGGCGATGGCGACGGCCTTCGCGACGGTCAGGTGGCCGACGACCTCGCCATCGAGCCAGACCTGGGGGGCCTCGCTGCAGGTGCCGTTGCACTGTCCGAGGCGGAGGCCGTAGGCGCCGTCCTCGCTCTGGCCATCGAGGGGAATGCCGAGGGTGTACTGGAGGGCTTCGCGGATGCGGTCGCCGCCGCGGAGGCGGCAGGCGGGACCGCTGCACCAGGCGATCTCGCGCTCGGGCGGGGGCTCGGTGCGGAAGTCGGCGTAGAAGGAGACGGCGCCGTAGACGAGCGCCGGGGTGGTGCGCATCTGGCGGGCAAGCACCTCCATCGCCTCGCGGGAGACGTAGCCGTAGCGCTCCTGGATCTCGATGAGAGCAGGGAGAAGATGGCCGCGTTCGAACTCGTACTCGGCGACGAGATCTCGCAGCTCACGAGTGGTCGGCTCAGCCGCCATTTGTAGGGATCCCGTTTGTGAAATGCGGCACTACTATATCCGCGCGCCTCGCGCGGCAGCAACCGCGCGGGCGTCCGCATCCATGAGGTCGGCGGCGCGCTCGCCCAGCTGGAGGCTATAGTTCTGGCCGCGGTCCTCGGGGTAGACCTGGGTGGTGTTGGAGAGGTAGAGGCCGGCGATGCCGGTCTCCATGGGGGGGATGGAGGCGGAGTAGTTGGTCGTGATGACAGGCTGGCCGCCGGGGTCGCGGAAGAACCACTTCTCGCGCACCCAGGAGCGGTCGAAGGCGGGGTTGATGCGGCGGATGCTGTCCTCGTAGGCGGTCAGGGCTTCCTCGGCGTCCATCTGGAGGACGGGGTGGTCGGGGGCGACGTAGTTGGAGAGGTAGACGATGTGATTGCCGCCGTAGCGCTCGGGGGGGATGAGGTTGGTGTGCTCGACGCAAGCGACAAAGGGGAGGTCGTCGGCGATGGAGAGCCAGTAGACGTCGCTCAGGGGGCGGTCGAGGGCGAGGACGAGGCAGCTGGCCCACTGGTAGCGGACGCGGTCGAGGATCTCGACGTAGGGGGCGGGGAGGCCGGGGGCGATGCGCTTGGTGATGATGTTGGGGGTGGTCATGAGGACCTGGTCGAATTCGTGGAACTCGCCGTCGGCACGGATGCCGGTGACGGCCCCGAGATCGGTGACGACACCCTCGACGGGGGTGTTGAGGTGAATGCGGCCACCGGCTTCGCGGATGTGGTCGGCGAGGGCGAAGTAGTAGGAGCGGAAGGAGCCGCGGGGGTAGCCGAGGGTCTCCTTCGCGCCGAGGCGTCCTTCGCGCGAGCCGAAGCGGAGGCGGATCTTCCAGTGCAGCCAGGCCATGCCCACCTCATCGGCGTGCTCGGCGAACTTGCCGCGGAGGAGGGGTCCCCAGAAGGCGTTGAACGCCTGCGTGCCCACGGCGCGCTCCATCCAGGAGCGGGCGGTGACGTCTTCGTAGACGCGCCAATCGGCCTGGCGCTTCAACCAGAGGCTGGCGAGGCCGAGCCGCAGGCGACTGAGCAGGCTGACGGCGTCGAAGCGGAGAAGGTCGAGGGGGGTGACGAAGGGGTAGATTCGGCCCTTCACGAAGTGGCCGTTGTGGGGTTCGACCCAGTCGAGGCGGTCACCCAGACCAAGGTCGTCGAAGTAGCGAACGACGGTGGTGTCGTTGGTGAAGATGTGGTGATAAAAGCACTCGATCGGTTCGCCGCCGACCTCGAAGGTGACGACCTGGCCGCCGGGCTCGTCACGGCCCTCGAAGATGGTGACCTCGTGGCCGAGCTCCTGGAGGCGGCGGGCGGCGGCAAGGCCGGCGACGCCGGCGCCAACAATGCCGGCCTTCACGGCGCCACCGGGGTGCGCTCTTCGACGGGCTCAGTACGAAGGCGTCCGAGGCGGGCAATGGGGATGCCGAAGGCCCAGAGGAGGATGAGGCCGGCGATCGTGGCGGGGGCGACGACGACGGCGTGGGCGACGATGGCGTAGGCGGCGGCGAGGCCGCCGGCGAGCCCGGCGTTGACCATGACGAGCTTGGCGGCCCACTCGAAGGGGCCCGCGCCTCCGAAAAAGGTGGGAATAATGATGGCGAGGTTGGCGGCGGCGAGGAGGAGGACGTAGTGGGCGAATCCGACCTTGATGCCGAAGGCGAGGCCGACGATGGCGTAAGCGCCGGCCTCGACGGTCCAGCCGAGGATGCTGAAGAAGGTGACGAGGAGGAAGCTGCGCCAGTCGTGGACGGAGCGGAGGGCGCCGATGACGGAATTGACGTGGGGTCGGAGCCGCCCGGCGAGGGTGGCGGGGAGGCGGGCGAGGAGGAAATCGGCGAGGCGGTAGGCGCGTTCCTCGCGCAGGGTGAGCCAGTAGAAGGCGACGAGGGCGACGGAGAAAAGGGCGGCGGCGGCGATGGCGATGGCCTTCAGGCGGTCATCACCGAGGCCGGCGACGGCGCCCGCGGTGAGGAGCATGAGCACGAGCACGCAGCCATCGAAGAGGCGCTCGACGGCGATGGCGCCAAGGGTGCCCATGGTGGAGACACGTTCGCGCTCGCCGAGGACGTAGGCGCGGATGAGCTCGCCGGCGCGCGCGGGGATGAGGTTGTTGGCCATGTAGCCGATGATTGAATAGGAGAAGAGGCGGCGAGGGCTGATGGAGGCGACGGGGCGCATGAGGATGGACCAGCGGTAGCAGCGCAGGAAGAAGGAGAAAAAGAGCACGACGACCGCGGGGGCGACGTACCAGTAGCTGGCGTCCTTGAAGGCATCGGCGATCTCGGAGGGGTCGGTGGCGAGCAGGAAGAGCGCGATGAGGAGGACACCGACGGCGAGGGCAGCCCAGAAACGGAACGAGCGCAACACGGCTGATCAGCGCTCCCCGGCCTCGGCGTTGTCGAAGAGACGCACGCGTGCGGCCCCGCCTTCCACAATCCAGAGCTTACCATCGGGCGTCTCCACGATTCCGTAGGGGGAGAGCAGGGGCTCATCGACGGGGGCGATGGCGGACAGGAGCACGCCCTCGGAGCTGTAGACCCTTACCTCGCCGAGGGAGGGGAGGGAGAGGGCGATGCGGCCATCGCGGAGGACGCGCAGGTAAGGCTTGTCGAGGGCGTCCAGACCGCCCCAGCCGGGAACGGAGAACTCGCGCCGGTAGGCGCCGGAGGCGTCGAGGACCTGGACGCGGGCGTTCCACATATCGGCGATGACGACTTCGCCGTTGGGGGCGATGTCGATCCCGACAGGCTCGCTGAACTGGGCGGGGCCGCTGCCGCGGTGCAGGGTTTCGGGGTCGAAGGGACCCGCGGCCTCGCGCAGGTACTCGCCATCGGGGGTATAGACGACGATGCGGGCATGGCCGGTGTCGGTCACCCAGAGGTTGCCGTCTGCGTCGACGGCAAGGTCGCGGGGACCAAAGAGGTGGTAGGGGCCGGGGGGCTGGCCATCGAGCGGGGGCGGCTCCCCGAACACGAGCACACGCTGGCGGAGGCCGGCATCGAAGGCGAGCACGCGCCAGCCGAAGGTGTCGGCGACGTAGACCCGGCCGTCGGAGGAGACGGCAAGGCCCCAGGGTTGCGAGGCCTCCGTGTCAGACTCGCGAAGTTCGACGGAGGCGAGAAAGTTCCCGTCGGGGTCGAAGCGCTGGAGGACGCCGGAGGCGCTGTCGATCACGTAGAGGCTACCGTCGGGGCCCGCCTCGACATCGACGGGCACGGAGAACTGGCCGGGGCGGCTTCCCAGCCCACCGAAGGTGGGCCGTCCCGACCCGTCGACATCCGGGCGAGCGGGCTCGATCGCCTCGATGCTGAGGGTGCCGGAGGCGCGGTCGAAGCCGATGGGGAAGTAGGCGAGTCCATCGATGGAGCCCGGCTCCTGGGGCGGTTCGTGGTCGCGCCAGTAGGCGAAGGCGTCGCCGGCCCAGCTTCCGCCAAAGACGCCGCTGCCGATCTGGCGCCAGGCCTGCCCCTCGAAGGGGCCGGCGGTGAGGGCGGCCTTGTAGTTTTCGGGGAACCACCAGCGGTGGGCGTAGCGGGTCGGGGGAGCGAAGCCGGTGGCGCCGCGATCGGCAATGTCGCGGGCGACGACCGTCGCGTTCACGGCGTTGATGAGGATGACGTCGAACTCACCGGGCGGGAGGCCGTCCTCCATGTCGCGGTAGGTGACGTTGCGGTAGTCGCGCAGGTACCAGACCCAGGGCCAGGCGAAGGAGGTGCGGGCATCGATGGCGATGCGCAGGTCGACGCCTCTGCCGGTGGCCTCGGCAAGGGCGTCGATTTCATCGGCCATGCGGGTAATCTCGGGGGAGCTCTGGGTGTAGATGAGCATGTCTTTGGGCACGTCGCCGCGCTCGAAGGTGACCCCGATCATCGTGCGCACCGAGAAGAAGGTCAGCGCCGCGACCACGGCAAGCAGGGTGAGGAGGGGGAGGGTTCGCCAGCCCAGGCGGGAGGCGAGGGCGGCAGCCACGGTGACGGTCGCCACGAGCGAGGCCAGGCCCAGGACCCAGCGCACCCAGGGCCACGGTCCCCAGTCGAGGGCAAGGGCCGCGAGCGTGAGGCCCGCCATCGCGAGGACGAAGGCGATAGCGAGGGCGGAGCCCGGGTCGAGCCGCGAGAGCCGGCTGTGGGTCCAGGCGCGATGGATCGTCCAGGCGGCGAGCAGGATGGCGGGGATGGCGAGGTGGGTGTTGAGCCACGGCATCTTCTCGCCGGCGAAGGAGAGGGCGGCGAAGAGGACGAGGAACCAGAGGACGAGGAAGCGCGCGAAGGCTGAGCCCTTCACCAGTGCCCAGGCGCCGCCGGCGAGCGCGAGCACGAGGGGAAGGAACTCGTAGGCGGGCATGAGCATCAGGTAGTAGAACCAGGGCTGCATGCCACGGCGTACGTCCTGCTGGGCCTGCCAGTAGTCGATCGAGCCCCAGGCGCCGCTGCAGAGGCCGGCGGCGTTCGTCCACAGGCTGGTCATGAGGGTCGTGTAGATGAGGGCGGCCAGGACGGCGGCGATGAGCCAGGTGCGGGGTCGCCAGGAGAGACCCGCGATGGCGGCGACACCGCCGGCGAAGAGGAAGGCAAAGCCGAGCACGGTTCCATCGCGGACCGAGGGGTTGGCGCAGACGGCGGGGTAGTCGAGCGGACCGGCGGCGAAGATCGCCTCGAGCACGCCCTTGGCGAAGGGGGTGAGGAGGGGAAGGGTGAGGGTCCCGGTGAGCACGAGGAGATCGCCCGTGCGGGGCAGGGCACCCCAGCCGAGGCGACCGCGAAGCCGCGCGAGGAAGGGCCAGAGGGCGGCGACCACCCAGGCCACGGGGTAGAGGGCCGCAGCCCTGGCAAGCCTGGGCCAGAGCCTGTCGGCATCCCGGGCACGCAGGGTTGCGCTGGCGAGATCGAGCGCGAGGTGGCCGTTGAGGTAGAGCAGCAGGAAGGCGACGAAGAGGAAGGCCGCCTCTTTCGTGCTGAAGGCCAGCGCGAGGGCCGCGGCGAAGACGATGAGCCAGCGGGTGCGTCCGCCGTGGAGGTAGTGCCAGAGGGCGATGACCATCACGAGGATGAAGAGGGCGAGGTAGATGTCCATGCGCAGGAAGCGGCTGAAGTAGACGAGGGTGGGGGAGAAGGCGAGGAAGGCGACGGCGGCGAGCACGCCGGTTGAGCCTAGCCAGCGCCGCAGGGCGAGGGGGGCGGCCACGACAGCCATACCGAAGAGGGCGGGGGAGATGCGGGAGGTGTAGTCGGTGGCGGTGAAGACGACGAAGGTGAAGCCCTGCGCGAGGTAGAGGAAGGGTCCGTGGAAGGTGGGGTTGTGGCGGTAGCTCCCCTGGGCGAAGTCCCAGGCCCACTTGGCGTGGATGCTCTCGTCGTGGTGGAGGGCGCGGGCGCCGAGGTCCCAGAAGCGAAGGGCGAAAGCGGCGGCGAAGATGGCGAAGTAGGCGAGCAGCACCCAGTCGACCTCGATGCGCCGGGCGAGAAGGCGCTCGAAGGGGGTGGTCTCGGCAGCGTCGGGCGAGCGCGACGTCATGGCGACCTCACGTAGATGACCACGAGCTCGAGGTCCTCATCGAGGCTGTTCCGCTCGGCGAACCAGTAGACGAGATCGAGGAAGCCGTCGGGGGCGCGGATGGAGCGTTTGAGCACCCAGCGCCCCTCAAGGGCAACGAAGCCCTCGGGCGGGGGAGCAGCGGCGGGCCAGATTGCGACGGCAGCCTCGGGGGGGACGTGACCGGCGAGGGTGAACGTGGGCGAGCCGCGGAACGGCCAGGTGAGCTCCTCGCGGTAGCGCTGGTGGACAACGAGGGGACCCCGCGAGGCGGTTGCGTCGAAGGCGACATCGCGGATGGCGCGGGCGGAGGCGGGGTTGATGGGGCCGGGCAGGGGTTCGCCGGCGGCGCTCAGGGAGACGCCGCTGGTACCGGCGAGGAGCAGGAGTCCCCCCGCGGCGAGCACGGGCAGGAACGCGATGGGGAACTCCTCGCGCTGGGTGGAGAGGAGCGCGAGCGCGAGGAGCGAGACGGCGAGGAGGGCAAGGAAGACGGGAACGGCGACCATGACGCGCTCGTCGAGGCCGCCGATGCGCCCTTCGCGGGCCCAGTCGCTGAGAACGAACAGGGCCACAGCCGCCAGACCGAGGGCAAAGAGGAGGAGGTAGACGTGACGGCCCCACTGCGCGGTCATGAGGAAGCTCGCAGCGCGCGCGAGGGCGGGACCGAGCAGGAGGCAAGAGGAGAGCGTGGCGGCGGCGAGGGGGAAGGGCGAAGTGGTGGGCAGGGCTACGAGGAACCAGGCGATGGCCAGGCCGGCCATCGCCAGCGAGAGTGTCTCCGCGGGGGTGGGGGCGCGGTTGGTGGCGCGGAAGTGAACGACCAGCCAGACGCCGGCGGCCGCTCCTCCCACCAGGAGCGGCAATTCGTAGTGGGCGGCGAGCTGAGCCACGTTGAGGGTCGACCAGGGCTCATCGAACCCGGCGGCGAAGAGGGCGAAGGGCGCGATGCGGAGCCCATCGGTCCCGACGCCGAACTGGAGGCTGGTGAGGAGCAGGCCGAGCGCCGCCCCGGCGGCGCCCCAGGCGAGGGCGCCCGGCCCAGGGCGGCTCCCGCGGATGGCACCCAGGACGACTCCCGCGAGCACCACGGGGAGCGTGAGCGGGCCTCCGGTCGTCACAAGGAAGGCGATCAGCAGCCAGCCCCAGGGGGGCGGGCGGCTCGCAACGAGGGCGACGACGAGCCAGATGGCGATGGCGGCGTCCCAGGCAGCGGCGGTCGCGGTGACACCGAGCAGGATGCTCGCGGGGTCGAGAGCAAGCAGGAGGAGCGCAAGCAGCGCACCGCCTTCGCCGAGCTTCCGGCGGAGGAGGAAGAGGGCGAGGGGGATGGTGGCCGTGCCGGCGAGGGCAAGGGCGCGGGCGGGCTCTTCGGACTCGGTCCAGTTGAGGGTGAGGGCGGTGACGGCCTGGTAGAGGGTGGGGACGTAGCGATCGTCCTCCATGCCGATGCGGGCCTGCCAGGCGCCGGCAAGGTGGGCGAGCTCGGCGCCGCCCACGGGCGCTCGCCAGACCACGCCAACGCGCAGGAGGATGAAGAGCACCACCACGAGCACCCAGGCGATCGCGGCGACCGAGACGGTGGGAACGCGGCGGGCAGGGGCGGCGGCGCTCATTGCGTGACCACCTCCTCGACGCTGGGCACGCGATAGAGGGCCACAGCGCCCTGGGAGAAGACGGTGTCGAGGAACGTCTCGAAGGCGGGGATGAGGTCTGCGGGATAGTGGGAGCGTTCGAGGTTCCCGAGAAGGACGTAGGTCGCCCCAAGCTCGTCGAGGGCGGCCAGCACCTCGCGGCTGGTTGAGGCGGTGTAGACGCGGTCGACAAGGTCCTGGCGTTGGACGAGCTCGGCGACCAGCTCGGGGGCGTTACCGCGCCAGGTGGTCTCGTGGCCGGGCCAGCCGATGGGGGTCTGCAGGCCGGTGCGGTAGCCGACGCGGCTCACGGCGCTGTTGTACGACGTCGCCCCTTCCCGCAACACGGGCCGGCCATCGTCTCCCCGGCCCCAGAGGCGGCCGCTGGACTCCACGACGATCGCGTCGCGCTCGACGTTGTCGTTCAGCCAGCGGACGAGGTTGTATTCGGCAGGGTCGTGGCGTTCGACGTAGCGAAGGCCGTCGAGGCCGACCAACACGGCAAAGTCGCCTGCCCGGTTGGGGGTATTGGTGACCGCGAATACGAGGGTGGATCCGAGCAGGATGGCCAGGGGGGCGGCGACGATCGGTCGCCACCCGGGGGCGGCGGCGCGGAGCACGGCCACGCCCCCGATGGCGCCGGCGAGGGAGAGGACGATCCATCCCTGGTAGGAGAGCTTGAACACGGTGTTGAGGCGGGGGAGGAAGAAGAGAGCGTCGCGGAGGAGGAAAAACTCTGTGCCGTAGAGGAGGAAGACGCCGAGGGCGGCGAGCGCGGCCACAGGGGCGGCGGGGTGACTGCGGCGGCCGAGGATGAAAGTAGCAGAGGCGAGGAGCCAGAAGGCGGCGGCGTAGAACACAAGCGTGACCCAGGCGCCGGCGGTGCGGGCGCCGAAGGACACGAGCAACCCGTCACCAACATCGAAGGGGGCGGCGGTGCGCTCGAAGGCGGCGAAGGGAAGCCAGAGGAGGAACGGCAACAGCGTCAGTACCAGGGCCACGAAAACCGGCGCGCCGGGTACATTCCGACGCCAGCTCTTCATGCCCCACCAGAGTCCGGCGAGGGCGAAGACGATGGGGACACCCCACATGAGGAGGACGTGCTCGATGCGGGTGCCCTGGCCGCTGTAGCCGTAGATGCCCCCTCGCTGCGGACTGAAGTCGCTCCACCAGGGCGCGAAGAGGGCGATGGAGAGGAGGGCGGGGGGCAGGAGCCAGGAGACGGTGTCGCCGATCGACTCGCCGAATGACCGGGTGCGGCGGTTCCGGGCGAAGACGGCAAGGGCGAGGAGGGGGGAGAAGGCGATCACGTCCCAGACGTTCACGAAGGCGAGCGAGCCGAAGACGACGGCGACCGCGACGAGGAGCCAGGGGCGGCGGCGGTGTTCGTGCCAGTCGAGACGCCCACGTCCACGCCAGAGGGCAGCGCACACGGCTAGCGCGAGGAGCACGCCCGGAATGGACATGACGTGGGGGTGCAGGTCGCCCAGGAGGAAGCTGAAGGCGGGGACCTCGGTGACGGTGAAGGGGTAGCTCGGCTGCGGTCCCCAGTAGGCCATGCGGGACATGCGCCACCAGACCCAGTGGTCGTCGGGGTACCAGCGGTTGGTGGGGTCGAGGGGCTGGCCGGTGCAGGACTCGCCTGCTCCGGCGCCACATCGAACGAGGCCCTCGGCGCCGAAGGCGGCGTAGACGCCCTCGTGGTCGGCGCCGTGGGCGGCGGCGAACTCGAACACGCTGGCGAGCGGTCCAGCGAAGAGCAGGAGGAGGACAGCTCCGGTGGCGGCGAGCGTCACCCAGCGGTGCGCGCGTCGCCCGAAGAGCCAGCGCGCGAGCGCGGCGCAGAGCGAGAAGGCGGCCGCCCCGGTGCTCGCGAAGAAAGCTGCGAGGGCGAGGTTGTAGCCGGAAGCCGGCCAGACATCGGAGGCGCCGGTGAGTACGGCAGCCTGGAGGTAGCCGCCGTAGTGGTAGCTGGCGTCCTTGCCCGCGAACCAGGGATCGTGCGGGGGGTAGTCGGGGGAGACGAGCATGGCGTTGAGGTAGAGGAGGTCCATTGGCTGCTCGGTGTGGGCGATATCGGGCACGTGGGCGCGGAAGAAGGCGTAGCCGAAGAAGAGGGCCGAGAAGAGGGCAACGGAGACGGTGAGGCCGGGGAGGGAGCGGCGGAGGGTGGCGAGGATGCGCCGGTCGCGAACGGCGAGGATGACCATGGCAACGCCGAAGAGGCCGATCGCGAGGAGGAAGCCGCCACGCCCGGCGGGCAGCGCTCCCAGGTAGCGAAGCACGAAGTAGCCGGCGGCGACGAGGGTGAGGCCGAGGGTGAAGCTGAGTCCCGCACCGGCATCGGGGAAGCGGGCGAAGAGGCGGAAGGCAAGGGGCAGCGCGAGCGCCGCGATGACGATGGCAACTCCCCAGAAGGCCAGCGCCTCAGTCACGGCGGAGCCTCACGCGAGGAGCGCATCCACGAAGGTCTCGGGATCGAAAGGCGCGAGGTCGCCGAGGCCCTCGCCGGTGCCGATGAGGCGGACGGGGACGCCGAGTTCGCTGGCGATGGCGAAGACGATGCCGCCACGGGCGGTGCCATCGAGCTTGGCGAGGACGAGACCGGTGACGCCAACGGCCTCGGTGAAGGCGCGCGCCTGGAGGAGGCCGTTCTGGCCGGTGGTGGCGTCGAGAACGAGGAGGGTCTCGTGGGGCGCTTCGGGGTGGCGGCGCTGGATGACGCGGGTGACCTTCTTCAGCTCCTCCATCAGGTTCGACTTGGTGTGGAGGCGTCCGGCCGTGTCGATGATGGCGACGGCGGCGCCGTCGGCCTCGGCGGCGGAGAGGGTGTCGAAGACGACGGCTCCGGGGTCGCCGCCGGGCTGGTGAGCGACAACGCGCACCTCGAGGCGATCGCCCCAGGTACGGAGCTGGTCGATGGCGGCCGCGCGAAAGGTGTCGGCGGCGGCGAGGATGGGGGTGTGGCCGCCGTCCTTGAGGGCCGATGCGAGCTTGGCGATGGAGGTGGTCTTGCCAGCCCCGTTCACGCCGACGACGAGGATGACGAGCAGGTCGGGGAAGGGCGCGTCCCAGCGCGGGGGCTCACCGGCGGGGGTATCGAGGAGGGCGACGAGGTCGGCGCGGAGGATGTCGCGAACCTGGGCGGAGGTGGTGGCGCGGGTGTCGCGCACCTGGGTGCGCACGCTCTCGAGGATGCGCTCGGTGGTCGTAATGCCGGTGTCGGCGGCGATGAGGATCTCCTCAAGCTCCTCCCAGAGGTCGTCATCGTAGTCGGGGCGGTCAAAGAGGCGGCCGAGATGGCCGAGGAGGCCGGAGCGGCTGCGGGCGAGGGCGCGACCCGACTGCGCCTGTATCTCCTCGACCTGCTCGGGGGTGAAGGCGGGGTCGGTGGAGGAGGGTTGGGCGCCGTCTGATTCCTGCCGTCTTCGCCAGAACCGCATCGCCCGCCCTCCCAGCCGCCCTGTGCGGCGACCTTCGGATTCTGCCCCAACGCCGCGAGGCAGGGCTAGCGGCTGGCGGCCCCGGCGGTCTCTCGCGGCTCGGCGGCGGGTGACGCCTCGGGGGGATCGCTCGCCGGGGCAGCGCCGCCGGGGAGGTCGGAGAGGCGAAGGGAGAGGGTGTTGGAGACACCCCCCGGGCCCATGGAGACGCCGTAGATGGCGTCGGTGGACTCAATGGTGCGGCGGTTGTGGGTCACGATGAGGAACTGCGTGCGATCGGCGAGGCGCGCGAGCTCGGAGACGAAGCGGCCCACGTTCGCCTCGTCGAGGGCGGCGTCGACCTCGTCGAGGACGCAGAAGGGGGCGGGATTCACGGAGAGCAGCGCGAAGAGGAGGGCGACGGCCGTGAGCGAGCGTTCGCCGCCGGAGAGCAGGCTGAGGGTGCTGAGGCGCTTCCCCGGGGGCTGGGCCTCGATCTCGATGCCGGAGTCGATGATGTCGTCGGGGTCGAGCAGCTTGAGCCTCGCGGCGCCACCACCGAAGAAGGCGGTGAAGTAGTTGCCGAAAGCGGTATCGACCTGGGTGAAGGTCGCGCGGAAGCGGGTGCGTATCTCGCTGTTGAGCTCGGTGATGGCGGTCTGGAGCTGGGCTTCCGCGTCGGTCAGATCCTGGATCTGCTCCGTGAGGAAGGCGTGGCGCTCCTCGCTCTCGCGGAAGTCCTCGGGGGCTTCCTGGTTGATGGGGCCGAGCTTGCGGATGGCGACCCGCACCTCTTCGATCTCGCCCTCGACGGCAGGGAGATCGGGGGGCTCTTCGCCGGCTGCAGGGGCTTCCACTCCGCCGCCGGGCGCGGTCGAGAGGCCCTCGCGGGCCATCTCGGCGCGCAGGGTCTCGAGGCGCTCACGGGCGCGTTCCAGATCGG